>Ga0207703_10001505_pt1 | contig 21260 bp, 38 predicted proteins | sample KBSSwiS12_FD_184304 | JGI IMG/M metagenome (GOLD analysis project Ga0207703, IMG submission 184304) | Switchgrass rhizosphere microbial communities from Kellogg Biological Station, Michigan, USA - KBS Switchgrass S1-2 (SPAdes) (version 2) | ecosystem: Host-associated > Plants > Roots >...
TTGGTTTCCGATCGCTGTGGCTACTGCGGGAAACATCTGGCCGTCGGCGATCCGCTGCAACTGATCACGCTGCCGGAACTCTCGCGGCAGTTATGCCGCTGCGCCGCGTGTGCCGACGGGCCGGTCCCGGCGCACCTGCCGGCGGCCACGCCGCGATCCGTGATGGCCGACACGTGGGCACGCTGGCCTGGTGTCAGCACCGGGAAAGTCTAGGAGGCGCCATGCGACGAACGCTGATTCACCTCGAAGTCAAAGACAAAACCGAAGGCGAGAGCATCGCCCGCGCGTTGAACGATCCGATGACGCGCGCGTTCGTGACGATCGTCGGCGCCTTGTTGCCGCTCGGCGACCGCGCGCGGACACGGGTCCTGAGCTTCATCAACGACCAGGTGAACGAGGATCTGGGACGGGTCACGATCACCAGCCACGGGGATCGGCATCACGGCGAGGTGCGGGCGCCGCTACCATGACCCTGCACGCCCGCGTCCTCCTCCCGTACGGCCTGGTGGCGGAGATCGAAGTCGCGGACTCAGGACCGTGGACCGTACGTCCCGTCGACGGATCCGCCAGCGCCGCATTCGACCTACTGCAATTGTGTGACGTGTGTCATGACACGGACGAGGGAGCGGGACCAGAGGGACCGACGATGACGGCAGACGAGGTGCGACGACGCGCCGCGCTCTTCGCGGCAGCCGCGCGCAAATACGCCTTTCGCGATCCGACGGTGACTGAGGACGCGCCCACGTACGTGACCGCGTTGATCGCCCACGTCCAAAAGCACGACTACGCGGCGGCGCATGAACTCCGCGTCGGCCGGACGCAAGCCGAGTGGACCACGGACGACGTTGCCGGCTTCGATCGGTTCCTGCGCCGACAGCGGGTGACGGATCCGGAAGCGTTCAGCCCCGGCCTGCATGCCTTCGCGATCGCGGAAAGCGGGCCGTATCCCGTGACCGAGGCGGAGTTGCTCGACGTCGCCACGCGCGGTCTGGCCGCGTTGGTCGAGATGCGAACGCAGACGCCGACGCGGTCGCTCCCGATCTTCGCCAACGTGCTGCTCACCGACGGCCGCCTCCTGAGCACGACGGTCGGCACCGACGATCGCATCGCGGTGTTGAAGCTGCTCGCGCAGCGGTATCCGGTGTTCGGGTATGTGCTGGCGTTCGACGCCTTCATCCACGGCGTCAACACGAAAGACAGCACGGCGACCAAGCGTGACGCTATCACGGTGCACGTCGGGACGCGCGAGCTGCGGCGGGTCAAAGTCCGGTCGTATGCGCTCGACGGCGGCGCCGTGGTGTGGGATCCGCCGAAGCCGGATCTCGATTTCCGGGACGCGTCGGTCCGTGCGGAGGATCCCTACGCCGGGATCTTCGCGGTCCCGCTGTCGAGCGGAGCGCCGTCATGACCCGCGATCAGATCGCCGACGGCCTCCTCCGCGTGACCTTGCACCTGGCCAACGGCCGCGACGTGCCGGACGGCTGGAGCCCGCACGAATGGGCCTACGTGAAGGGGGTCGCGAGCGCGGCGATCATGCAGCTACACGACGAGCTGATCGCCATCGGTTCCACGGGGAACTCTCCGCCATCGCCGACACCGGATGCTGGCGGTGACGCATGACGGAGACCGATCTCACCACCTGGCTCCCGATCGCCGACGCGGCCGCCCGGATCGGCTGTTCGACCCGGACCGTGGAACGCCTGGCCGCCGCCAAGAAACTGGAAGCCCGCCTGCGCCGCCAGGACGGGACGCCCCCGGTGATGGTCCTGAGCCCTGAATCGGTCGCAGAAGTCGCCGCCACGAGGCGCCGGGAGGCCGCGCCGTTCGTGTTACCGACGGTGCCGGCCGGGAATGGGAACGGGCACGGACTGAGGAAGGCCGGCGACGCTGCGCAACTCGGAAACTCCCAGTTGCGCACGACCTCCGCGGAGGCCCTGATTCGACAGTTCTTCGCCCTCGCGATCGCCGCCTTGCAGTCGCCGCCATCGCCGCCAGTGGCGGAGATGCTGGCGGCGACCAGCTATCTGACGCTGGCCGAAGCCGCCGCCGAGAAGCGGGTCTCCGAGGCGCTCGTCCGCCGCTGGATCCGAACCGGGGCCCTCCCGGTCGAACGGGAACCGCGATCGCAATGGACCGCGACCGATCGGGGCTGGCGGATCAAGAAGCAGGATCTGGAGACCCTATGAAACGCCGACAAGTCTTCGTGCGCGGCCGGTTGCGGGATGGGTCGATCGGGAACATCGACGTGCTCGATCTCGACGACGCGAGTTTCCGTGCGTTCCTCGTCGAGCTCCTGATCCGGTTCGAGATGGTGGTCGCCCTCAAAGGGGAGCATGTCGAGGGCGAGCGCCTGGAACTGCGCGAGCGCCCGGATCCGGAGACCGTGTGATGACGCGTCATGACGTCACCTTCGGCGAGCTCGCGATCGGCGAGGCCTTCGCGTGGCGGGACACGGCGGAGATCCAGCACGGACCGCCGGGACCCGAGCCGATGGTGAAGGTCGACGACGCGCACTATGAGTTCCGGATCCATGGCGGTCGCGCGCCCGATGGGCAATGGCCGGACGGGACGCCGATGCAGGCCCGCGGCACCGCGGAGCCGCACTATCCGGTGCGAAAGGTGACGACGTGAACCTCGTGGAAGTGACGCTTGTGCGCAAAGAGGTGGAACCGGGCTGGCCGTTGATCGTCGACAGCGCACCACTCGGGAAGCGCTACCTCGTGGATCTCGATCGCGTCAAGCGGCTGACGATGCTGAACACGAACACGGGGATCTCGATCGAAGTCCGGTGCATCTGGATCGAGTCGCCCGAACCGAGCGGCTGGATGCCGATCATGGCCTTCGGGATGGCGGAAGGGAGCACGGACAATGCCACTCCCCGGTAAGCGCGTCGGCCCGGGCCTGTATCTCGACGACGGCAACCACCTGCATCTCGACGTGCCGGAACTGCTGCGGCTGTCGGGCTACGCCGACACGCCGGAAAATTGCGAGGTCCTGACGCAGGCGGCGCTGCAGATGTTCAAGCAGCTGTATCCCAATGCCCCGACGCAGGTCGTGGAGGATCGATGAGACATGCCTGACGATCCCCTGCGCACCCTCCTCCAGGTCCTCGTCTACACCTGGGACACGGATCAACTCGAGGCCTTCGAGCTCGCCATGTACGAAGCGCACGTGTATCTGGGGATCCCGTCGCCCGATCAGGAATTGAATACCGAGCAAGCGACCCAGGCCCTGACCGAGGCCGCGCAGAAAGCGGCGGGGAAGTTCGACTCATGACCGAGGCCTTCGACCAGTCGTACGCGGCCTTTCGCGCGCGGATGCGAGCCGAGGCGCAGGCCCGACGCAAGGCGACGGCGTTGCGGATGCGTCGGGTGTATACGCGAGACACGCGCCTTCCGCTGCTGCGCGTGTGGTGCCACGGGCCGCGCTGGCGCCGGTTCTTCGAGGACGAGGAGGGCTTCATGACGCGAGGCGGAGCCTATGGCTGGCCGGTGTATGACTTCACCGCCGATATCCGCGAGCTCGTCTGTGAACCGATTCGACACGACGTCTATGCGGAGTGGGCGGATCCCCGGGAACGGTTCACGCCGGCATGACCGAGACGCGCCTCGGCCCCTGGGTGTGGTTCGACGGCACCGCGCTGCACGTCGCGATCACCCCCATGCTGCGGCATCTCGCGATCGCGGACACGCCGGAGAATCGCGCGGTCTGTACCGCGTTCCTGGCCGACCAGCTGCGCGATCATTTTCCGCACGCGGCGATCATCGAACAGGACGAAGGGCCCGATGCGTGACGAACAGATCGAGGCGTTGATTGCGACGTGGCGGGAACGGCGAAACGAGATCTGCCGGACACTCGACCGATGCGACAGCGCGAAGGCATTCGAGGTACAACGCTGCGCCGACGAACTCGCCGCCCTGCTCGCCGTCCCCGTGCCCCAAGAGCAGAAGGTTGTCGATCTCGTGGCGGTCCTCACTGAAGTCACAGCGAAGGTTTGGGGGAATGTGCCGGAGGCGCCCGCCGTTTCCGTGCCCCACCAGGAGGAACAGTCGCAAGACTTGGCGTATGCCGCGAGGCTTGTAGAGGATCGGATTCCGTTGGAGGGTCCAGCCTATCGGTCACTCCTCACTGATCGTGCGCAACGCATCAGGGAGTTGGCGGCAAAGCTGTGTGGACGGATCGAACGGGGCGAAGTCAGTCTCGGGCGTGTCGCGGAAGTCACTGGGTTGACGCACGCGGAGTTGATGGAACTACACGCGCCACTATCCGAGGAGGAGAGGAAGCCCCATGTCGCTGCTACTACTGGCGTGGTTCGCTTGGCTGAACAGCGTCATGCTCAAGAGGAAGTAGCCCGCACGCCCTCATTTCACAACCTCCGACAGGGAGAGGACGATTAGCTCGCCTTCTGCCGCTTGGCCGCCGCCGTGGCCGCTGGGACCTCCGTCGAGGACTTGCGCCGCGACTCGGTGACCTTCACCGGTTTGCCCTGCCCCGCCGCGAGACTCTGCTCGAGCGCCTCTCGCAGATTGATCACCGGCGCCGTCGCCACCGGGACGGCCTGCACGATCTCCTCGCCCGCGATTTTCGCGGCGATGAGCCGTCGCAGATCGGTCTGATAGGCATCGGTGAAGTCGGCCAGGTCGAGCGGACGCACCAAGGCGGCGATCACCCGCCGCGCGAGCGTCACCTGCGATCCGGCGGCCGCGTCGAAGACGGGGACCGTGTGCGGCGCCTCCCGGAGCTCCGCCGCATGGTGGAGCGTGTAGAGCAGCAGCGATCCACGGAACGGGCACACGGCGACCAGATACTCCCGCCCGTAAATCGCGAGCTTCCCGACCCCGACCGAGCCCGCGAGCGCCTCGACCAGAATCGCGTACGCCTGCCACGCGGGCCCGTCCTCGGGCCCATCGGGCGCGAGGTAGTAGGCCCGATCGATGGCCATGAACGGCAGCGCGAACGCGGGCGCGAACTGCGTCAGGTCGATCACACGGGTCGACTCCGGGGCGATCGCGTCCAGTTCCTCATCGATGAGGAGGACGTATTTCCCTTTCTCGAACTCGTGGCCCTTCACGATGTCCTTCGACGCGACCTCGATCTCACAGGTCGGACACCAGCGCTTCTGCTGCATCCGTGACTGACAGGACGCGTGCAGTTGGTTGAAGTGCAGGCCTTCAGCCGATTCGGTGGCGGGGAACACCTTGATCGGCACGCGGACCAGACTGATCGCGAGAGTGCCTTTCCACGTGGCTCTGGGCGTCATGCGATCGAGGGTAGTCCTGAAGCTGAACGACAATCCTGAAATCGCACCTGAGCCAGCCCGGAAACAGGCGCACAATGAAGGGGCCCCCAGACATGCCCACGATCACCCGGTCCGCCCGGCACGATCGGCACTGGCCCCTCCGCAACCGCTGGCTCATCGTCAAAGCCCGCGAGCGCGCGACGTGGCGGGAGCTCTGGGCCGACCTCGTCTATTTGGTGATCGGATGACGGCCCTGGCCGCCTTCTGGGTCGGGTGCCTGGTCGGCGGCGCGGCCGTCGGTGTGGCGGGCGTGGTGATCGGGACGGTGCTCGTCTCGGGCCTGTCGTCGTCGAAGCTATGACCAGCGGCCGCGAACGGAGACGGACGCAACGGCAGCTCGAAGTCGACTGGGGAGCACCGCGCGCGCGAACAGCCGAACGAGCCCCCGATGCCCCTGACTGAACGCTGTCCCGCCCGTACCGGGGCTCCGCACAACATCTCGATGAAAGGGACCGACGGCGTGTATCGGTGTTGGTATTGCGGCAAAACCCGCGCGGCGATCGAGGCGGCGACGCCCTGATGAAGTGCTTCACCGACGAGCAGCTCCTGCGCGGGATGCTGGCCGTCCGCGAGTCGCAGGCGTTCGGCCGCCCGATCGTGCGGAGCCTGACCGACGGCGACTGGATGGGGATCTTTCTCGCCGCCGCCCAGGTCCCCGCCGTCGTGCATCCGATGGCGTGTGCCGGCTGCGGCCAGGGCCTGACCACTGAGCAGGGGATCGCGCTCGTGGCGATCGCGGTGCGCGAGGGGCGCTGGTGGTGTGCGGCGTGCGCGCCGGAGACGCCATGAGCGCCGATCCCGCGCTCGATCGGATCCGCGTCCTTTACCGCCAACTGAACAAGCTCTCGCCCCGCAATCCGGCGTACGCGCCCCTCGTGCACGCGATCCAGGCCGAAGTGAAAGCCCGCGCCGCGATCGTCGGCGACGAGATGGTGCTCGTGAGCGCGCACGCGCCGCCCGACGAAGACGACCGCACGCCGCGCCGGATCCATCGCCGTCCCGTCCGGCCGACGCCGTTCGACGATCGCGGGTATGGCGGACGCCTCCGCATGGCGAAGGCCTCGCTGGAGAGTCGATGATCACCGGGCCCGATCCCGAGACCCGCCGCACGGTGAACATCCGCCAGGCGGCCACCCTCGCCGGGGTCAGCGTCCGCACGATTTACAACTGGCTGCACGCCGGCAAGCTGGAGTATGCGCGCACCGCCGGTGGGGCCGTGCGCATCGTGGCGGAGACGTTGTTCCGGCCGGGCGTCGCGCGTCCGCCGCCGCTCGGGTGACCGATCGCGCCGATGCGTGGGCACCCTGCCGCCGCCTGCTACCACCGTCCCAACGCGCTAGATCGTCGTTCGGTCGTTTCTCCATGGAGAAATCAGCCCTGTCCCGAATCGCATACCTCAAGGCCCCCTGTACCTAGTACAGTCGAGGCCGTACTTCGCTCCAGGGTGACGGCACCCTACGACTGCACCACCAGGGGATCCCACTTAGGTTATGGGAGCGTCGCCGTCCACCGTCGACGTCGAGACCCTCCCATGGCGGTAGCCCCACGCCGTCCCTGTAGCCAGCCCTCCTGCAGCCAGCTCCAGCCCTGCACGCGCCACCCGGTGGTCGCGTGGCGTCCTCGCTATGGTCCGCCCGTCTGTCGCGTGCGCGGCCGCAAGCTCCAGCAGCTCCGCCGTGCGCTGTTCCTGCGTCAACCTTGGTGCCAGCTGTGCCTCGAGCAGGGGAACTACACCACCCCGACCATCCGCGATCACATCGTGCCGCTGGCGGAAGGCGGACGCGATGACGCGACGAACGAACAAGCGCTGTGTCAGCCGTGCTCGGATGCGAAGACACGCACCGAGTCCGCGCGCGGACTGAAGGCGAGTCGATGAACACCGACGAGAGGGGGCGGGGGCCGAAGATGTTCCGCTCGAGGGCCGCCGGAAACCGCTCCGGGGTCGAACGCGCATTTTCGCGGAAAATCGAAATCGCGGAAAAACGCTGAAATGGGCGGGAATCGCAACAGCGGCCGCCGTCCGCAACCGACCGCGCTCAAGGTCCTGCGCGGCAACCCCGGGAAGCGCAAGCTCAACACCGACGAGCCGACGCCGCCGGCCGGCGACGTGCAGAAACCCGCGACGCTGTCCACCCCGGCCGGCGACGTCTGGGATCGCCTCGCGCCGATCGCGACCGCCATGAGCACGTTGACGCGCGCGGACGTCACGGCGTTCGCGCTGCTCTGCGAGCTCCAGGCTACGCTCGAGTGGGCCGCCGGCCGGAAGGATCCGCCGCCGCGCGGGCCCCGCGAGGGCGAGCGCCGCTGGATCCGGCGCTGTCACGAGCGCCTGGCCGCCGCGATCAAGCTCGAGAAGGACTTCGCCGCGATCATCCGGCCCTATTACGCGCTCTTCGGGCTCGAGCCGGTGAGTCGCGCCCGCATCCAGGTCCCGAAGAAGGCCGAGACGCCCATCGTCAGTAAGTGGGCGGGCATCCTGAAATGACGAGTGACCTCGCGTGTCACGGCCGCACGGTAGAATGGGGCTCCTACGGAAGTCGAGCGACAGCTGCGCGTCAACGCGACTGTCGCTCTAACCACTCGCACGCGAATGAGGTTCGCGCTCGCATGGCTGATCGGAATCCTATCCGAGCCACGATCTACGTGCTCTGCGACAGCCGCGTCGCGGACCCGATCGCGCGCGTCCGCTACGTCGGGCAAACCCGAATCGCCTTAGACCGTCGCCTGTATCGCCACTGGGTCACCGCAACGGCTGGAGCACGCGAACATCGCGCGGTCTGGATGCGCGCGGTGAAAGCCGCCGGCGGCGACGTGCTGATCGCGGAAGTGGACCGCGTGCCGTTCTACGAGGCGGACGCCGCGGAGACGACACACGTCGCGCGGTTTCGCGCGCTCGGCTGTGATCTCACCAACCGCACCGATGGCGGCCGCGGGAAACGCGGCTGGGACGTCTCGCCGGAAACGCGCCGCAAGATGAGCGAGGCGGCAAAGCGGCGACCGCCACGCTCGCCAGAGGTCTGCCGGAAAATCGGCGACTGGCTCAAGGCCGACCCCACGCATCGGCTGCACATGCGGACGATGCATCAGGGGAATCGCGGGCGAACGCGGACGCCCGAGCAGCGCGAACGCATCAGTCAATCAGTGCGCGGGGAGAAGAACGGCAAGAAGGTCATGACGTGGGACACCGTCGTGATCATCCGCGCCCGCTATGCGGCCGGGGCCGTCCAGAGTCACCTGGCGCGCGAGTTCAAGTGCTCGCCGGCCACCATTCACGCGGTGGTACATCGGCTCCGGTGGGTGACGCCGTGACACCAGGCGCCCGCGCAATCGCGGTGATCAACAACCTGACGCATACGTCCGGCCCCTTCGGCCGCCAGCCGTTCAACCTTCGGCCGTGGCAGCAGCGGATCGTTCGTCGCCTCTTCAGCACCAACCCGAAGACGCGGCTCCGCGTCTATCGCACCTGCCTGCTGATGCTGCCCCGGAAGAACGGGAAAACGGAGCTCGCCGCGGCCATCGCGATCTATTGCCTACTCTTCGACGACCCGCCGGAAATCGGCGGGGAAGTCTATCTCGCGGCCGCGGATAAAGAACAGGCCTCCAAGATCTACCAAGCGATGGTCGCGATGCTCGAGAACGATCCGGAGCTCGACACCCAGGTGGAGATCGTCCGATCACAGTTACGCATCGTGCATCGGGCCAGCGGGAGTTTCTGTCGGGTGATCTCCGCGGAAGCCTACACGGCCCATTCCTTTAACGCGAGCGTGGTGATCTACGACGAGCTGCACTGTGCGCCGACCCGCGATCTGTGGGATGTGCTCGCCACCAGCCAGGGCGCGCGCGCGCAACCCCTCATGATCGCGATCTCCACGGCCGGCTACGACCGCCATTCGATCCTGTGGGAGCTGTACAGCCACGCGAAGCGCGTGCTCGAGAACCCGTCGCTCGATCCGACGTTCCTGCCGATCATTTACGAGATCCCGATCGACGCCGACTGGACCGACGAGCGCGAATGGTTCAAGAGCAATCCGGCGCTCGATGACTTCCGCAGTCTCGAGGAAATGCGGACCTTGTGTCAGCGCGCCCAACAGATCCCGGCACAGGAGAATGCCTGGCGCCGGCTATACGGAAATCAGTGGACCGAACAGGCCGACCGCTGGATCCCGCTGGCGGCGTGGGACGCGTGCTCGGTGGTGGCCGCGTGACGCGCGCGGAGTTTCGCGCCCGCCTGAAGGGGCGCCGGTGCTATGTCGGCCTCGACTTGAGCTCGACGCGGGATTTGACGGCGCTGGCCGCGGCGTTCCCGGACGACGACGGGCCCGGCTTCGACGTGCTGCCAGAATTCTTCGTCCCCGCCGACACGATCCGCGAGCGCGTGACGCGCGACAAGGTCCCGTATGACCAATGGGCGCGGGACGGGTTCCTCATCGCCACGCCCGGCAACGTCGTCGACTACGAAGCCGTGCGGCGGACGCTGATCGCGTGGGACGCGGAATTCGACGTCCGCGAAATCGCCTTCGACCCGTGGAACGCCACCGACCTCGTCACCCGGCTCCAGGAGCAGGACGGCTTCACGTGCGTCCCGATCCGGCAGGGGTTCCGGTCGCTGACGGCGCCGACGAAAGCGCTTGAGGCGGCCATTCTGTCGCAGGCGCTGCGGCACGACGGCCACCCCGTGCTCCGGTGGAATATCGGCAACATCGCCGTCGAGATCGACGCGGCCGGCAACTACAAGCTCTCGAAGAAAGTCTCGACCGAACGGATCGACGGCGCCTCGGCGCTGGTCAACGCGGTCGACCGGATGGACCGCACGCGCTACAGCGATCCGCGCCCGCAGTACCAGATGATCGTCTTGGGCGCGTCGCCATGAAGCGCCTCCCGGTCCCGGCGCCGATCGATCCGGAGGTGCATCGAGGCCGTCCCCGGAATGCGGAGCCCTCGAGCTCGGTCTCGACCTGGTTACCCGCCCATGAACATGACGTGTTGATCCGGAGAGCCCGGGCTGAGGAGATCTCCGTGTCGGCGTTGGTGCGGCGTCTGGTGCGGGTGCGGGACCGGTGAGATCCGATAGCACCAGCTCCAGGGGTCCGGCTCGATCCACTGTTCGGTGAGCGCGGCGCCGTCGATCATCACGCGTCGCGCCATGGCCGCAGACCCCCTCGATCACGCTACGCGGCGGGGGAGGGGCGGGAATACTCCAACTAGAAAACGAGCATTTCGCGCGGACGTCCCAGACTCGATCCGTGAACCGGGCGTACGCCATCCTCCATGTCAAAGCCGTTGACGCTGAGAAACGCATCCTCTCAGGCATTGCCACCACCCCGGAACCCGATCGCAGTGGTGACATCATTGAGCCGCTCGGGGTCGCCTTCGCCAATCCGCTCCCGCTCCTGCTCTTTCACGACGCCCGAAAGCCCGTCGGCTTCGCCACCTTCTCCAAGCCCACGAAAGACGGCATCGCGTTCGAAGCGACGATCCCGACGATCGACGAACCCGGCACGCTGAAGGATCGCGTCGACGAAGCCTGGCAGTCGGTGAAAGCGGGCCTCGTCTCCGGCGTCTCGATTGGCTTCCGCGCGATCGAAGAGGCGTTCAACAAAGAGACCGGCGGGTTCCGGTTCCTGAAAACGGAAGTCCTGGAACTCTCGCTCGTGACGGTGCCCGCGAACGCGAGCGCCACCATTCACAGCATCAAAGCGCTCGACCTGGCCGCGTCTGGCCGTCATCTGCCCGGCGACACGGGCGCGTCAATCGTTGTGCGCCTCCAGAAAGCGGCGCGCCCCATGACCATTCAAGAACAGATCACCGGCCTCGAGCACCGCCGCGCCGCCGACTTCGCGCGCCTGACCGAGATCCAGACCACCGCGACCGCCGAGGGCCACACGAAAGACGCGGCCCAGCGGGAAGAATTCGACACGCTGAAACTCAACCTCAAGGCCATCGACGCCGAACTCGTCGACCTCCACGACATGGAGCGCCTGAACCTCACGAAGGCGACGCCCATCACCACGACGACCAGCGCGATCGCGGCCTCCGAGCTCCGCGGCGGCGGCGTCCCCACGCCCGTCATCACCGTGACCTCCCCGCTCCCGAAGGGCACCGCGTTCGTGCGCATGTGCATCGCGATGGCGCGCGGCAAGGGCGACTCGTATCAGACGCTCGAAATCGCGAAGGGCTGGGCGGACTCGACGCCGGAAGTCGAGCAGATGGTCAAGCACATGTGGCATCACAAGGCCGCCGTTGCCGCGGGCACGACGACCGACGCCGCGTGGGCCGGGCCCCTCGTCGTCACGCAGCCGCTCAACGAGTTTCTCGAACTGCTCCGGCCGCGCACGCTGCTCGGCAGCATTCCGGGGCTGCGGCAAGTGCCGTTCAACATCTCCGTGCCGAGCCAAACGTCAGGGGGCACGTACGCGTGGGTCGGGCAGGGGTTGGCGAAACCCGTCACCTCCGCGGCGTATGCGACCGTGACGCTGCCGTTCAGCAAGGCCGCGGGCATCATCGTGCTCACCGAGGAGCTCGTGAAGCTCTCGACGCCGTCGGCCGAAGGCCTCGTCCGCGAGGAAATGATCGCCGGCATGGCGCAGTTCCTCGACACGCAGTTCTGCGATCCGGCGGTGGCGGTGGCGGCGAACGTCTCGCCGGCGTCGATCACCAACGGCGCGTCGACCGCGGCCTCGAGCGGCGTCACCAGCGCGGCGGCGAAAGCGGACCTCGCGGCGTCGGTGGCGGTGTTTGCCGCGGCCAACATTCCGCTCAGCGGCTCCGTGTGGCTGATGAACGACAGCAACGCGTTCGGCATCGCGCAGTCGGTGAACGCGCTCGGGCAACCGCTCTTCCCGGGCATGAGCATTGTCGGCGGATCCATCTTCGGGATCCCCGTCGTGGTCAGCAACAACGTCGGCGCCCGCGTGATCCTCGTCCACGCGCCGTCGATTCTCTACGCGGATGACGGCGGCGTGCGGATCGATGTCTCGCGCGAGGCCTCGATTCAGATGGACTCCGCGCCGGACAGCCCGGCGACGTCCACGACGGTCCTCGTGAGCATGTTTCAGAACGATCTCGTCGCCCTGCGCGCCGAGCGCTGGATCACGTGGAAGCGCGCGCGCACCGCGGCGGTGCGCTACATCACGACGGCGTCGCCGTACATCGGCACGTAGTTCGTGCGGTTAGTCATTGGCGGGCCGACACGGGAGACGGTGCCGGCCCGCTTCGCCCTCGATCTCGCGTGGCTCTACGCGACGACACGCGAGTCGGGGATCTGGACGTCGGTGACGCTGGGCTTCATCGGCGCCACCTACGTGCACGTCGGCCGGGAGGCGTTTCTCGAGCAGGCGATTCGATCGCACGCGACCCACGTGCTCTGGCTGGATACGGATATGACCGTCCCGCCGGACACGGCGCTTCGACTCGTGGCGCATCAGCGGGCGATCGTCGCCGCGAATTGCGTCATGCGGGATCCGCGCTTGCTCTGCACCGCGCAGCGCGGCGGGCAGCGGATCCAAACGACGCCGGCGTCGCGCGGCCTGGACGTCGTCGACTCGGTCGGCCTCGCGGTGTGCTTGATGCGGACCGACGTCGTCGCGGATCTGCCGCGGCCCTGGTTCCGGCACGGGCTGACGGCGACGGGCGGCGACCTCGGCGAAGACATCACGTTTTGTCGCGCGCTCACGCACGCGGGCCACGCGATCTGGATCGACCACGACCTCTCTCAGGAGATCGGACACATTGGCCAGTACACCTACCGCCCCGCTGCTGCTGCGGTCCCCGTTTAACCAGGAGCTGTGGCCAGTGCCGCCGGACGCGACCGACGAGTTCATCGCGGAGCTCGTGAAGCGTGGCTTCGTGCGGATCGACGCACCGCCGGTGAAGGCGAAGAAGTAACCGGATGGAGCTGCTCGGGTTCACCATCGGGCGGACGAAGGCGGTCGGGCCGCTGCTCGCGCCGTTGTCGTCGAGCGGGACGGGGGGCTGGTGGCCGTGGGCCGGCATCATCCGCGAATCGTTTTCGGGAGCCTGGCAACAAAATGTGGAGGTCCGCGTCGACACCGCGCTGTCGTATTACGCGGTCTATTCCTGCATCCGCCTGATCACGACCGACATCGGCAAGCTCTGCCTGCGCCTCGTGAAGCAGGACGCCGACGGCGTCTGGACGGAGACCGAGTCGCCGGCCTTTAGTCCGGTGCTCCGCAAGCCCAATCGCTACCAGACGATCAACAAGTACGTGGAACAGTTCATCCTGTCGAAGCTCCTGAACGGGAATGCCTACGTCTGGAAGCAGCGCGACAACCGCGGCGTCGTGACGGCGCTCTACGTGCTCGATCCGTCGCGCGTCCAGGTCCTCGTCGCACCGGACGGCGCCGTCTACTACTCGCTGAAGCGCGACGACTTGTCCGGGCTGCCGCTCGAAGAGTTCATCGTGCCGGCGCGCGAGATCATCCACGACACCATGATTACGCCGTTCCACCCGCTTATCGGGGTGTCGCCGCTCTTCGCCTGCGGCCTGGCCGCGACGCAAGGGCTGAGTATTCAGAACAACTCGCAGCGGTTCTTCACCAACGGCGCGAATCCGAGCGGCATGCTGACGGCGCCGGGGAACATCACCGACGAGACGGCCGCCCGACTCAAAGCGAAATTCGACGGCGGTGGCTACAGCGGCGAGAACGTCGGCAAGGTCGTCGTCGCGGGCGACGGCCTGAAGTTCGAGCAGTTCACGATGACCGCGGTCGACGCCCAGCTCATAGAACAGCTCCGCATGACGGCGGAGCAGGTGTGTAGTGCCTATGGCGTGCCGCCCTACCTCGTGGACATTGGCCCGCCGCCGCCCTACGCGAACTTCGAGCCCCTCCTCCTGAAATATCACAGCCAGTGTGTCCAATCGCTGACGACGAACTTCGAGAAGTGTCACGACGAAGGCCTCGAGCTGCCGCGCCCGTATGGCACCGAGTTCGACATCGATGACCTGATCTGGATGGACACCGCGACGCGCGTGAGCTCCGCGAAGACGTCGATCGAGTCCGGCGGCATGTCGCCGGATGAAGCGCGCCGGAAGTACTTCGGGCTCGGCCCGGTCGCCGGCGGCCACACGCCGTACATGCAAAACCAAATGTGGCCACTAAAACAATTGTCCGATCGCCCGACGCCCGCCGCGCCCGCGATCCCCGCGATGCCAGTCGTGTCGGCGCCCGCGGATGTGCCGGCGACAAAGGCGAGCTTTCGCGCGGCGCTCAATCAGAAGGCGCGGGCCGCGGAGTTGGTCGCGTGATCCGGAAGCTTATTCGACTTCCGTCTGTTCACGGATTGCGGCACGACCTGCAGGTTCGCTTCGCAATGCAGGCCGCTGACGGTCTTGCCGCGCAGCGGATAGACGTGATCGACCTCGTGCACGATGCCGGTCTCGCGCGTGAGACGGGCCGCCTCTTTGTAGAAGGCCTCGATTGCGTCAGGGTTCGCCCATGCCGGCTGCGCTCGTTGTTCGTGGGCTCGTCTCTTGAGAACGTACGGGACTTGCGAACCCGGATGTGCGGCTCGCCATCGGCGCGCGCGTTCATTCACCCACGCACGGTTCGCGTCCGCCCACGCCTGATCTCTCGCGCGGCATTTGCGCCTGTTCTCGGCACGATAGGCCCGATTCTTCGCGGCCACCTTAGCGCGATTCGCCGCGTGATAGGCCCGGTCGCGTGCTCGTTGCTCCTCGAGATGCGCCAATCGGCGCGCGCGACTGTAGGCGCTGGATTGGTCGCGATGCGCTGCGTGATAGGCCTGTTTAGCGGCACGCAGTTGGTCGGCGTGCGTGGTTTTGTAGGTCTTCACCGCCTTACGCGTCTTGTCTGGATTGGCGGCGCGCCACGCTTTCTCGTACGTCCGCGCCGCTTCGACGCGGGTCGCGCGATAGGCGTTGGCCTTAGCGCGCACGGCTTCGCGATTGGCCGCGCGGTCAGCTCGACGCTTCGCCAGAATCCGGTCCCGGTGCGCGGCCCGATACTTCTTCGTGTTGCGTCGGTTCCGCGCCTTGCGTTCCTCATCGGTCACGTAGTGATCGTGGCTCAGGCTGAGCTGGATAGCCAGCGGCAACTGAGGGCGTATGCAGCCTGAGCTCCTCGAGGCGCTCGCCGGCGAAGTGGCGCTCTTGATCAAAGCCGCGCTCGGGCCCGTGCTCGAGCGCCTGGCCGTCGCGGAAGCCCGGCTCGTGCAGACCTTGGCGTATGACCAGGCGCTCACCGAGCTCCGGGATCGGGTGCTGGTGGGGGAGACGAAGACGGCGGCCGCCGTGCCGACGCCGATCGACCTCGCGCCGGTGCTCGAGCGCTTGGCGGCGGTGAGTGAGCGCGTGGCCGTCGTGGAAACGCGGGCGCCGGTGCCGGGCCCGGCCGGGCAGGACGGGGCGCACGGCAAGGACGGCGCGGACGGCCTCAACGGGAAAGACGGCGCGGACGGGCTCGGCTTTGACGACTTGGCCGTCGCCTTCGACGGCGATCGCACCTTGGATCTGACCTTCGCGCGCGGGACCGAGCGGAAATCGTTCCCGATCGTGCTGCCGTTTCTCCGCTACGTCGGGGTCTACCAGGACGGGAAGAGTTACGCGACCGGCGACGTCGTCACGTGGGCCGGCTCGACGTGGAACGCGAATGAAGCCACCTCGAGCAAGCCGGGCGACGGCTCGAAAGCCTGGACGTTGTGCGTGAAGAAGGGCCGCGACGGCCGTGACGGACAGGATGCGCCTGGCCCGGTGCCCGTGGTGAAGGTCCGCTGATGGCGACCTTTGTGACGCTCATCGCGGCGAAGCAGCAGCTCGGGATCGCCTCCGACGACGTGGCCGACACGGATCGTGATGCGGATATCCAGCGCAAGCTCGATCAGGCGGAAGCGTACGTGCTCGATCGGTGCAATTCGACGGCGTGGTGGCGCGCGATTACCGCCACCTGGACCGACGTGACCGTCCCGCTCGCGGTGACGGCGGCGATCCTGTTCCTCCTGAGCCATCTGCGCGAACAGCGCGGCGACGATCCGGTCGACGAGACGGTGTATGCCGAAGTGGAACGGTTGATCGGGCAGCACAAGGATCCGGTGCTCGCGTGAAGACGACGGCGATCGGCCTCCGGCGTCATCGCGTGCAGCTCCAGAGTCCCGGCGCCGCGGTCTCCGACGGGGACGGCGGCGTAACGCAAGAGTGGGCGGACCTCGATCCCGCGCGCGTCTACGCCGAGATCAAACCCGCGACCGCCAAGGATCTCGAACGCGTGGCGTCGGGGACCGTGATCAGTACGGCCAGTCACGTCGTGACGTTTCCCTATCACCCGCAGGTGTCGCTGTCGACGCGGATCATCTTCGGGACGCGCGTGTTTTCCGTGACCGGGGTCTCGAATCCTGAAGAACGGCACGTCGAGACGATCTGCGTCTGCGTGGAGCTCGTGGCGGCGCCGCCGCTCGTCCTCGCCGACAGCTGGATGGAGACCGTGGGCTGGGTCGAAGCATGACCTTGATCCCGGCGCTCTTCACGTCGCCGTTTGCGAATCACGACCCGACCAAGTTCGGGCCGTCGAAATGGAACGATCTCGTCGCGCTGGTCGAACGCGTGCTCGACGACGACGCGGACGCGGACGGGACGATCCCGGTGCGCGATCGGGCGTCCGTCACCGGGCTGACCTGGACGGCGCCGCCGAGCGTCGATCTGTCGGGTTATGTCCTGACGTCCGACGCGCGGTTGAGCGATGCGCGGGTCCCGCTCGCGCATACGCAGCCGTTCTCGACGATCACCGGGACGCCGACGTCGCTCGCCGGCTACGGCATTCTCGACGCGGTCGTGCTGACCGGGGATGCGCGCTTGTCGGACGCCCGGGTGCCCCTGGCGCATACGCAGGCGTTCTCCACGATCACCGCGACGCCGACGTCGCTCGCCGGCTACGGGATTCTCGATGCTATCGTCCTCGGGACGCGGACCGTCAACGGCCACGCCCTGTCGGCCGACGTCACGGTCACCGCCGCCGATCTTGGGTTGTCGGCCGTGGAGAATACGGCGCTCTCGACGTGGGCGGGATCGGCGAACCTCGTCACGCTGGGCACCCTCAGCACGATCACCACCGCGGGGCAACTCACCCTGGCGAAAGCCTCCGGCTTCACGGTGATCGCGATCCGGGATGCCAGCTCCGGCCCCGAACTGCATTTCGAACGATCCGAAGGCACGCTGGCCGCGCGGACCGCGGTAACCGGCACGGGCGTGCTGGCGGGCGCGATCGTCGGCAGCGTGTGGGACGGCAGCGCCTATCAGCAACCGAGCTATCTCACGTTCAACACCGACGGCGGGCAAAGTGCCGGCAGCCATCCGGGCGACATCCAACTGTGGACGACGCCGACCGGATCGAACACGCCCCTCCATCGCGTGCGCATCGCGCAGAGCGGCAACGTCGGAATCGGGGCGGCGTTCGTGGCGACGGCCCCGACGGCGGTCCTGCACCTGAAGGCGGGCACGAGTGCGGCGTCCTCGGCGCCGCTGAAATTCAACTCCGGGCCGCTCCTGACCGCGCCGGAAGCGGGCGCGATCGAGTTTCTGACCGATGCTTTTTACGCCACGATCACGACGGGCGCGGCCCGGAAGACGCTCGCGTTTCTCGAAAGCCCGACGTTTACCGGCACGGTGACGCTGCCGGGCCTGGCGGGGCTCGTGGTCGGAACGACGGCCGCGGCGCCCGGCGGGGTCGAAGGCTACTTCGTCTCGACGTCGGCGTCGGACCCGCGCGGCCTCATGAGCGCGCAGTACACGACCGACGCGATCGGCGCGCGGCTGCAACTCCGCAAGGGCCGCGGGACGGAAGCCGTCCCGACGACGGTCGTCACCGGGGATGTGCTCGGGCGGATCCGGTTCAGCGGCTACGACTCCGCGAACTACTTGCAGATGGCGTCGATCGATGCCGTGTCGACCGGCACGATCGCGGCGACGCGCGTGCCGACCTATCTGGCGTTCTCGGTCGCGACGAATGCCACGCCTTCGGTGCTGACCGAAGCGCTGCGCCTGACGGCGACCGCGATCACGTCGACCCTGGGAATCAGCGTCGACGGCACCATTTCGAGCAACAACGGCAATGTGACCGCGACCAATGGCGGCTGTACCGTGGCCGGCGCGGGGATTTACGCGTTCTCGACGCGCGCCGGGTGGAAGAGTCCGGCGGACGGCGTGATGACGCTGAACAACGCCGGGTTGACCATCGGCAGCGAATTCAAGGCCGACGCGTTGCCGACCGTGGCGAGTGGGTTCGGCACGAGTCCGAGTGTCACCGCGGGGTCGACACCGCTGGCCGGGTCGGTGAACGTCGGCACCGGTGGCAGTGCGACCTCGGGGGTCATCACCTTCGGCGGGACCGCCTTTCCGTCCGCGCCCTTTGTCGTCTGCATGAACACGACGACGGGCGCCGTGGTGCGCGCGACCGCGACGACGACGCAGCTCACCATCACCGCGCCCGTCGCGTTTGTCGCGAGCGACGTGATCTGTTGGCACTGCATCAGTAGCAAGTAACCCATGGCCGAACAACTCGATCTGACCGCGCCGATTGTCCCGCCCTCGCGGACGACCTACACCGTGCAGGCGCTCAGTCTGAACTGGCCGCAGGCGGTAATTCAGGCGACGCTGCTCGGCTCGGACGGCGTGCTGCTCGTGGTGGGCTGGGAAGGCGCGGCGGCGACGACGCTGATGGTCGCGCTCAACAAGGCGAATCTGTCGACGTCGAGTCTCCAGAAGCGCGTGCTGCAACAGGCGGTGACCGACGGCAAGCTCCCGGCGGGCACGGTCTCGGGGACCCCGACGTAAATGACGACGATCACCACGACCCTCGGCGCCCTCGTCCAGGCGGAACCCGCGCTCGCGCCGATCTGTGCGTTGAAGCTCTCCGCGAAGAGTGCCTACCACCTGAAGAAGCTGGCGCAGCTCGTGGCGCAAGAGACCACGCACTTCCACGAGGAACGCGACGCGCTCATCAAGGACCTCGGCAATCCCCGCGAGGGCGGCGGCTTTGAAATCGCGCCCGACACCGACGCCTTCAAGGACTTCGTGGTGCAGCTGAATGAGCTGGCGGCGATCGACGTCACGATCCCCTGGTCCCCGATCACGCTCGCCATGTTGGGGGACGCGACGGTCTCCGCGGCGGATCTCCAGGCGCTCGGGCCGTTGTTTGAGGAACCGGACGGGGAGACGGTGTCGGTATGACGTCGAACTGGGCGGACGCCACGGCACCCGACGAGAAGCACGACGACGTGCGTCCGGACGATCTCCCGCGTTGGGACGGTGATTGCCCATCGCCACCGAGTGACCACGCATCGACGATCGCGCCGGTGCCACCGGTGCCACCGGTGCCGACGGACGGATCGGAGCGGGCCTCGTGAGCGGGACGAACCGCGTGATCTGGGACGGGCTCGACGAACTGAAAGCGGCCCTCGCGGCGCTGCCCGAAACGTGCGCCGGGGAAGCCGCGAAGCTGATCGAAGGCACGGCCAATGCGGCGTATGTCGCGATCAAAGGCGCGTATCCGAGTCGGTCCGGGAAGCTGCGGGCCGGGCTGAAGCTCCTCCCGATCACCCGGCGCGGCCTGATCGTCGGGCAGAAGGTGGTCAACACGTCGAAATACGCGGCCGGCTACGACCACGGGACGCAGGCGCGGCACTACGTGAGCGCGGGCGGGGCGACGCATCGGACCGGGATCATGGGGAGCAAGACGCCGCCGACGCACGTGTTCGGGAAAACGATTCAGGCGAAGCGGCGGCAGTTGACCGGGTCCTTGAAGGACCTGCTCGCGCGCCAGGGCGCCGTGGTGAGCGGGGATGCCTGATCGAGACCCGGTCACGATCGATGCCGACCGCCGCCGGTACGGACTGCCGCCGATCTTCGTCGATCCGCCGCGACCACTGACTGATGACGAACGGCGGCACCGCCCGGACGTGATCGTGCGAGATGCCGAGGGTGGCGTGCTCCGGCATTTGGTTCCGATGGTCGGCCGCGGGTGGCTGGTGTACGTGGATGTGCTCCATGCCTGATAGCTCCGCGATTGACCAGGCGCTGATCGACCGGCTGCTGAACGATGCGACGCTCCGCGCGTTGATGCCGGACGGCGTGTTCTTCGAAGAGGCGGGCGCGTCGATGGTGGGCGGCGGGCATCCGACGCAGTTCGTGATCGTGAGTCTCGTCGACGCCGTGGATGAACCGATGTTCGGCGGCCGGGCGTACGAAGACGTGCTCTATCTGGTCAAGGCCGTGGAGCTGTCGAGCGTCGCCACGAAGAACGTGAAAGCGGCGGCGGCGCGGATCGATGTACTGCTCGAGGACCAGGCGCTGACCGTCGCCGGCTACACGTGGATGACGGGACACCGGGAGGCGCGGATCCGGTTCGTCGAAGTCGACGACGCCGACGCGTCGATTCGCTGGGCGCATCGCGGCGGGCACTATCGGGTGCAAGTGAGCGTCGGGACGTAACACACAGACAGAAGGACACACACTATGGCCATTCTCTCCGGACGCAACGGCACCGTGAAATACGACCCCGCGGGGATCACGCCCGTCCTGTTGATCTCGCTCAACGGCTGGAAGCTCTCACTGAAGACGGACTACGAGGATGTGAGCTGCTTTGGCGACACCAACAAAGTGTACGTCCCGGGCCTCCGCGACATCAGCGGCTCGCTCTCGGGATTCTGGAACTCGGCCAACACGGTGATCTTCCTGGCCACCGCGGCGACGACGCCGGGCAAGCTGGAGCTCGCGCCGAACTCCACCGAACCGACGTTCAAGTTCTCAGGCCTCGCCTATCTCGACGCGGACATCGACTGCAGCATGGCGGCGCCGAAGGTCTCCAGTTCCTTCCGCGCGGCCGGGCCGTGGGTCGAAGGGCCGTAAGGGCGCGTGTTCGATCGGCTCGTCTTGCACGGCGGCCGGGCGTCCCTCCTCTGGGGCTACCGGCCGATCGCGATTCTCACCACGTGG
>Ga0207703_10001506_pt1 | contig 21253 bp, 5 predicted proteins | sample KBSSwiS12_FD_184304 | JGI IMG/M metagenome (GOLD analysis project Ga0207703, IMG submission 184304) | Switchgrass rhizosphere microbial communities from Kellogg Biological Station, Michigan, USA - KBS Switchgrass S1-2 (SPAdes) (version 2) | ecosystem: Host-associated > Plants > Roots >...
CTACGACGTCAACCGTCTACCGCAGATCGCGAGCACGAGCCATGCGGTGCTCGTCGGCCAGAGCTTCGAGCTGCCCGTCGTCAAGGGCGTGAACGGACCGGCGGGCGCGGTCCGCGTCAGCGACGCCGACGGCGCTGCGCAGACGCAGGGGCTCGTCGTCTCGTTCGCCAACCTGCCGGAAGGCGCGTCGTACGACGCCGCGGCGGGTCGCCTGCGCTGGACGCCCGGTCCGGGCCAGGTCGGCGACTTCGTGGTCGTTGCCAGAGCGAGCGACGGCCGCAACACGACGACCCAGACGTTCACGCTGCGCGTCGTCGCGGAAGCGGCCGCGAACGCGCCGAGCATCCTCGTCAACACCACTCCCGCAACCGCCGTGCTGCCCGGTCAGACGGTGATTGCGACGGTGCGCGCGGTCAGCTTCGGCGCGATCGCGGGGATCACGGTGCAGGTGCGCGGCGCTGCGGTCGGCGCGGCCGACTGGACGACGGTCGCACTCGACTCGCTCGGTCGCCTGCGCGTCACGCCGACCGCGCCGGGGCTGGTCGAGATCCGGGTCGCGGCAGTCGACGTCGACGGTTTCTCTGCGACGGAGACGGAGACGGTCCGCGTCCGCGATCCGCTCGATTCGAGCGGTCCGGTGCTGACCTGGGGCGGCGCGCTGGAAGGCAGCGATCGCCATCGCGCCCCTGCCGTCATCGGCGTCGCGAGCCTGCTGCAGGCGCACATCGCCGATCTGCAGCTGATGGGCTGGCAGCTCGAGATCGCCCCCACGAACGGCGGCGTGATCGACGACGGCGCGTGGCGCTCGATCGCTTCCGGGAGCGAAGCCGCTGCCGACGTCGATCGGCTCGTCTCGCTCGCCACGCTCGACCCGGCGACCCTGGCGAACGGCGTCTACGTGCTGCGCCTGCGCGCCTTTGACCTGAGCGGTCGGACCACCGAGATCGAAGCGCGCGTCGTCGTCGATTCGGCGGCGAAGACGCTCACGCAATCCGTCGCCAGCGACGCGATCTTCCGCCTCGGCGGGCATGACCTCGCGCTGACTCGCACGCTCGATGCGTCGCCGTCGCGCGGCGAAGACTTCGGCAACTGGTCGCTGCCGCTGCTCGACACCCGCTTGACCACGGATCAGGACAGCCTGACGCCGCTCGGCGCGCCTGCGCCGTGGCTCGAAGGCGCGCGCGTCTGGCTGCAGGTGCCGACGAGTCTCGCACAGGCGAACGCGGCCACGCAGTACCTGAGCTTCACGCTCGCCACGCAGGGCGTCGCCTTGAGCGCTCAGCCCGGTGCTCCGGTCACGTACCGGCCGGTCTTCACCACCAGCGACGGCTGGACGCTCGGCGCCGACGACGGCGACGAGCGCGTGGCGCCGTCGCTGCAGCGCCAGGGCCAGCGCCTGTTCAGCCAGGACAGCGGCCTGCCCTGGGTGCCGCAGGCCTTCGTGCTCACCGCACCCGACGGCACGCGCTATCGGCTCGACGCCTCGGGCAAGGTCCAGTCGGTCCGCTTCGGCGACGGCGCGCAGTGGCTGGTGAGCGATGCCGGCGTCGCCCTGGTCGGCGCCGACGATCCGGGCGCGCGCGTCGAATTCGTTCGCAACGCGCAGGGAAGCATCGATCGCGTCAGCGGCCCGGGGACGAGCGGCGACGTCGCGGCGATCGCCTATCGCTACGACGCGCAGGGCAGAGTCGTCCTCGCGCGCGGCCTGTTCTCGGCGGGCGCCGGGACGCTGCTCGGCTATCACGACGACGGCACGCTGATCGACGAGACGATCACCGCCAGCCTCGGCACGGCGGTCGGCTGGCTCGCCGGCGCGAGCGCGCCGAGCGACACGTGGAGCGGAACGCTCGTCGCCGGGCTGCCGGCCCACCTTTCGTTCAGCGTTCGCGACAGCGAGCTCGCCTCGACGGTGAAGACGCCCGGCGCGCAGGGCGCCGTCATCGTCGCCGTCGAGACGGAGGGCTCGGGCGTGCAGCTGAACGCCGTGGGCGCGACGATGGTCGGCCAGGCGACGACCGGCGCGCGCGCGGTCACGCTGCTGCGCATCAGCGAAGCCGGGCTCAAGCTGCTCACGCTGCAGGGCACGGGAAGCGTCAGCGTCCGCATCAGCCTCGCCGGGGACATCGATCGCGACGGCGTCGTCGACGGCACCGACAGTGCGGCCTGGGAAGCCGCTGCGACCGCGGGACTGCCGAGTGCCGACTTCAACGGCGACGGCAGCGACGATGCCACCGACCGGCAGGTGCTGTACGCGAACTACGGCTGGCACGCGAACGAAGCGCCGTTGGCGGCACCAGCTTCCGCCGCAGAGGTCCTGAGGACGCACGCCGATCTCTCCGCGACGCGCAGCATCGACGGCGTCGCCGTGGACCAGGAAGGCGACGCGCTGTTCTGGCGCGTGACCGGCGCCGAACATGGCAACGCACGCCTCGCGGCTGACGGCGCGACCCTGCTCTTCACGCCCGACGCCGGCTTCATCGGCCAGGCGCGGATCGTGGTCCAGGCCGACGACGGCTATGCGCTCGGCGCGCCGATCGTGCTGAGCGTCGACGTCAGCGGCGCACGACTGATCGCGATCCACGTCGATCGCATCGCCGCGATCGCGACCGGCAGGTCGGCGCAGCTCGTCGTGACCGGCGACTTCGAGGACGAGGCCGGAGTGAGCCTGGCGGGGAGGTATGCGCAGTTCACTTCATCCGATGCCGGCGTCTTGAGCGTCGGCGCGTCAGGGCTCGTGCGTGCCGTTTCGGCGGGGCGGGCGCTCGTCGAGGTCCGCGCTCGCGGCATCGAGGGCGTCAACATGTTCACGGTGTCGGTCGACGGCCACGAGCCCGACCTTGACGACAACGGTTTCGAGGTGGACGTCTATCCGCGCGCGATCACCCTGCCGCTGGCCGGGCAGCGGCAACTGAGGGTCACGCTGCCCGACCACACGTCGATCACGGCAGGGTCCGCGGGTACACGATATCTCGTGAGCGATCCCAGCGTGGTCACGGTCAGCGCAGACGGGCTCATTCAGGCCCGAGCAGCTGGCCTCGGCGTCATCTCGGTCATCAACGAAGGCCGACAGCACGACATCGTGGTCCGCGTACAGGAAGCGATCATCGGGACAGGAGTGATCCGCGGCGAGTCGGGTGTGGCCGTGCAGGACGCACAGGGGAACCAATTGATGGTGGCACCCGGAGCGCTGCCCGCCGGAACGGAGGTGTCGATCAACAGCCGGTCGCTTGACCAACTCGGCATGCCCCTGCCGGCGCCCGACGTGCTGGACGCCCTCGCTGCCGTCGACCTGAACGTGGGCGGCGGCCTCGCCTCGCTGCCCTTGCAGTTGGCCGTGCACGTTCCTGCGGACATCGCGGCGGGCACCGAGGTTCAGTTCTGGCGCAAGGGAACCATCCTCGATACCGATGGCACCCTGCACGACACCTGGTGGCTGGTCGACAACGGCTTCGTCGGCAGCGACGGTGTTGCCCGCACCGCAAGCCCGCCGTATTCGGGGGTTTACGGCAGCGGAACGACTTTGATCACGAAGAGCAAGGTCACGAATCCGAACACCGGCGAGATCAAGGTGTCGGCTGCGATGATCAACTGGGACGCGATCTGGGCCCAGACCGCATCCATCGCGATGGCGCCATCGCCGTTCATGGCGGTGGCCGCCATCAGCATCTTCGCCACGTCTGCGCTCTCCATGGCGGCCGTCAGCTACACGCTGGCGGGCTCGTACAAGTTGTCGTTCGCGTCCTCCGAGCTCGACTTGGCGAAGCTCTCGTTGACGTTCCCCGCCGCACCGCCGACCGCGAACTTCGCGCCTGACATCACGGGCATCGACTTCGATCCAGCAACACGCAAGGTCACCGTCACCGGCACGAATTTCATTCCGCCTGCACAGGCGGCAAACGGTTTTCAGGTTCGGGTCTGGCTGGTGCCCCGCGGCGAACAACTCAAGAACCCCGGCTCGGGTGCAGCACCCGATCGAGGGCTGGTCTGGCAGGGTTGCGACGCGACGCCGGCGGCAGATGGCTCGCTCTCGTTCATCTTGCCGGACGGTGTCGCGCTTTCGATGCACTACATCTACGTCGAGCGGGTGGCCAGGAGTTCGAGCAGCACCGGGCCGTCCGTCGTCGGCTTCCCCGTTCGGAGCGCGCCTGTCCAGGCTTGGGCGCCTGGCACGGAGAGCACCCTGATCACGACCGCGCATGCGATCGATGTCTTCCAGATCACCGGGCCCGATCAGCAACTCGGCTTTCTGAAAGAAGTCGCCGTCAACGAACGGGGCGAGCCATTGAACCTGTTCGGTCGATACACCGATCAGATCGTGTTCAGCGAGGACGGCACGTTGGCCTACGTCGCGGGTACTGGAAGCAAGATCTACGTCTTCGATACGCAGATCCAGGCGGTCGTCTACACCCTCGACGTGGCGAATTCGACCACCGGGCTGACGAGTCTCGCGTTGGTGGACGGATGGCTGTACGTCACTGAAGGGAACTACTCGGGCGCCGCGGCAAGTCGGCTGGTGCGGATCAACGTCGATCAGGAGAGCGTCGGCTTCCTTCGCGATCAGCAGGTGATCAACCTCGGCGTACTCGCGCCGATGGGCTTCCAGGACATGGCCGTCAGCGCCGACACCTACATGGCTTTGACGGCGCCGGCGACGCCTGGCTCGTTGTCGAGGGGAGGTGTGAACACGTCGGGATTGGTCTTCGTCATCGATCTAGCGAAGATCGACAAGGATGGCAACCTTGTGCCGAGCGCGGTGGTCGTTCTGGACGACAGCAAGTTCCCTGTTCCCGATCGCGGTCGATGGCCGCAATACATCTCGAACGGGGAGAACGACGGCGAATTCATCTTGTCGAGCGCGAAGGACTTTCAGTCCGGCGTCGTCGCCATCTCGGTCTCCAGGGATGAGCAGGGCAACCTGAAGGGCACGGCGACGGGGCTGAACGTCAGGCTGACGCCCGCGCTCTCCGACTCCGCGTGGCTTCAGAAGCGGTTCCAGCAGAACATCCAGCGCGCCGCCGGCAACGTCATCGTCGAGTACAACGGAAAGGAGTACGCGCTCGTCGCGGACTACAACTTCCTCTTCAACGACGTCCACTTCACCTCGGACGACGGTTTCGGGTTCGGCAAGCAGATCGGCGGCAAGATCGGCGTGATCGAGGATCCGTTCGGGAAGTCTGGACCTCCCCGTTACCTCGGGGCGACCACGCCGATTGTCGGTGGCGCTGTCGACCACTTGTCGTTGAGCGCGGACGGAAAGCTGTACGCGGACGTCTTCATCGAAGAGGTCACATCGGAAACCGACAGGATGTACAAATCGGTCTTCGTCTGGGACGCGGCCGAGATCGTGCACGCTGCCGTCGAGGCCGATGCGCGACATCAGCTCTTGTCGACACCCATCGATCGGGCCCCGAACTTCAGCGGGCAGGTCGCGGTGCCGGCACGCTACGACGGCAAGTCCGCCGGCGAATATTTCGGCTGGACGTACGGCATCGGCACGTACCGTGACACCGGCGAGCGGGTCATCCTGAGCGGCGACCATCTGCCCGATCCGATCATCACGCTCACGGCGCTTCAGGTGCCGGACGTGAAGCTCGAAACCTTCGCCGAGCGCCTCAACCCCGACGACGCCTTGATCGCCAGGTACATCCTCGGCGGCCTCGACCTTCTCGTTACGGGAGGGTACTTCCAGCGTTACGACGAGCGCGTGCGCCTTTACAACCAAGGCAAGGGCGGAACCTACGACGATTTCGTTCGCGCCAACGTCACCGACGCTTTCGCCACCGCGTTTGCAACGATCGTGACGTTCGGGGTCGGCAACAAGATCTCCGTCGTGGCTTCCGGCGCTAGTACGCTGTACGGAAAGATCCTCGGCAACGTCGCCGGCGGCTTCGCGGCAGGCGTGACGTTCGAGACCCTGCTTCAGGCGGGTCTCGTCGAGATCGCCCGTATCACGAACGGCGCCTACGGCGAGGCCGAGTTCTCGGTATCGAAGGTCTTCACGGCGGGCGGTTTCGGTGCCGTGCTAGGGGGAGCGTTCGCGACGCTCGGCGCGCGCGCCCAGCTCTACGAGTTCGCGCCACAGATGGTGCAGGACCTGCTGCAAAAGATGGGTCGCCTCGTTGGCCTCGACGCGGCCCGAAGCAAGCTGGTCAGGTCGGAAGCGCCGACCAGCGAGATCTCGTTGGTCCCCGAACTCGTGGAGGCTCAGGCGCCACGCAGCGAGATTCGCCCCGGCAGCCAAGTCCTGCCGTCGATTCAAGGCCAAACCGAGATTCGAGTCAACGGCAGGCTCGTCGCAGTCACGCCAAGGGCGGAGTCCATGACCATCGCCCAAGCCAGCGAATGGTATCGCGCGCAGGTGAATCAGCTCGCGACGATGCTCGACAAGCGCTTGCCGGTGGAGATCCAGGCCCGCCAGGCCGAGCAGCTGAAGAAGGAGCTGATGAACGGCGCGACGGCAGCCTTGCTCGACCAGGAGCTCGCCTTCATCCTGCGCGAGGCGTTCGCGGGCGACAGCCTCGAGCGCATCGCCGCACAGCTGTCGAGCACGGCCTCAGGAACAAAACTGGACGAACTGGTCTTGGCCAAGGTCGTCGCGCCCATCGATAAGCCGCGCTTCGCCTTCGAATCCGGCGCTTGTTTCGTCGCCGGCACGCTCGTGCACACCAAGCAGGGTCTGGTACCGATCGAGCAATTGAAGGTCGGCGATCTCGTACTGTCGAGTCCGGAGAGTGGCGAGGGCGCGCAGGAGTACAAGCGGGTCGTCAAGACGATGCAGCGTCACGATCAGCCGATCATGAAGGTCGTCTACAAGGCCGATCGAGAACCCGACCGCTACAAGGCGAAGTACGCCAGCCTCACGACGACCTACGACCATCCGTTCTGGGCAGAAGGTGAAGGCTGGACTGCGGCAAGAAATCTACAGGGCGACTACCTCGGACCGTCGAAGCTGCGTCTGGTCGACGGCGCGATCGTCGATCTGCAGGGACCGACCTACATCTACGCAACTGATCGGGCCTCAGTTGGCTGGGTTGCGTCGAACGGACCGGAAGAACCTGGCTGGCTCGTCGATTACGGCACGGGGCAGAACCTGCCGGGGCCCGTGGGGTACGACTGGGAGAACTGGAACCTCACTGGCGATGATGACGTCCTGCAGCCCGTCTTTCGGACGACGGTCTTCAACATCGAGGTCGAGGACTTCCACACTTACTACGTCGGCGAGCACGGCGTCTGGGTGCACAACGCCAACTGCGACGGCATCACGCTGTTCGCAGGCGGCGTGCCCGGTCCCTTGCTACCGAAGGGGACCAAGCTTTTCGCCAGCGAAAAGGAACTGATCGCGTTCACCAAAGCGAACCCCGGCCTCACCGGCTTTGCCGTGGTCAAGATGCCCGGCGCGCAAAACTACGCGGGAGTTCCATCGACCGAATTGACAAACTGGCTCCAGTTCGAGGACCTCGTGGCCGGGCGCCTACTCAAGGAAGAAGTTAGGCAGGAGTTTGCAGTCCTCTATTCCAACGCCAACGAGGCTGGACGCAACTATGTCCGGGTCGAAGGGCAACAGATCTCCCCCAGCGGGACCCGGGTGTTCGTCGACCGCAAGCTTCAGTTCCCGAACCTCAACGATTTGGGAAGGCAGCAGGACGTTCTCAACCTGCTGTGGCGCGTGACTCAGGCGCTGGAGCAGAACCCATCGTACCGGTGGGCGTTCGAATTCAAGGCGCGGCTGAACGGCGATGAGCGCGTGGCGCTGCAAAAGGCACGAGACCTGTTCGAGTCGATCAAGCGAAACGACGCCAGCACACCGAAGTTCTTCCTGAAGGACGTCGAGGGCAATTACACGATTCCCGATCCGGACAGCGCCAGCAAGATAGCGCGTGTGAGAGCGATGCTCGGCGTCGGCGCGGACGGTCGTCCGATTCCCGCGAAGATCGAGATTCGAAACGAGGGCACGGCAACCGCGTTCCCGCAGAACGTTGTCGACGAAGGAACTGCCGGGCTTCCGCCACTGACCTTGTCGGACGTCGGCGCCCTCCTGGCACGCGCGCGCACACTCTGGATCGACGCTGGCGCGTCCCCTGCCGTGGTCTACAGCGCCACCGTGCGCATCGCCGACCTGCCGCTCGGGTTCGCGGGCCAGACGGTCGGCAGCGAAATCACGCTCGACATCGCCGGCGCCGGATGGGGGTGGTACGTCGATGCTGGCGACGGTGACTCGACAGCGTTCGAGCCGACGTCGTCCGATTCGAACTTCCGCGCCCGCCCCGGCAGCGATGCGGAGAGCAAGCTCGATCTTCTGACCGTCCTGATTCACGAGATCGGGCACGTGCTTGGGTTGCCGAGCAACACCGACGGGACGGGCGTCATGAGCCAGTTCCTCGCGCCGGGCGAGCGGCGCGTCCCCGCGCACACGGATGTGTCCGCTTTGGGAGCGGAAGGCATGCCGTATTTCACAGGCGGCACGGGTGTCACGCTGGTCATCGGGACTTCATCGCTTCCCAGAAGCGGAATCAGCGACGTTGGCGACTTCGACACCCTCGGTGACCGCCTCTGGCCCAACGCCGTCGAAGTTGTCGAGGACGGCGACAGCGTCACGTTGCTTGAATCGCTAGCCCGCCAGAGCCACTTCTCGAAAGAGTTCGCCGTCTCACCGAGCGATCGAGCGCTGAGCTTCACCGTCACGAGGGAAAGTCTCGTCGCCAACGGTTCCGGACCGAACGACGCCTTCGAAGTCGCGCTGCTGGACTCTCACACCGGCCTGTCCGTGATCGACGCGCTCGGACTGACGCACACGGACGCGTTGCTGAACGTTCAGGGCGGCGGTCAAACGCGTCGGCTGCTCGCCGATGCTGTCCGCGTCGTCGACAACGCAGACGGGTCGAGGACCTATCTCATCGATCTTCGCGGTGTTCCGCCAGGCGCCACGGCGCAGCTTTCGTTCGACCTGGTCGGCTTTGGTGCCGCGCAAAGCCAGGTCACCGTGAGCGACATTCACGCCGTACAAGGGTCACTCGCAAACGCCGACTCCTTCAGCACGGACGAAGACGCGAGCCTCGCAGGCAACGTACTCGACAACGACGTGACGCTGAGTGCCTCCGCACGTGCGCAACTGGTCGTCGGCGCCGCGCACGGCGCGCTTCGGCTGGACGAGGACGGGAGCTTCATCTACCAGCCCGATGCGAACTACTATGGGCAGGACACGTTCACCTACCAGTTCGCCGAGGACGACGGCTCGCTGTCTGCCGAAGTGTCGGTTCGGCTTGTCATCCGACCCGTCAACGATGCGCCTGTCGCGCCGGCCGCGCGCGACTTCACGGTACGCGCCGGCGAGCTCTTCGTCTTCGACCCTGTCCTAGGCGCATTCGATGTCGAGGCGTCCGCGTTGTCAGCCGTACTCGCCTCCGCACCTTCCCATGGAACGGTCGAGTTCAACAGCGACGGCACCTACTCATACATTCCGCGGCGCAGCTACGCAGGCTCCGATACCTTCACCTACCGCGTCACGGACGGTGACCTGTCGTCGCCGCTCGTCACCGTCACAGCGACTGTATTGCCCTCGATCGGCGGCCCTGTCGCTCGCGATCTGACGCTGCAACTCGACGAGGACACGAGCCTGCAGATCGACCCGAGCGCACTCGGGATCGGCACTCTCGGTGAGGTCGTCGCCGGCGACATATCGCTCCTGCCGACGCACGGGACGTTGGAGACTGTCGCCAACGGCACGTGGCGTTATCGGCCGGCGGCGGATTTCAACGGAATCGATACCCTGCGCTACCGCCTGATCCAGGACGGAGAGACATCGAACGAGGCGACGTTGACGCTGCGAATCGTCGCGATCAACGATGCTCCGATCCTTGCGGACCAGACGCTTCGGCTCGAGGAAGACACGGAGTCAACCTTCGATCCCTTTGCGGGGGCGCGCGACGTCGACGCCGACTCGCTCGTCGCCGAAATCGTCACGGGCGCGACGCACGGCAAGGTCAGTTTCGACGAAACGGGCGCGTTCAGCTACGCGCCTGCGGCCAACTACGTCGGTGGCGACTCATTCACGTACCGCGTCAGCGACGGGAGGCTGTTCTCCGGGACTGCCGCCGTGACGATCGTGGTGACGCCCGTGAACGACGCCCCAGTCGCGAGCGACGGCGCGCTTGCCTTGAATGAAGGCGGATCGTTGGTCATCGATCTGCGTTCATTCGGGTCGGACATCGACAGCACCGACGTTCGGGCAATCATCACGGCGCCCACCGAGCACGGCAGCCTCGATGCAAACAGCGATGGAACGTTCACGTATCGCCCGGCAACCGGCTACCGCGGCAGGGATGCATTGCGCTTCCAGCTCAGCGACGGCGCCTCATCGTCCCGAGAGGCGACGCTGACGCTCACGATCGGCGCTGCCAATCAAGCGCCCACGCTCCTCGATCAGGCGTATTCGGTCGCGGCAGGCAACGCCCTGCTGATCGACCCGCTCGCCTCGGCGGCCGACGGCGATGGCGATCGGTTGTTCGCCCTGCTTGTCGATCCCCCGATCCACGGCGTTCTGGTGGTTCGCTCGGACGGCAAGTTCAGCTATGTCGCTGCCGGCGGTTACCTGGGCCCGGACAGCTTCACCTATCGAGTGAGCGACGGGAAAGCCGCATCGGCCACGGCGACCGTTTCGCTGACCGTGACCGCGTTCGGCCAAGAACCGACGGTATCCGACTCGCGGCGCGACGGCGTCGAAGACACGCCGCTGATCCTGCTCGGCACCGATTTCAAGGCCTCGACACGCAGTGGCGTTCCGCCAGTCATCGTGATCTCCGCGCTGCCGTCCGATGGCGAGCTTCAGCGGATGACTTCAGGCGGAACCTGGAGGTCGGTCGCGATTGGCGACGTCTTCTCACAGGAAGCGCTTGACGCCGGCGCACTGCGGTTCGTACCGTCCACCGACGCGTCCGGCGGTCCCGGCAACCTGCTGAGCGGCGACGGCAACCGTCGTCAACACTATGCGCGGATCGGCTTCAAGGCGTTCGACGGCAACCTGTCGAGCGCCGAGGCGCACGTCATCATCGACATCGTCGCCGTCGCCGATCTGCCGCGCCTGGCGTCGGCGAGCGCGGAGCCGGCGAGCGGCGACGAGGACGCCCTTGTGGCGCTGCCTGCGGTCGACGCTTCCCTCGTCGACGGCGACGGCTCGGAGACGCTGGTCCTGACGCTCACCGGTCTGCCGATCGGTGCCGTGCTCGGCGACGGCGTCCACACCTTCGCCGCCACCGCCGATCACCTCGTGCCCGACCTCACGGGTTGGAACATCGCTGCGCTGCAGTTCACGCCGCCGCCCGACTTCAACGGCCGCCTCGTCCTGCAGGTGCAGGCGAGCGCGATCGAGACGTCGACCGGCGAGCGGGCGACCGCGACGCACGACATCGTCGTCGACGTCGTCGCCGTCGCCGACCCGCCGCTGCTCTCGCTCGACCCGCGCGACAACCACCTGAGCCGCGAGCTCTTCGCGACCAGTTGGGAGAGCGCAGCGAACCCGGCGACGACCGCGACGGTGCTGACCGGCGCCACGTTCGAGGGCTGGACGGTGCTCGCCGCCGGCCGCGACCGGACCGCGGCGTTCGAGGTCTGGGCCGACGGCGACCGCATGCGCAACGCCGTCGGCAACACGGCGACGGTGCACGCAAGCGCAGGCGACGGCAGCCAATGGCTCGCTCTCTCGAACGGTGGCAAGACAGGCACCTACCAGACGCTCGGCATCGAGCGCAGCATCCCGACGATCGAAGGCGCGATCTACACGCTGACGCTCGACTACGCCGGCGCGCTCGGCCTCGCCCTCGGCAACACGCGGATCGTGATCGAGGTCGACGGCAAGCGCATCGACAGCTACGCGGCGATCAGCCCGAACACCGCGCTCAGCTGGCATTCGGTGAGCTTCCAGTTCGAAGGCAACGGAAGCGAGCGAATGGTGACGATTCGCCTGGAGGGCAGCGAATCGGTCGCGACGAGCCGGGCCGCGATGATCGACTCCGTTCGGCTCGTCGAAACCTTGCCGAACCGGACCGGCGACGTCTACGGCTTCGCCGATCTGCCGATCGAGCTGCCGCGGATCGTCGCCCGGCTGAAGAGCACTGCCGTGTCCGAGCAGCTCGGCGTCACGCTCGGCGGCCTTGCAGTGGGCTCGGTGTTGAGCGACGGTGTGCGCAGCTTCACCGTGGCGGCGACGGGTCAGGTCGTCGACATCGGTGCCTGGGACCTCCTGCATCTCGAGGTCGTCGCTCCCGCCGGCTTCGCCGGCACCATGGCACTGACGGTTCGGGCGACGAGCGTCGAACCGAGCAACGGCTCGAGCGCGTCGGTAGAGGAGGCGTTCACCGTCCACGTCCTGCCCGGCGAGCCGGTCGCGACGCCGGTGGGGGTGAACCCCTACGTGACGATGACGCCGGCGCCCGCCAGCGCCACGGCAGGAGCGTCGCCGGTCCAGCAGGCCGGGGGTTGGAGCGTGGTCGGCACCCCGGCGCTCTCCTCGCGCGGCCAGATCGTCTTCAGCTCGGCGGCCGCGCCGCTGACGCGCAAGGTCGACGACGACGAACAGGACGAGAGCGCGCGTTCGGACAGCCTGCGCGACGCCTGGCTGGTCGAGCTCGAGCAGCTCGCGCAGCAACAGTGGCGAGCATTGGCCGCCGCCAGCGTGAAACACTAGGGCACGGACTGTGCTTCGACAGCAATCGGGACGACGGAGAGTGGCATGAGGACCAGAAGTGTCAGGAGATCGATCGCGGTCGCCGCTTTGTGTCTCGCCGGAGCGGCGAATGCCGTCGACGTCGTGAGCGCGATCGGCGACCAGGACGGCTTCGGGATCGGCGTGACGGACGGCGCCGGATTCGACTTCGAAGCGATCGGCGCCGGAGACGGCGACGGCACCGACGTCTGGCACGACGGCAACCTCACGTTCACCCTCGACTACGCGCTCCCCGGCGCCGTCACGGCGGCCGGGATCGAGCTGTTCAGCGGCGGCTTCGGCCTCGACGCCGCGCCGCAGCTTTACCTGAACGGCACGTTCGTCGGCACGCTGACCGACGGCGACGACGCGGGGCCGCTCTACAACTACGCGTTCAAGGACGTGATCGACCTGACTCCGTTCGCCTCGCTGCTGTCCGGACACGACGTCTTCGAGATCCGCCTCGCCGCCGGCGACGACGACGGCGGCGTCCTCGACTATGCCAAGCTCACCGTCAGCGGCGAGGCCGTCGCCGTCGTTCCCGAACCGGCAACCAATGCGTTGCTGGCGGCCGGTCTGCTGGCGCTTGCCGCGTTGCAGCGGCGGGCGCGACGTCCGTCGTCCTGACCGATCCTCTCGATGAGCTACGACCTCCGCGTCTGGGAGCAGCCCGCCGATCGCGAGCCTCCGGCAACGCTCGAGCAGCAGCGTGTCACCAAGGCCGACATGCGCAAGGTGATGGCGACATTCCTGCGCGAGTGCGTTCGCAAGCACGGCTTCGAGCACGACCCGTCGATCCAGGACGCTGACGTGGGCTTCACGCGTTCGACCAGCGCCGGCCGGCAGACGATCACGCTCACCGTGGAAGGCGCCGTGCCACGCCTGTCGTGCAAGATCTACTGCCGGCATCGCAACGAACGGGTCCAAGAGATCTTCGGCGACGTGTTCGGCGCACAGTGGCTCCGCCGCGGCACCTTGGCGTTCAACATCGGCGTGTTCATCGGGGCATTCAATGCCGGCCTGCCCTTCTCGAGCCGGCAGGAGATCGCGCGCATCTTCGAGCTCCTCGAACTCAAGGCCATGCCGGTGCTCGATGCCGCGCGCTCGCTGACTGGCTTGAACGAGGTGATGAATCGCCAGGATCGCTTCCCGCTCGACCACCAGGTTCGCCATCCCGACGATTCGCGATCCCTCGCCCAATACCTCCACCGACACAGCTTCGAGCCGTTGATCGTCGCCTGGCTGGTTCAGGATCCCGAGTTCGACGCCCTCGTCGAGGAGTACCGGGAGTACACGCGCAACCGCGTCGACATGACGACAGCGGATCTCGACAAACTGCTCGGCCATCTGCGGGCCGACGTGCCTGCCGGCGAAGAAGGATCAGACGCCAACGATGCGTAGCGCGAGCGACATCGCCGCGATACGCCGGGCGGTCGCGCGCATGAGGCCGTGTACGTTGGCCTCGCTCCTCGTCTCGTCGCTCGCAGCGACCGCCCAGCCGCTGCCGATGCTCCATCGCGCCGCCCTCGCGAACGATCCCGCAGCCGCGGCAGCGCAGGCGCAGGTCCGCGTCGCCGAGGCGCGCCTGGCGCAGGCGTGGTCGGCGTTCGGCCCGACGGCTGCGCTGGTCTACAACCAGACCGAGTCGCGTGCCGACGAGACCTTCGGCCGGCGCCGCTTCGGCGGCAAGGAGCTGGCGGTGCAGCTGACGCAGCCGCTCGTTCGGCTGCCGCTGCACTCGGCGCTCGACGCCGCCAAGGCGCAGGTCGAGCAGCAGCGAAGCGCGCTCGAGCAAACACGTCTCGAGTCGATGCAGCGTCTCGTCGAGGCTGCCTTCGAGGTGCTGAAGGCGCGCGATGCGGTCCAGTACGCACAGGCGCAATCGACTGCGACCGCGGAGCAGCTCGCCTCCGCCCGGCGCACGTTCACCGTCGGCCGCGCTCCCGTGACCGACGTGCGCGAGGCCGAGGCGAAGGCCGACACGGTCGCGGCGCAGCTCAGCGCCGCGCGGTTCGATCTCGAACTGCGCCAGCAGGTCCTCGCCGAGATCGTCGGTCGACCGGTCGCCGGGCTGATCGAGCGCGGCCTGACCGAGTCGAGCCTGCCCGCCGTCGAGGGATCGACCATCGCCGACTGGGTCGGGTCGGCGTTCGCGGCGAGCCCGCAGGTGCGACAGTCGCTGCGCGCGCTCGAGATCTCCGAGTACGAAGTGGTCCGCGCCGACCGTGCCCACGCGCCCACGGTCGATCTCACGTCGAGCGTCGGCGCCAGCTCCGACACGGGAACGGAGACGACGTTCGTTCCGCGCCGCGCGAACACCGCGCAGATCGGCGTCAACGTGAACATCCCCCTGTTCGCGAGCGGCGCAACGCAGGCACGCGTGCGCGAGGCGCTCGCGGCACGCGACAAGGCGCAAGCCGACGTCGATGCCGCGCGGCGCGCGACCAGCCTCGCGGTTCGCCAGGAGTTCACCGCCACCCGCTCCGCGGTGAGCCAGGCACGCGGGCTCGAGGCGGCAGTGCGATCGAACGAGATCGCGTTGCGCGCCAACCGGCGCGGCTACGAAGTCGGGATGAAGGTCAACTTCGAGGTGCTCGAGTCGCAGAGCCGGCTGTTCGAGGCACAACGCGACCTCTCGCGGGCGCGCTACGACGCGTGGCTGCACTACGTGCGGCTCGCCGTGGCCGCGGGTGTGCTCGTCGAATCCGATCTCGAGCGTCTGGACGAGATGCTCGTCGCCGATCGCGCGCCGCGTCTGCAGGACCGCCGCCCGGCGCCGGAAGATCCGAAATGAGCGCACGGGCCGATCGACCGGAGGCACGCGACAGCGGATCCGACGCAGGTGCGGCAGCGGCCAGCGCGCAGTCGGCGCCATCGCCCGCTGTCGATCCAGCGCTCGCGCCGGCGCTCGAGGCCTGGCGACTTCGGCTGCAGGCGGCCGGCGTGAACTGCAGCGCGGTCGCCTTCGCGAGCGACGATCCACGCTGGAAGCAGGACTTCGCCGCCGCGGCGGCGCATTCCGATGCCTGGGTCGCGCTGCGCGCACGAATCTCGCCGGAGCAGCCCGTCGCGCTCGAGAAGACCGGAAGCGGTGCCGGCGCCGAGCTGCTGATGGCGACCGCGTTGCAGCTGCCACACGGCGGCACGGGTGTCGTCGGTGCTGCGCTGCAGCCACCGCACAACGAGCGCACCATCCAGCTGGTGCTGCTTTCTCTCGGCTGGCTCCAGCTGGCCTTGATGGCGGGCAGCCTCGCGCACAACCAGCGCGCCGCGCAGCTGCTCGAACTGCTCGGCCATGTCGCCTCGCAGCACGGCGACCGCGCGGCCGCGCAGGACTGGGTCAACCGCACCGCGGCATGGCTGCGCGGCGACTCGGCACGACTCGACAAGCTGACGCTGACGCTGTTCGAAGTGCACAGCGGCATACCGCACTGGTGGGTCGCTGCCGACACCGCGTTCGCCGAGACGGGAGCGCCATCGGTGCACGCGGCAGGCGAGATCGCAGCTCGGGCGAGCGCCCAGATGCAGGAGATCCGCGAAGGCGATTGGTGGGCGTTGCCCTTGTTTGCCGACGGCGAGCCAAGCGCGGTTCTCGTCGCGCACGCGCCCGGCGGCCAGTGGCACGCGGAGGCGCTGGCGATGCTGCGCGCGGGAGCCGCGCTGGCCGAGCCGCTCCTGCGCCACTGGCGCGAGGCGAAGCGCTCGCTCGTTCGCCATCTCTGGAGCAGCGCGCGCCAGACAGTCAGGAGACTCGTGCGCCCCGGCAATCTCACCTGGAAGTTCGCCGCGACGGGCGTCGTCGCCGCGCTCGCCATCGTGCTCTTCTGGCCGGTCGCGGACCGGGTCACTGCGAACCTGACCATCGAAGGTCGCATACGCCAGGTCGTGACGGCGCCGTTCGAGGGGTTCATCGCCCAGGTCATGGTGCGCCCGGGCGAGCGCGTCGCTCGCGGTCAGCTCCTCGCCCGCATCGACGATCGCGAGCTCGGGCTCGAGCGCGACAAGCACCGCAGCGAGCGCGATCAGGCCGCCAACAAGCTGCGCCAGGCGATGGCCGAGCGCGACGCCTCGGCGATGGCGCTCGCCGCCGGCGAAGTGCACCAGGCGCAGGCGCAGCTCGCCCTAGCCGAATCGAGACTCGCCCGCGCCGCGTTGCTCGCGCCCATGGATGGGCTGGTGGTCAGCGGCGACTGGGTGCAGCAGATCGGCGGCCCGGTCGAGGCCGGCAAGGAGATGTTCGAGATCGCCGCCACCGACGGCTATCGCGTCGTGCTGCACGTCCCCGACCACGACATCGGCCGTGTCCGCGTCGGCCAGCCCGGCGTGCTGAGGCTCACCGCGCAGGCGCAGGAGAGCTACGAGTTTCGCGTCACCAACGTCACGGCGACCGCGAGCGTGCAGGACGGCAGCAACGGCTTTCGCGTCGAGGCGGCGTGGGACGGGCAGGCGCCGCCGCTCAGCCCGGGCATGCAGGGCGTCGGCAAGATCGTCGTCGGCGAGGCCAACCTGCTCACCGTGTGGACGCAGCCGTCACTCGACTGGCTCCGTTTGAAGCTGTGGAGTTGGTGGTGGTGACGCGCTCTGCGCGAACGGCCGGGCGCTGACATGCAGGCGCTTCTGTCCGAGCACTGGCACGCCGTCCGCTTCCTGCGGCCGCGGCTGCGCGAGGGCGTGCAGGCGCTGCACCGCCGCCTGCGCGGCAAGGCGTGGGTGCTGCTGCTCGATCCGGTGACGCAACGCTTCCATCGCCTCACGCCGCAGGTCTGGCGCGTGATCCAGCTGCTCGACGGCCGCCGCACGCTCGACGAGACCTGGACGCTCGCGTGCGAGCAGGTCGAGAGAGAAAGCGCGGCCATCTCGCAGCACGAGCTGGTGCAGTTGCTGTCTGCGCTCTACGCCCAGGATCTCGTGCAGAGCCAGGTGGCCGGGGACGCCGAAGAGGCATTCGAGCGCTATCGGCGGCAGCGGCGCGCACGCCTCAAGCAGACCTGGACCAACCCGCTCAGCATCAAGCTGCCGCTCGTCCATCCCGATGCCTGGTTCGAGCGGCGCGCCGCACTCGCGCGGCGCCTGTTCGCGCTGCCCGCCTTGCTCCTCTGGCTGGCGCTCGTCGTCCCCGCCGCCCTGCTCGCCTGGCAACACTGGCAAGGCCTGACCGAAAACCTCTCGGACCGCGTCCTCGCGGCGAGCAACGTCGCCCTGCTCTGGTTCGTGTACCCGCTCGTGAAGGCCGTGCACGAGTGCGCGCATGGCATGGCGGTCAAGGCGTTCGGCGGCACCGTCCGCGAGATCGGCCTGATGTTCATCGTGTTCACGCCGGTGCCGTACGTCGATGCGACGTCGTCGTATCGCTTCGAGTCGAAGTGGCAGCGCGCGCTGGTCGCCGCCGCCGGCATCATGGCCGAGCTGGCGCTCGGCGCGGTCGCGGTCTACGTCTGGCTGACCGCCGAGCCGGGGCTGGTGACCGCCGTCGCCTTCAATGTGATCCTGATCGCGGGCGTGTCGACGGTCCTCGTCAACGGCAACCCGTTGATGCGCTACGACGGCTACTTCATCCTCTGCGACGTGCTCGAGATGCCCAACCTGGCACAGCGCGCGACCCAGCACTGGACGTACCTGATCGATTGCTTCGCCTTCGGCTCGCGCGACGCCGAGCCGCCGATCGAATCGAGCGGAGAGCGGCGCATCCTGCTCGTCTACGGCGCGGTCGCGCCGGTGTACCGGCTCGCGATCACGATCGGCCTGATCTGGTTCGTCGCCAGCGAGTACCTGTTCGTCGGCGTCGTGCTCGCGATCGTCAGCGCCTGGGCGGCGCTCGTGGTGCCCCTCTGGAAGGGCTGGCTTCACCTGGACCGGAGCGCAGCGCTGGCGCGGCGGCGGGCGCCGGCGATGCGGCGCACGATCGGCGCGCTGCTCGCGGCCGCGGTGTTCGTCGCCCTGGTGCCGATGCCGTTCCATTCGGTGCACCAGGCAGTCATCTGGCTGCCCGACGAAGCCATCGTGCGCGCCGACGCGCCGGCCCAGATCGCCGCGGCGCTGGTGCGCCCTGGCCAACCGCTCGTGCGCGGCGAGCCGATCGTGACGCTCGACAACCCGGCGCTGCTCGCCGAGCGCGAAGTGGCGTTGAGCGGTGTCGAGCAGACCGAGGCGCAGCTGCGCAAGGCGGAGATCGGCGACCGCGTCCGCGCACTGTCGCTGCGCGACGAGCTCGCCGCGCGCCAAGGGAAGGCGAGCTATGCCGAACGGCGCGTCGCCGGCCTGACCGTCACGTCCGCGACCGATGGCCGCTGGGTGCCGGCCGCGCCGACCGAGCTCGCCGGCCGCTACGTCAAGCGGGGCGAAGTGCTCGGCTTCGTCGTCGGCGCGCCGGCGAGGCTCGTGCGCGCGGCGGTGACGCAGGAGGACATGGACCTCATCCGATCGCGTCTGCACGCCGTGCAGGTTCGCCTGTCGCACGACGTGGCCACGCCGATCGACGCGAGGTTGCGTCGCGAAGTGGCTGGCGGCGAATTCGATCTTGTCTCGCCGGCGCTCGGCACGAGCGGCGGCGGCCAGATCGCGGTCGACCCTTCGCAGCAAGGCGGCAAGCGCAGCCTGAAGCGCGTCTTCGACGTCGAGCTCGAGATGGATCGGCCGTCGTCGACCAGCGTCTTCGGAGATCGCGCCTACGTCCGTTTCGACCTCGGCACGGCTCCGTTGGCGTGGCAATGGCTGCTGCGCTTGCGCCAGTTGTTTCTGGCACGGCTCAATGTCTGACGCCAGCCTGGCCCGCGCCTTCGCCGGGGTTGCCTTCCGCCGCGCCGACAGCGAACGCGACGAGCGTGCCGCCGAGCGCCCGGATCCCGTCGAGAGCGCGCTGCGCGACCTGCGCGGCTGGTTGCCTCCCGGCCGTGAACCGCACGGCGCGATCGCCCGCTTCGACGCCGCGGTCCGCAGCGTCGCGTCTGCGTTGCGCAGCGTCGACGACGCAGCGGTGGCCGATCGGCTGCGTCGCGAGATGTCCGTGCTGAAGTCGACGCGAGCCGGCGCGCAACGCGATCGCTGCCTTGCCGCGGTGTTCGCTTGCGTCGGTGAAGCCAGCCGCCGCAGGCTCGGCATGTGGCCGCACCCCGTGCAGTTCGCCGGTGCGCGCATCCTGCTGCGCGGTTGCCTCGCCGAGATGCAGACCGGCGAGGGCAAGACCCTGGTCGCGGCGCTCGCGGCGACGGCGATGGCGGCATCGGGTGCTTCTGTCCACGTCGTCAGCGCGAACGACTACCTCGCCGGGCGCGATCGCGAGGAGATGGCGCCGCTGTTCTCGTTCTTCGGGCTCGGCGCGGGCGTCGTGCAGGGCGGGATGGAGGCTGCCGAGCGGCGGACGGCGTACCGACACGAGATCTGCTACGTCGCCGGCAAGGAACTCGTCTTCGACTATCTGAAGGACCGCCTCGCCGGCCACGGCATCGTTCCGGCGCACGTCACGCGCGTGCGCCGACTCTGGTCCGCCGGCGTCGACGACGATGCCGGGCCGATCGTTCCGGCGCTGCACTTCGCGATCGTCGACGAGGCCGACAGCGTGCTGATCGACGAAGCGCGCACGCCGATGATCCTGTCGCGCGAGACGGCGGGCATCTATTCGCACGAGGTGCTGCGCTGGGCCGTCGACTGCGCGAGACGCTTGCGCCAGGGCTCGCACTTCCGGATCGGCCCGCAGCGCGATCTGGAGCTGTTGCCGGGCGCGCTGGCCGACTGCGCGGCGATGCCCGACAGCGTGCGTGGCGCGTGGCGCTCCGCGCCGTGGCGCGAGCTGCTGCTGCGCCAGGCGCTCTCGGCCCTCCATCTCTTCGTCCACGACCAGCACTACATCGTCGTCGACGACAAGGTGCAGATCGTCGACGAATCGACGGGCCGTGTCATGGCCGATCGTTCCTGGGAGCAGGGCCTGCACCAGATGATCGAGACGAAGGAAGGGCTGCCGGTGACGCAGGGACGCGAGACGATGGCGCGGATGACGTTCCAGCGCTTCTTTCGCCGCTACTTTCTTCTCTCCGGACTCACGGGCACGGCGGCCGAGGCGTCGCGCGAGCTGTGGTCCGTGTACCGGCTGGCCGTGCGCCGCGTGCCACCCGACAAGGAGCCCCGCCGCGCGCAGCTGACGTCACGCTGCGAGCCGACGCAGGCGCGGAAATGGCAAGCCGTCGCCGACGACGCCTGCGCGGCGCGCGCCCGAGGCCAGCCGGTGCTGGTCGGCACCCGAAGCGTCGAAGCGTCGGAGCAAGTCGCGGCCGAGTTCGCGCGCCGCGATCTCGACCACGTCGTCCTCAACGCCCGCCAGGATGGCGAGGAGGCCCGGATCGTCGGACTCGCCGGCCAGGCGGGCCGCATCACCGTTGCCACCAACATGGCGGGCCGGGGAACCGACATCAAGCTCGCGCCCGACGCACTGGACGCGGGCGGCCTGCACGTCATCCTCACCGAGTTCCACGAATCTCCCCGCGTCGACCGGCAGCTCTTCGGGCGCAGCGGCCGACAAGGCGAAGCGGGGACGGTGCGGGCGATCGTCAGCGCCGAAGATCC
>Ga0207703_10001507_pt1 | contig 21251 bp, 19 predicted proteins | sample KBSSwiS12_FD_184304 | JGI IMG/M metagenome (GOLD analysis project Ga0207703, IMG submission 184304) | Switchgrass rhizosphere microbial communities from Kellogg Biological Station, Michigan, USA - KBS Switchgrass S1-2 (SPAdes) (version 2) | ecosystem: Host-associated > Plants > Roots >...
CGACGGATTCGTGAACACCCACGGTGAAGTCAAGAAGTGGCTCACCTGGGAACTCCGCGGCGAAGGCGGCACGCAGCAGATTCTCAGTTCCGCTGCTTATCAGCCGAATTGGTCGGTCACCTCCCGGCTTTCGGTCAAGCTCGGTGAAACGCTGCGGCTTTACGGTTCCTACGAGCGCAGAAACTACACCTTGCTCGCGCAGAACGGCTGGTATCAAGGCTTTTACGTAAGTTTAGGCATTCAACCTTAAGAGAAGAGAGAAGAATACACATATGCGATTCCTTATCACTGGCGGAGCTGGCTTCATAGGCTCCCATCTTTCAGAACGCCTGATTTTACAGGGCCATCGTGTCACCGTTCTCGACGACCTGAGCACCGGTTCGCTCGACAATGTGGCGGCGGTGGCGGGGCATCCCCACTTCGAATTTGTCGAAGGGAGCGTGCTCAGCAAGAGCCTGGTCCGCCGCCTGGTCGCGGCCAGCGACAGGGTGATTCACCTGGCGGCCGCCGTCGGCGTGCGGCGTATTTTGCAGGATCCGCTGTCGTCGCTCAAGATCAACATCGACGGTTGCGACAACGTGCTGAGCGCCTGTGCCGAATCTGGCAAAGGCGTGCTGGTCGCCAGTACTTCCGAAGTGTACGGCAAGAACGAGTCGGAATCCCTGTGCGAGAATGCCGATTCCATCCTGGGGCCCGCCAGCATTGAGCGCTGGTCCTATGCGACCGCCAAGAAACTCGATGAATTCCTGGCGTTGGCGTATCACGCTTCTTACGGAATCCCGGTGATCGTCACGCGTTTCTTCAACATCGTGGGGCCACGCCAAAGCGCGCGTTACGGCATGGTGCTGCCGGCGTTTGTACGCTCCGCGCTGGCCGGCGATCCCATCCGTGTGTTCGGCGATGGCGCCCAGACTCGCAACTTCACATACGTCGACGATTGCATCGACGCTCTTATGCGCCTGCTGGAGAACCCGGCCTCAAACGGCAAGGTGTTTAACATCGGCGGGAACGAAGAAGTCTCCATGCAGACGCTGGCCGAGCGGGTCCGCACCGCCGCCGAATCTTCCAGCCTCATCGAGATGGTTTCTTACCAGGAGGCCTATCCCGAAGGCAGCTTCGAGGACATGCGCCGGCGGGTTCCCTGCATCTGCCATATCCGTGGCCTGACCGGCTGGGCCCCCACCACATCGCTGAACGCGATTATCCGCAAGACCATTGAGCATGAAAGAAATCGCCGCGAGTCCAAGCCGCTGCCATGTCCGCCGCCGGTGGTTCATCAGGATCTTGCGCTCGAAGCCCGGTAGGGTAATGAAATCCTCGATCGTTCCCTGGGCCGGCCTCTCGCTGGCCCTGGCGGGACTCACTTTCGGGGCAGACGTTACACAGCAGGGCAGCACGCGTAAAATCGCCATCACTTTTGACGACCTGCCCGCGGTGTCGGTAGCCGCCAGCGAGACCTGCGACCTCGCCGCACTAAAAGCCAACACCGCAAAATTGCTCGCGACGTTAACCGCGCGTGCCGTTCCCGTGGTTGGATTTGTCAACGAAGGCCGGATCTGCAAGAGCCTGGGCCCGGACGCCCTGCCAGCGCTGCTCAACATGTGGCTCGACGCCGGCGCGGAACTCGGAAACCACACGTTTTCACACGTCGACATTGACGCAACGACCGTCGATGCATATGAAGCCGACATCGTCCGCGGAGAAGCCGTGACCAGCAAAGTGCTAAGCGAACGCGGCCGGAGGTTGCGCTACTTCCGCTATCCGTTTTTGAACACCGGCAAGAACCAGGACATCAAGACAGCTATCGATTCGTTCCTGGCGAAGCGCGGATATACTGAGGCGCCGGTCACCATCGGCAGCAATGAATGGATGTTCGCCGCAATTTATGGGGACGCCAAGGAGCGCGGCGATCTTGCCACCATGAAGCTGGTGACAGATGCCTATATTCCGTACATGGACAGAGTGGTGAGTTACTTTGAAAGGGCCTCGACCCGGCTCTTTAGCCGCCAGATCGGCCAGGTGCTTCTTCTGCATGCCAACGCTTTGAATGCCGACTCGCTGGATCAGCTCATCGCGATGCTCCAGTCGCGCGCCTATCGGTTTGTGACCTTGGCCGAGGTTCTCGAAGACCCGGCTTATCGCAGGACGGATAATTACCTTGGCTCGGATGGCTTTTCCTGCCTTCTGCACTGGGCTCAGGCGGAGAACATGCTGATGGCGCCGCGTCCTTCGGAACCGGTGGCGATCAGGAAGTTATACGCTCAACTCGTCACGAAGTAACGAGTTGTTGCCCGGCGAGTAGTGTCCCAAACTAGGACAACAATATAGTTGACAACTCAATGGCCTAGCGTCCGGTCGCCGGATAGAGTGCCTTCAGGGCCGCGATCCTTTGCTTGGTGAGCCTGATGAGACAAGCATCACCGCCATTCTCGGCCTTACATTCGGCGTTTCTGTACGCTCTCCACTTGGCTTCCGAGTCTCTAATGTTTTCGATTTCTTCTGGGGTCCGCGCGCGCCGGGCGTTAGTCACGGCCTGTATATAGGTATCGTTAATCTCCGCCTCGACTGCCTTTAATTCGGTCTCTTGAGCGAAAGTGGGTATCGCCAGACCCATTCCGAGGATTATTGCGATTCGCAACATAGCGCCTCCCCCAGTCAAGATGGTTTCTACCGCTTATTTTCGCAAGTTCGTTTGAGGCGAGCTTCTTTTTCAGTAAGTCCTTCTTAGAAACAGTGAGTACCATCCCAGCCTGAAACCAATGATCTGTCAACTATATTGTTGCCCAACTTGGACACCACCTTGCGAGGCGAGCGGCTTATGTTTAACTCGTTCCCCTACGCGTCCACCGCTTCGAGCGCCTTCGCCGCGTACGTCCGGTCCACGTAATTGTTCAAGATGACCAGAAATTCCTCGACGATATGATCGCCGCGGAGCGTGCACTTGAGTTTTCCATCCACGTAGACCGGCGCCACTGGCTCCTCGAACGTTCCGGGCAGCGAGATGCCGATGTTCGAGTGTTTGGACTCGCCGGGTCCGTTGACGACGCAACCCATCACCGCGACTTTCATCTCCTCTACGCCTGAATACTTGGCGCCCCACACCGGCATCTGCGTGCGCAGGTAGGTCTGGATCTGGTCCGCCATGTCCTGAAAGAACGTGCTCGTCGTGCGCCCGCAGCCGGGGCACGCGGTTACCTGCGGCGTGAAACTGCGCAGTTCGAGAGCCTGCAGAATCTGCTGGCACACGATCACTTCGTCGGTGCGGTCGCCATTTGGCAGCGGAGTCAGCGAGGCGCGGATGGTATCGCCGATGCCTTCCTGCAGCAGCACGCCAATGCCGGCAGTAGATGCCACGATGCCTTTCGAACCCAGACCCGCTTCGGTCAGTCCGACGTGCAGCGCGTAATTGCACTCTGCAGCCAGCATGCGATAGACACGGATCAGATCCTGTACACCGCTTACTTTGGCGCTTAGGATAATGTGATCGCGCCCCAGTCCATAGTGCTCGGCCGCCTTCGCGGATTCAATCGCACTGACCACAATGGCTCGCAACGTGACTGTCCGGGCATCCAGCGGCTCCGGCAAAAGATTGTTTTCGTCCATCATGCGCGTCAGCAGCGCGGAATCGAGGGAACCCCAGTTGACGCCAATGCGCACCGGCCGGTCGTATTCGATGGCGGCCTCGATCATGGTGCGGAAGTTGTCGTCGTGCTTCTTGCCGATATTGACGTTCCCGGGATTGATGCGGTATTTCGCCAAGGCCAGCGCCATGTCGGGATACTTCTTGAGAAGCAGATGGCCGTTATAGTGGAAATCGCCGATGATGGGAACGCGGACGCCGAACTTATCCAAGGTCTCGACGATCTTCGGCACCGCGCGCGCGGCCTCGTCGGTGTTCACGGTCACGCGGACCAGCTCGGAGCCGGCCTGGGCCAGCGCCATCACCTGGTTAACGGTCGACTGCACGTCCGCGGTATCGGTATTGGTCATCGACTGGACCACGATAGGGTGATCCCCGCCAACTTTGACTTTCCCTACACTGACCGCCACCGATCGACGACGTGGCTGTGATGCCATGAAAACCTCCGGATGTACTGTGAAACCCTGCTGTGAACCCCTATTGTAGCGTGGTAAGCTTTTTGGGAAATGGTATTAGACCTCCGGTGGTGTCTCCGGCTGGGTGCGATCGCGGCAACCGTCGCTACAGGGGGTATCGTTTCCGCGCAGGCGCCTGCACCGGGTTCGCTTGCCGCACTGCAGCAGAGCGTCTCCCAACGCACCGCCGAGTGGACCACGCTGGCCACAAATTTGGAGCAGCGGGTGGCCCGTCTTTTACCCTGTGACCCGCAGGCGCGCGCCGCGATCGACGAAGCCAGCCGCGCTTCCCAGGCCCGCAGCGTAGCCTTAACCAGCTACTGGACCGTGGCATCGGTGCAGTCAAAAACCCAAGTTGAAGCCATCCGGGGATTGCTCTCGCAGGAAGAAGGCCGGGTGGGCGATTGGGTGGCGGATGCCAGCCAAGCGCAAGCGGATGTTGGCTTCGCGAAGGCGCAGGGAACTACCTTGGCAGCCAGCGTTTCGCAGATATCGGCCTTGGCGAATCCGCAGAAGGACGCAGAGGCCATCGCCGAGCAATATCGCTTGCTCGAAAAGCAGGCGCAGGATCGCGCCGCTGCGCACGGCCGGCTGGTCGACGATCTGCGGGAACTGCTGAATACCAGCCAGGCGCGGCAAGCGGCGATCGATCAGCGCGTCGGAACCGTTAGCGCCGAGGGTCAGCGCTGGAGCGCCTATTACGCGGCGCGCCAGGCACGCGCTCAGAGCGAATGCTTCCTCATCAACCCCGCCGCTGCGGCCGCGCAACCCGCGATCCCGCGCCCTGCGCCAGCAGCGGGTCCGCGCCCGGCGCCCCAGGGGAAGAAACAATGAGAACGCTGACTGCGGGCTTCGTCGCGGTCTTAGTGGCCGCCGCAGCCATCGCGCAAGCGCCACCAGATGCTAGCGAGGCGCAGCGGGAAGCGTACCGCCATTGGCGTGAAACTGATCCCAGCCTGGAGCGCGCCGCCGCGTCCGCCGGTGCTACTTTGGGCGCGCGCGCGGACAAAGTTGCGGCCGCGGCCGCCACGTATTTCAGCGCGCGCAAAGACTATCTGGAAGGCCGCGCCGCCGATGCCCGCCGCGGCGCCTCGCTTCTCGAATCCGTCAATGTCGCGCCTGATGCGCTGCCTAACCTGGATCGATTCTTAAGTTCGCAAGATACAATTCTCAAGTCCACTATAGACACCATCGCGGGAGATCCGGACCGGGCCATCCAGCAGTTGCGCGCATCGCTTGATCGCGAGCGCGCCGCCATTGCCGCGATCGGCACGGCTCTGAAGGATAGCCAGAAGAGCCAGGAAGCGGCCGCGCAAGCCAGCCGGGCGGCGGAAGAAGCGCGCGTCAAGGCGTTCGAAGAGTACCAGAAATTGGCCGCCGGCCTCCAGGAATCGAAACAGCTCGCGGACAAATCCGGCGACGCCTGGGCCGGCTACTATCGCGCATTGTCGGACGCCGCCCGCGGAGCGACGGCTCTGGTTACTTCCTCCGGTCCTGCGCTTCCGCTGGCGGGGCGCGAGACTGCCGCGGCCGAACCCGCTAAGCCGGCTGCTTCGAATACGGCGCCTACCCCGGCTCCAGCGGCCCGTCCGGTGACACCCATTCCGCTGGTCCGTTACGTCGGCGCCTGGACATATCCCACTGCGGGAGCCCATTATCACGGCATGCAGCCGGTATCGGCCGATCTGGTGGTCCGGGAGGAAAACGGCCAAGCCAGCGGAACGCTCACGGCCCGTTTTAGATTGCCCGCCGGGAGCACCGACAATCCGGTGGTACGTCTCGATTTTGCCGGAACGTTCGGCAGCACGCGCGCGCAAAAGTTCGCCGTCACCACCGCCAGTGGAGCCACCGGAACCCTGGAGCTGATCCCCGGCCCGGCCTTCAACCTGCTCGAAGTGAATTTCGGCATCACTGGCAATCCGGGCATCGTGCGCCAGGGCAATTTCCTGCTGATAAAACGCTAGGCAGCGGGCGGGCCGGGGCGCTATCCCTTCGAGCACGGCTAGTGAGCATGGCGCGCGCTAATTTAACCTCTCGAAGCACACGCCGCTTTCAAACTCTTCGTTAGAAAAAAGTCTCAAGTTTATTTCTTCAGTCGTAGGGTTCACTTCCGAATATCGATCACCCCAAGGTCTTGATACTTCTGCGCAACTTCAAGATTGGCATTGCCTTCTAAATCCAGGTCCTGAATCGGTGCGCTGGAGCGAATCCTAAATCTAACCAACCGACGTTTTTGTTTAAGCAGCGTAAGCCTTTCTCCATATCTGATGCCCTTGGCCTGTCGAGCCTGACTTGGCACGATAGATTCCGGGGCCTTCATCGGTAGGCTTGCGGTGCATGGAAGAGATGTAACAGTAACCGTTGCGCTCGCTTTGTTGTTTCTATCAGTAACGTCTGTTGCCGTGATATCTATGTCTGCGTCCGCTATCACGGATTTATCTGAAGGCGCTGCCGGTAACGGGGCGGGCGACTTTTGAGCAGTATTGGGTTTTGGTGCCCATGCATCAAAACCCAATACTGCTAAAAATGAAGCTAATACAATTGCGATCCTCCATGTGGTCCGGCGATGTACTGACGCCGTCAAGATCCAGCCGATCATGGAACAGGATAACCACAAGAAACCGAGATCTATGCGCGAGGCTAACAAATCCACTACGCTTCGGAGTTGAAGGAAATTCTGAAGAAGCCACCCGGCAAAGCCCAGTAGGGATGCCACACTAACGAACCTAGCGACACTCCTCGCGTAAGGCGGTACGCCGTTCCAAAATTCCACCATCTTATCGTTTTGGGATGTCGGCGAAATGTCAGCCATGCCATAGTCTGCACCCCCACGTGACGAACGCGGGTTAGAAAGAGCGGCGTTAAGCCGCTGGGCTAACGTTCCTTACGAAACACCAATAAGGGCTGTTGCGCGGTTGCAGTAACTATGGAGGACACAAACTCCCATCCGTCATTCGCCTGCTCGTCTATGTCTCTTTGGACCACATCTGATCCAACCGCCCGGGTCGTGACCACCAGGTACTCGTATTGATTGGCCGCGTGGGCTGAAGGCGGTGTCACTATCGGACGAAAAGCGATCACCGACAAAAGCAGAACGCAGATGAGTAAACAGGTCGTGGAAAATCGATCCATTGAAATAACCCCCCGGGCCAAGTATATATCGGCGTTTGGGGCAATAAATTCAAAATAGCCTGTACCTAGAATCGCCGCTTGACAAGGCTGTGCGTTTCACTAGATGTCCCCCGTATGCGTAGAAATTTTAGGGGGTATGGGTGGAGGGTACCTCTAGTGACGATACTACTCCATTCGCCCTCGCCCGCTCAGCTTCGTGAATTCTTTGTATGCCTAGCGGCATAGGGTTGTGGTAATATTCGCAGACAGTAAAGCATGGCGCTTAGATGCCCAAGGTGTCGCACAACTGAGATTAGGCCATCTATGCACCGTCGCTGGGAATGGATGCTGGCGCTGGTGCGGTTGAACCCGTTTCGCTGCCGAGCGTGCTCTCGCCGTTTTTTTGTTTTTAGGCTTCACCGCTTTTGAGGTGCATCGGTGCTCCCGGCACCCGCTCCGCTTCAGGTCTTCCGGGCCGTAAATCCAACGACATATATAGCCTTGGCTTGAGGGTCGCCGAACTGAAGCCGTGACACCATCTACATGCTTGACAGCGAATCGAAAGATAGGCTGTCAATAATCTCGATTAGGTCTAGAATTTCTAGAATTGGATGCCGGCTATCTTTGAGGTGAACCGGCATATGGTGGCTCTACGGAATTCTGGGAACCAACCTGTCGTGATTGCGGCGGGCACCTTGCCTGTGTCCATCGGACTTTAGCCGATAAACTGATATGGTCCAAAATGTATGCGTGCCCGACATGCAAACGTAGAACGGGCATCCACCATCTTTTCCTATACGCTCATTGTCGCTTCCTATTTTCCCGACATTCACGGTGCATTCGCTGCGGATCGGACGTGGTAGAACGCTTGATGAAACGCGATGGAGTGGACGGTTTTACGCACAATCCCCTTGGATTGATTCTGGCTTTGACAGGAGCACCGATCAATCGTTGCATTCCGTGCCGGTTACAGTTTTTCGATTGGCGCAAACCGTATCCTCGACGTGCGAAGGTTGCGCGACACTCAAATTTTTGAGCGCCACCGCGCAGAAGCGTTTCTAGTATTACGTCTTGCCGAAGGGAGTTTGGCACGTTATTCTTCAATCCCTCTAAACAACTCGCCCACCTTCACCTTGAGTGTTTGCGCCAGCAGCAGCAAGCTGCCGATAGCTAAATTTATCTCGCCCCGTTGGAAGCCGCTCTTGTCAGTAAATTTGTCTTGGGTGCAACCACGCTTAGTACGTTGCTCAACTAATCGTGTGCCAAGCTGACCTGCTCCCACAGCGCAAGTACGAGTTAATCGTGATCGGCGACACGCCACGTTCCCGCAGCTCCACAATCCTTTGATTGATAGCCTCCTTGGAACTCGTTGCTCCGTCAATCGCCTTGAAGCTACACTGATACCAGATCGGCGTTTTCGGCGACACGGCCTTGAGGTATTTCCGGCCTTGGATGAATTGCTCGACCATAGTTCTCGTATGGCAGAGGCTCTACTTTCTCTCATCTCGCCGTAACCCATTGATCGTGCGGGCGCGTAGCTCAGGTGGATAGAGCATCAGCCTTCTAAGCTGAGGGTCCCTGGTTCGAGTCCAGGCGCGCCTACCAAGAGTTTCAAGCAGTTGCGAGTTACAATACGACGGCGGCCCGACGTGGGGCGTGGATCAGCGCTGTATGTACCGATGGTACTGTAGCTTGCCTTCCCTAGCATTTTCAGGGTAATATCCGTCCGGATGCCGCTGCCGATTGCGGTGGAACCACGGCAGTGGCGTGTGAGTAACAGCAGGAGAGCCGAATGCCGATGTTAACGCTTAAGATTATCGTTATCATTCTTGCGATGCTAGCGGCGATTCATCTTATCGGGGAATGGGTCGACCGGCAAAAGCGGCATAAACGTGGCGCTGCACTGAAGGGCTGGATTCAGAAGCAGGACAAGCCGCCCACAGTAATCTACCGTAAGGTGCAGATTCGACTGGCACATCAGCAGGAATCCGATTAGGATTCCGAATAGTCCAGCGCAAGCTAAACCACCTTAGGATGGAGCGGCAGTCTGCCAGGGATTAGATAAGTCCTAGTACCTATGGCCCTTTAAATACTATTCCGTGAGTAGGGGATTTGGTGTAATCTAGTAGGCACAACAGGCCGGGAATGGCTTTAGTGAAATCGGAGGCAGTGGCGGGGACAACTGAAGATAATAATCGAATTGGAGGAGCATTTAGATTCATGAAAAAACAGTTAGTTCGTCAGTTTGTCCGTGAAGAAGAAGGCCAGGACCTAGTGGAATACACCCTATTGCTGGCGTTTGTATGTTTGGCCTCAGCAGCATTGTTCATTGGTGCCGGTAAGTCGATGGCCAACATCTGGTCCGATACCAACGTAATCGTAGACAATGCCGGGCAGATAGCCAACACAATCACTGCCAGCTAAACGGTACTTATTAGAATCGGCCCGGCGCGTGGCGTGCAAGGGTAGTCCCATATGCGCGCCGCCGCCGGACTAGAGTTACGAGGGCACTCTCGACATTCATTGTCAGGATTACCCTAACAATGCAGTCAGCTGGCGCATGTCCGGAATTTTCTCGATTGCGCGAATCATTGCCACAACGGATTTGGCCTTTGCGGTTGGCCATTTTGCGAATGACGCGCAATCCAGGAATTTCTCGGTCACATCTTCAAACGACATCGGGATCGCCGGGCTGCCCTTGCCGAAGTCGGCACGTCCGTTGACGATGCGCCCATCCTTGAGATGAAATTTGAGGATGGTGGTCATTTTGTTGTAGCCCGCGGCTTCGGCGACCGGATCCACGCCGAACTTCACTCGCGAAATCATCTGTTGCACCGCCGGACGGTTCACTACTTCGTCGGTGAACTCCATCAATCCCGCCTTGCGATAGAGCAGCAGCGCCGCCATGCAGAACTCCATACTGAACTTTGCCTGCAGGTGGTCCTTGGGATGATGATGGATCAGCGCGTTCGGCGAGTCCTTGTTGGTGCCCACTTCGAGTAGTGCTACCTCATCCGGCTTAATGTCGTGCTCTTTGATTAAGCGCTCCAACTCTGTCATGCCGGGATGGGTGAGCGATCCCGACGGAAACGGCTTGATCGACACACCAGGGCTTACAAACGTCCAAGGGCTCCCCAGTTTCGACAAGATAGCCGCCGAATCGTAGCCGCCGCCGGCTGCTTGAAAGAATCCGCGAGGAGCTTCCAGAACTTCGTGCGTCGCGGTCCAACCCAATGCCGCGAAGTCTGCCGCTACCACGCCGTTTTCTGAAGCCTTGCCGGCGTGGAACGGCTTGGTCATGGTGCCGAAGTTTTCGCGCAGGCCAGCGCCTTCGCTGGCGGCGATGCCCAAGGTGGTGAGGACACGCGGCAGGTCGAAGCGATTCAGCTTCGCTACCGCCGTGGCCGCGCCCATCACGCCCATGGTGCCGGTCGAATGGAAGCCTTCTTCGTAGTGCCGTGGCGAAATCGCTTCCGCGATCTTGCATTCCACTTCCACGCCGACGTTGTATGCCAATAGCAGATCCCTCCCTGATAGGGATCGAGTCTCCGCCACCGCGAGCGCCGCCGGCAGCACCGGCGCAGTGGGGTGAGTCAGCAATCCATAGGTCCGGTTTTCGGCGACCGCCAGCTGTGTATCGTCGTAGTCATCAGCATGGATGCCAACCGCATTGGCGAAAGCCGCGAAGCGCACCGGTGCTTTCATGGAAGAACCGATCACCGTGGCGAGTCCCGCCGAGCCCGGTTCAAATCCCAACGACTTTATGTACTGTCGTGCGATCTCGCCGGTTCGCGCTGCCGAGCCGCATAGAGCCAGGCCCAGGCCATCGAGAATCGACTTGCGCGCCAGTTCGATCACGTCGTTTGGGATGTCCTCATAGCGCGTGTTGACGATGAAGCGAGCGACGTAATCCGTCACTGGCTCCGTTCGCGGCGCCGCCTTCTGCGCAAACGCACGCGAGCCCGCCACCGCTCCCAGCACAGCCAGTTTTGAGATTTCACGCCGCGTCATGTAGTCCCTCGTCTCCGCTTCATTTTAACCACACTAAGTTAAAGGCGCTTCATACGGCCCAAAAGCACCGGTCCGGTGCGCGCCCACCATGCAACAGATCGCCCTGGGGCGGGTACTTCACGCATCGCATTGCACTTAGCATTTGGCACTCGTCATGCATTACCTCAGGCAGAAAGGCAGGACAGAAAATGAAAACGAAATTGCTGGCGATGATGCTCTTGGCTGGAGGCTCCATGTTTGCTCCAAGCATGTTTGCCCAAACCCGCTTCTCCATCGGCTTGGGCTTCGGCTCGCAGGGCGCCGGATTCTATGAAGAGGCTCCTGCTTATGCGTTCAACATTCCGCCGTGCCCAGGCCCCGGTTATACGTGGGTCGACGGCTATTGGACGAATGACTACGGGCGTCAAGTCTGGGTACCCGGGTTCTGGAGCGCGCCGGTCTTCTCATATCAGTCCGGGCGGCGCTTCGATAACCGCTTCTTCGGCCGCGACGACCATCGCTTCGACAACCGTTTCGCAGGCAGTGACGATCGCCGTTTTGACAACCATTCCGGCGACCGCGACAGCCGGCAGAATTTTGCACGCGCTCCGCAACAGAGCCATACAAACGATAACCGGTCGAGCGGCCGGGACACTCGTCGAGGGCGTTAATTAACGCAACGCTGTCGTAGCGGGAAAGAGCCGGTCGCGCAAGCGATCGGCTTTTTCGTATCAAGACCATTTCGGGAAGCCGTAAAGCCTCTCTGGATTCTCCACAAAGATGCGATGGCGCGTCTTCTCGTCCGGCGCCCACTGCGCCATCAAGTCAATCAGCAGCGCGTCGTCCGGTTTGGGCGTGTCCTCGTTGGGATGCGGCCAGTTGCTACCCCACACCATGCGTTCGGGCGCGGCCCTTACGTACGTTTGCGCCACTCGGGTCACGTCCGCGTAGCCCGGCGGCCCGTCCTTGGTGTTGTCGTAGGTCACCGACAACTTGACCCACGTATGACCCTTGTCCACCAATCGCCGGATCAGTGTGAACACCGGATGGCCCACGCCAGCCGGCTCCGGAACGTGCCCCATGTGGTCGAAGACCATGGGGCAGAGCACGCGATTCCACAAGTCATGAGCGGCCACGATTTGGTCCGGAGTCATATTGAGCTGAATGTGCCAGCCGAGCGCGTTGATCCGCTTCGCCAAGGGCTCGATCATCTCTATGGTCGTCGGTGCGAGGCGCGGATTCGCCAAGGAGAAGCGGATGCCACGAATTCCTCCATCCGCCAGCGTCTTCAGTTCGGCATCGGTGATGGTGGGACGGATCACCGCCACGCCGCGCGCGTTCGGTCCCAGGCGTGCGATCGCATTCAGCGTGACTCGATTGTCGGTGGCGTAAGGGAGTGGCGTCACGATCACATCGCGCGTAGTTCCGATGCGCGCCTTCAGCAGCAGGTATTCCTCGACGCGCGCGTTTGGAACCACCGGACCGCCACCCGGTCCCGGCTGCGGAAAGCGGGCCTGGTCATAGATGTGATGATGGCAATCGCAAGCGCCGGGGGGTGCCTTAAGCTTCGGTAGTTCGGTACCGGTCGAATTCGGAACCTGCTGGGCGCGGGCAGTGCCGACGAAAACACCCTCCGCCGCTGCCCCAATCGCAGCTATCGAGGCGCTCTGCATGAACTCGCGGCGAATCATATTCTTCGTGTTCACCGCCTGATTATATCGCGCTAAAATTGAAGCAGATCCCCCATGACAAGTCTGAACTCTTTTGGCGCTGCGGGCGAGCTTAACGCCGGCGGCCGCAAACACCAGATTTTTCGCCTCGCGGCCTTGGAAAAAACCGGAGTCAATCTCTCGCGCATTCCGTACTCCATCAAGATCCTTCTCGAAAACCTATTGCGCTTCGAAGACGGCACCACCGTCAAGCGCTCCGACATCGAGTACGTCGCGAAGTGGGATACCGCCGCTCCCGCGACAGAGATCAACTTTCGTCCCGCCCGCGTAGTCTTGCAGGATTTCACCGGCGTGCCCTGCGTCGTAGATCTGGCCGCGATGCGCGACGCGCTCAATAAAATGGGGGCCGATCCCAAGAAGGCCAACCCGCTGGTGCCGGTCGATCTGGTCATCGATCACTCGGTGCAAGTGGATCACTACGGCACCAACGACGCATTCCAGTTGAACGCCCTGCTCGAGTTTCAACGCAATCAGGAACGCTACTCGTTCCTGCGCTGGGGCCAATCGGCATTTCAGAATTTCCGCGCGGTGCCGCCCGACACCGGCATCGTGCATCAGGTGAATCTGGAATACCTGGCGTCGGTAGTCATGACCATAGATGGCGCCGCCTACCCCGACACCGTGGTCGGCACCGACTCCCACACCACCATGATCAACGGCCTGGGCGTGGTCGGCTGGGGCGTCGGAGGCATCGAAGCCGAGGCGTGCATGCTGGGCCAGCCTGCCACCATGCTGCTGCCGCAGGTGGTCGGTTTCAAGATGACCGGCAAGCTGCCCGAGGGCGCGACGGCGACGGACCTGGTCCTCACCGTCACGCAGATGCTGCGCAAGAAGGGAGTCGTCGGCAAGTTCGTCGAGTTCTACGGCGACGGGCTGAATGCATTGAGTCTGGCCGATCGCGCCACCATCTCCAACATGGCGCCCGAATATGGCGCGACCATCGGCGTTTTCCCCATCGACGAAGCGTCGCTCGAATATCTGCGGCTGACCAATCGCCCGCAGGAGCAGATTGATCTGGTCGAAGCCTACGCCAAGGAACAGGGACTGTTCCGCATTGCCGGCGCGCCCGAGCCGGTTTATAGCGACACGCTTTCCCTGGATCTCGCCGCCGTAGTGCCGTCGCTCGCCGGACCCAAGCGCCCGCAGGATCGTATCAACCTGCCGGACGTGAAGAAGAATTTCCTGGATGGACTCGGAGCGGCTCCCAAGACCGCCGATATCAAAATGAACGGAACCGGCGCGACTATTCAAGATGGCAGCGTCGTGATCGCCGCCATCACCAGTTGCACCAACACGTCCAATCCCTCGGTGCTGGTGGCAGCGGGCTTGGTCGCGAAAAAGGCTGTCGAGCGTGGGCTCACCTCCAAGCCCTGGGTAAAGACCAGCCTTGCACCCGGCTCGAAAGTGGTGATGGATTATTTGCGCGAGGCCGGGCTGCTGCCTGCTCTGGAAGCGTTGAAGTTCAATCTGGTGGGCTATGGCTGCACTACTTGTATCGGCAACAGCGGACCGCTGCCGGATGAAGTCGCGGCGGGCGTGACTAAAGAGAAATTGACGGTAGCCGCAGTGCTCTCCGGCAATCGCAACTTCGAGGGTCGCGTGAATCCGTTAGTGAAGGCCAACTATCTCGCGTCGCCGCCGTTGGTTGTCGCCTACGCCATCGCCGGCCGCGTAGACATGGACCTCACCCACGAGCCCCTCGGCCAGGATCCGTCAGGCAAAGACGTCTTCCTGCGCGACATCTGGCCTTCCAATCAAGAAGTCCAGGCGGCCGTGAAAGGAAGCGTCCACCGTGAGATGTTCGCAAAACAATATTCGGAAGTGTTCGAAGGCGACGCGGCCTGGCGGGGGATGAAAGTCCCGGCGGGCGATCTCTACGTTTGGGATGACGCGTCCACGTATATCAAGCGTGCTCCGTACTTCGATGCGATGGTTGACCCGAAGACCTTCGTTAAAGATTTGCACGGCCTCCGTGCGCTGGCAATGCTGGGCGATTCCGTCACCACCGATCACATCTCGCCGGCCGGCAATATCGCGAAGGACAGCCCTGCGGCGCAGTACCTGATGTCACTCGGTGTGAAACCAGGAGACTTCAATTCCTATGGCGCGCGGCGCGGAAATCATGAAGTGATGGTGCGCGGAACCTTCGCAAATATTCGTCTGCGGAATCAGATGGCTCCCGGAACCGAAGGCGGCTGGACCCGGCACGTGCCCTCGGGCGAGCAGATGTCCATTTATGATGCGTCGGTGCGCTACCAGAAGGAAGGCACGCCGCTATTCGTGATCGCCGGTAAGGAATACGGCACGGGTTCGTCGCGCGACTGGGCTGCCAAAGGCACGCTGCTGCTAGGCGTGAAAGCTGTGATCGCCGAGAGCTTCGAGCGCATTCATCGGTCGAATCTGGTCGGCATGGGCGTGCTTCCGCTGCAATTCGCCGAAGGGGAAAGCCGCGAATCGCTGTGTCTAACGGGTCAAGAATCATTTTCGATAGAAGGCATCCCAGCAGCGGTCGATTCAGCCGGCAAAACCCGTGCGAAGGTGACGGCAACGCTGAACGGGTCCAGCAAAACGTTCGACGCCATCGTACGCATCGATACACCGCAGGAAGCCGGATACTACCGCAGTGGTGGAATTCTGCCTTATGTGCTGCGCCAACTGGCCGGACGTCAGGCGGCAGTTTGAACTAGGTGCGCGCCCCCGCGCGCAATTCCACCGCTGCCAATACGCGATCCAGGTCCGGGTCCTGCAGGGGACGCCGCAGCAAGTAGCCTCCCGTTTCCTGCAGGTTCGCAGCCAGATCGGCGTCGTAGCCGTCGCTGACCAAAACCACGGCGGATATCAAATCGCACAAGCGCTCCTGGAAGTCGTTCCATTTCGGTCCGCCCGGCCGCAGCACCCACACCACACCGTCAAAGCGCAGGCGCTGCGCAAGGTCGGCCGCTTCCTCCGCGCGTGCGGGCACTACGCGATGGCCGCGCGCGGAAAGCAGACCCAGAAGCTGGTGCTGCGCGCCGGCATCGTTATCCACCAGCATGAAGGTGAGTACTCGCCGCGCCGCCGCGGGGCTGCTCGTGACGGAGCGAACATCCGTGCCAGGGGCGATCGGCAGATCGACGTCGAAGCTCATACCGCCGGATTGACGTCGCACGCGCAACTCGCCGCCAAGATTTTGCACGATGACGCGGCTCACATCCAGGTTCGCCTCCATCGCAGCCGGCTCAGCGGCATCCTCGGGAAAATGAATCTCCACCACTACGCGTCCCGCGATCAGGCTGCTGGAGACTTCCAGCGTCTTAGCCGCCGAATGCCCCGCGGATTGCTCGGCTGCGACCAGCAGGCTCAGCAACACTTCTTCGATTTGTCCTTCTACTCCCAGCACCATCGCGGGCTCCGGCGACAGATGATCTTGCACCCGCAATTCCAGGGCTTTCCATTCGGGGCCCCGGAACTGCATCAGGCCGCGGGCCAGTGCGTTCACATCGATCTGGCGCGCGCCGGTATGCGCAGGCTGGGCGAAGGATACCAGCCGGGATACGATTTCCGCGGCGCGGCGGGCTTCGGCGTCAAGCTGCCTTAGGCCGCGCTCGATTTGTGCGCTGTCATCGGAGCCGGGGAGGGCCACCGCCAACTCCCGGATTCTTTCGAGCGGCGCGCGCAGATCGTTGGCGACGCCCGAGATTAGCTGCCCGGTAGCCGCCAGCTTCTCGCTGCGGAAGAGCTGCTCGCGCATGGTCTGCTGCCCCTCCAATCTGAGTGACGCAGCCACCTGCTTGGCTAGATGCTGCAAAGTGGCTTGCTCTTCCGCGGTGAAATAGCCGACGCGGCGAAGGCTGCCTACCTCGACCACGCCCAGTGTTTCGGTCTGCGCCAGCAGCGGAGCGAACATCGCGGAGCGCGCCCAGCCGGGTTTCCATCCCACATTCACGAGAGCATTACGCCGCACGTCCGGAATGTTGACCGGAGCCCGTTCATTGAAACACTTCACGGCTGCCGCCGCCAGCCCCCCGGTTTCGCCTGCGAGCGATACCGCCATGGGCTCGGGATCGTCTGTGGTAGGAACTGATTCCAGCGATGCAGTTCGGCGGTTCCAAACGTACAAGCGGACGCTGGAGGCATGCAGTATGGAAGGCAAGGATGCCGCCAGTTTTTCGGCAATCTCCGCCGCGGAGGGTGCTGCGAAAATGTGTTCGCTTAGAGTGTAGAAAGCTCGCGTGGACCGGCGCTGCGCGTCTAGTTGCCGGCGCCAAGCCCACCAGACGATCACGGCCAGCGCGACCATCGCCACCAGAATCGGCCAAAAATATACTGGCGTTGCCATGGCTTACTCGGGACCTTGTGTGGATAGCCATGCGTCCAGCCGCGCGTCCAGGAAATTCGAAATAGAGAAGCGGATACCGTCGAGAGCAGCGGCATGAGTGAGCACGCCCACCACGCGCATGCCCGCGGCGACCGCGGCCGCCACTCCTACCGGCGAGTCCTCGAAGACGATGCAATTACGCGCCGGAATTTTGAGTAACTCGGCCGCGCGGAGATAGACGTCGGGAGCAGGCTTGGGCTGCTCCACTTGCGATCCATCCACGATCGCTTCGAAATACGGGCGCAAGCCGCCGCCATCCAGCACGAAGTCGACGTTGGCGCGCTCGGCGTTGGTCGCAAGCGCAATCGGCACGCCTGAGATGTGCGCTAGCCACTCTCCGATCCCGGCCACAAGATTTTCGCCGAGCCCGTCGCGCAGCATGTCGCGATACATCTGTTCCTTGGCCGCGCCATGCGCAATCACGGTCTCTAAGTCCGCTCCCGGCCCCAGCAAGCCGCGCACGATTTCCTCATTCCGCTGGCCGTGCATGAAGTCCAGACTATCGTCCGAGCCAATGCCCGTCACTTCCAGGTAGCGCTGCCATGCCCTCTGATGAAACGGCATGGAGTCGATGATGACTCCGTCCAGATCGAAGATCAGAGCCAGGCCCCGCGCCAGACGAAGCTTCTCGCGAAAATGCACCGGCGGCCGCGCGTCGAGGGAATCGGCTCCTGTCACTCTGGCCGCATCATAGCATGAGCCGAATCATAATCGCGCCAATATGTTTGGGAACGATCTTTGGGGGAAAAGACGTCTGGTAAAATCGGCGGCAATGGAGCACCGCGCTGCCCGGCGTTTTGTGATATCAGGCCATGTGCAGGGTGTGGGATACCGCGCCTTCGCCCGCCACGACGCGCGTGAAATTGGAGTCACCGGGTGGGCCAGGAATCTGGCGAACGGCGACGTCGAGGTGCTCGCCAACGGCCTTCCTTCGCAACTTGACGACTTGGAATCGCGCCTGCGGCTAGGCCCGCGCTGGGGTGAGGTGCGAGCCGTAACCACAACCGAAGCGCCGGTCACGAGCGACTCAGACTTTGAGATACGTTGAGGGCCGCTACTTTTGGGGATACATCTTTTTGACTTTCGCCGGAAGCTTCCAAGCGAACGCGGACTCGGGCAGCGCCGGATTCACCTTGATGTCGGAGTAATCCACCAGTTCGTAATTCTTCGAGGGCTCGCTGAATTTCGCGCGCACCGGGTTGCTTTGACCTTCCGGAATCCACAGCTCGATTTTGGTAATTAGCTTTTTCATCTCATCCGAGCGCGGCGTCAGCTCAATGCGCGTGGTCTCGGCGCCCCCGATCTTCTGCACGCCGCCGTCCTTGACGTCGTAAGACTTCTTCAGCTCCGCCGCCGACGTGCCAAAGCCCAGCAGCAGGATCTGATCCATGTTCGACGTGTACTTGCTGGTATCGTAAATCTCCACGGTGTTCGCCTTCGGATAGTAAATCTGCACTTGCTTGCCGTTGATGAAAACAGTCCGCTGTTCCGGCTGCTGAAATTCGACGATGCCCTGGGTCCCGGCTTTGGTGTGCCGCAGACGGACGGCACCGTCCATTTCAGATGACTCACTCAGCACTGCCGTGAACTGCACGCGCTTCATCCCGGCGGAGAGCGAGTGGAATTCCGCGGCCGCGCGGTCCATGCGCGTCAGGACATCGGAGAGCGGCTCGGCTGTGGCCAGGCCGGCGGCGAAAATCAGGGCGGCAGTAAAGATCGGCACGCCAGCGAATCTCGGAATTTTGAGTGCGGTCTTCACGATCGCGCCCTTCTATTTCTCGGGAAATGCCAGGTAGCCCTTCAGCTCCTGCTCGTTGTCATCGTAGATCGGCTCGACGCTGCCGATGACGGCGCGGGCTTTGAACTTGGCATTGATGATGGCAGCCGCGCGCGATGGAAGCATGGCGTCGGGCACTCCGGTAAGCTGCTGGGGATCGATCCAGTAGCCGCCACGCACAATAGACACGCTGGCGGGTTTGGGGCGGTCGCCGAACGAAATAAAGCGCGGTGTGACGAAAACGAAGACTACGATCAGGCCGACGATCACGTCGTATTGCCAGCTCGCCCGCGGATATTCCCACAGAATCCAGCGCTTTAGGGCGTTCATGACTTCAGTCTAGCAGACGGCTTTGGCGGCATCACACGCGCAGGTATTGATCTACGGCAGCGGCGGCTTTACGGCCTTCGGCTATGGCCCATACGACTAGCGACTGGCCTCGCCGCGCATCCCCGGCTGCGAATACGCCGGGAAGGGAAGTCTGCCAATCCTGCTCGTTCGCCGCGACGTTCCCGCGCGCGTCTAGCGTTACGCCAAGCTGTTCCACTAAGCCGGATTTCTCGGGTCCGGTGAAGCCCATGGCTAGCAGCACCAGGTCCACGTCGAGGGTGAATTCAGTTCCCGGGATCGGTTCAAAATTGGTCACGCGCACGCCGTGAAGCTGCTTCACATTGCCTTCGGCATCGCCAGTGAAATGTGTGGTCGCGACGGCCCACTCGCGCTGCCCGCCTTCTTCATGCGAACTTTCCATGCGCAATTGCAGCGGCCACATCGGCCACGGAGTCAAGGGCGAGCGCTCGGCCGGCGGCATCGGCATGATCTCGAACTGATGCACGGACGCGGCCTTCTGGCGATGGGATGTCCCCAGGCAATCGGCTCCGGTATCGCCGCCGCCGATGATGATCACGCGCTTACCAGTGGCAAGAATCTGATCCGCGACCTCATCGCCGTAACCGCGCTTATTCTGCTGCGGCAGGAAATCCATGGCGAAATGAATGCCCTTCAACTCGCGCCCCGGCACGTGCAAATCGCGAGGATGCTCGGCACCCATGGCGAGAATGATCGCGTCGAAATCTTTTCGCAGCGTCTCCAGCGGCAGGTTGACGCCTACGTGCGCATTGGTGACGAACGCCACGCCTTCGGCGGTCATCTGAGCCAGACGACGGTCGATCCAATGCTTCTCCATCTTGAAATCCGGGATGCCGTAGCGCAGCAATCCGCCGATGCGGTCGGCTTTTTCGTAAACCGTTACCGCGTGACCCGCACGCGCCAGTTGCTGGGCTGCCGCCAGGCCCGCCGGCCCGCTGCCGATCACCGCAACTTTCTTTCCGCTGCGCACCTCGGGAATCTCAGGCACGATCCAGCCGTGATCGTAGGCGTAGTCGATGATCGAGCGCTCGATCACCTTAATCGCCACCGCAGGCTCATTGATGCCCAGCACGCACGCCGCTTCACACGGAGCCGGGCAGATGCGCCCGGTGAACTCCGGGAAATTGTTGGTGGAATGCAACACCCGCACCGCTTCCTGCCAGCGGCCCTTGTACACCAGATCGTTCCAGTCGGGAATGATATTGGTGAGCGGACAGCCGGTGTGGCAGAAGGGAATGCCGCAATCCATGCAGCGTGCGCCCTGCTCCTGGATTTTTTCAACCGGGAAATCCTGGTAAATTTCAAACCAGTCGTTGACGCGCTCCGCCACCGGCCGCCGCGTAGGCAGCTCGCGCGCGTACTCCATGAAGCCAGTTACTTTACCCATGCGCCACTTTACCCATGCGCCGCAACCGCCTTGCGCGGCACGCCCAGGACCCGCTTGAATTCGTGCGGGAAAACCTTGACGAATTTGGGCAGAAGCGAATCCCAATTTTCCAGGATCCAATTGGCGCGCGGGCTGCCGGTTTCTTCCGCGTGGCGCGCAATCCAATAGCGCAGCTCGTCGACATCCTTGGCGTCTTCGACGGGTTCCAGATCGACGCTCGCGGGATTGCAGCGGGTCTTGCTGAAATCGCCGGATTCATCCAGCACGAACGCGATCCCGCCCGTCATGCCGGCGGCGAAGTTCTTGCCGGTTTCGCCCAGCACCATCACCAGGCCCTTGGTCATGTATTCGCAGCCGTGGTCGCCCACGCCTTCCACTACCGACGTCGCGCCGGAGTTGCGCACTGCGTAGCGCTCGCCGGCAACGCCATTGAAG
>Ga0207703_10001509_pt1 | contig 21208 bp, 25 predicted proteins | sample KBSSwiS12_FD_184304 | JGI IMG/M metagenome (GOLD analysis project Ga0207703, IMG submission 184304) | Switchgrass rhizosphere microbial communities from Kellogg Biological Station, Michigan, USA - KBS Switchgrass S1-2 (SPAdes) (version 2) | ecosystem: Host-associated > Plants > Roots >...
TGCCGGTCGAGGTGATCCCAGGCGTGTCCGCGGCCCTGGGCTGCGCCGCCGAGGCGATGCTTCCCCTCACCCACCGCGACCATTCGAGCGCGGTCAGCTTCGTCGCCGGCCAGTGCAAGGGGCTGAGCGACCAGGACTGGTCGGGGCTTGCCGGCAAGGGCCGGACTTTGGTGATCTATATGGGCGTCGCGACCGCAGCCGATATCGCCGACAAGCTGATGCGTGACGGCGTCGCGCCCGAGATGCCGGTGGCTGTGCTCGAGCGCGGCACGCTTTCGGGCAGCCGCGCGATCAAGACCCTGCTCGCCGATCTCGGACCGATGGTCGAGCGCGAGAAGGTCGCGAGCCCGGCGATCATCGTGGTGGGCGAGGTCGTCGAGCTGTCGGACGCAGAAGATAAATTGGGCCGCTGGGCCCGCGTCGTGGAAAGCATGGAAGCGTGAAATTACTGACCGGAAATGATCTGCCGACGGGCGATGTGACATGGTGGACCGGCGAAGGCTGGTCGCGCCATGTGCAGGAGGCGGTCGATGTCGGCGACCAGGGCGAGGCGATCGCGCGCGCCGAGGAAGGCGCACGCCGCGTCAACGCGCCTTATGTGATCGACGCGACGCTGACCGAGGAAGGCCCCCGCCCCGCGCATATCAAGGACCGGGTGCGCGCGCTCGGCCCGACCGTCCGGCTCGATCTGACACTGAAGCCCGCCGATCCGGCAGCCGGAAACTGGGTGATCTGACATGTACAAATATGACCAATATGATCAGGCGATCGTCGATGCCCGTGTCGCTGAGTTTCGCGACCAGGTGACTCGCCGCCTCGCAGGGCAAATCACCGAAGACCAGTTCAAGCCGCTGCGGCTGATGAACGGCCTCTATCTGCAGCTGCACGCCTATATGCTGCGCGTCGCGGTGCCTTATGGCACGCTCGACGGGCGGCAGATGCGGATGCTCGGTCATATCGCGCGCAAATATGATCGTGGCTACGGGCATTTCACCACGCGGCAGAACATCCAGTATAACTGGATCAAGCTCTCCGATGCGCCTGATATCCTGGCCGATCTCGCCACGGTCGAGATGCATGCGATCCAGACCAGCGGCAATTGCATCCGCAACATTTCGTCGGACCAATATGCCGGCGCGGCGGCGGACGAAGTTGCGGATCCGCGGCCATGGGCTGAGCTGCTCCGTCAGTGGAGCACGTTCCACCCCGAATTCAGCTATCTGCCGCGCAAGTTCAAGATCGCGGTGATCGCTGCCGATGAGGACCGCGCGGCGATGCGGTTGCACGATATCGGCATCCAGCTGGTCGAGCGGGACGGCAAGCTCGGCGGCAGGATCTTCGTCGGTGGCGGCATGGGCCGCACCCCGATGGTCGCGCCCGAGATCAAGGACTTTGTCGGCGCCGAGGATTTGCTCAGCTATGTCGAGGCGTGCCTGCGCGTCTACAACCGCTATGGCCGGCGCGATAATATCTACAAGGCGCGGATCAAGATCCTGATCCATGAGCTTGGCGCGGACGAATATCGCCGTCAGGTCGAGGAGGAGTTCAAGCTCGTCAAAGCGCTCGGTATTGACCCACCTCTTTCGCGCTGCCCGCCTTCGAGGCAGGCGCAAGCGATGTGGTCGATCGCAGCGACCCCGATTTCGCGGTGTGGCTCGACCAGAACGTCAAGCTGCACAAGCAGCCGGGTTATGCGATCGTCAATATCAGCCTGAAGCCGGCCGGCGGTATCCCGGGCGATGCCTCGGCGGAACAGATCGACCTGATGGCCGATCTCGCCGAGCGCTATTCGTTCGACGAGCTGCGGGTGACGCATGCGCAGAACATCGTGCTGCCGCATGTCCGCAAGGCCGATCTCCACACGATCTGGCAGGCGCTGCACGAGGCTGGGCTGGCCGAGGCCAATCTCGACCTGATCACTGACATCATCGCTTGCCCGGGCCTTGATTATTGCAGCCTGGCTAATGCGCGCTCGATCCCGGTCGCGCAGAAGATCGCTGACCGCTTTGCCGACCCGGTGCGGCAGCGCGATCTGGGCGAGCTGAAGCTCAAGATCAGCGGCTGCATCAATGCCTGCGGCCATCACCATGCCGGGCATATCGGCATTCTCGGCGTCGACAAGAAAGGTACCGAGAATTACCAACTGCTGCTCGGCGGATCGGGGGCTGAGGATGCGAGCCTCGGCAAGATCACCGGGCCCGGTTTCGACGAGGATGGCATCGTCGATGCCGTCGAGCGCGTGACCGATCGCTATGTGGCGCTCCGCGAGGAGGGCGAGCGCTTCCTCGATACCTATCGCCGTGTCGGCATCGACCCGTTCAAGGAGGCGATTTATGGGTGATCTGCTGCGTTTTCGCGACGATGCGGTTCATGAAGAACCCGCCGTGACGCTCGACGCCTTTCTCGGCCAGACCAACGCCACCGCCGTCCGGGTCGAATCCGGCGACGATGTCCGCGCGCTGATCCCGCATCTCGGGCAGATCGCGCTGATCGAGGTGAGCTTCCCCAAGTTCCGTGACGGACGCGGCTATTCTTCGGCGCGGATCCTGCGCGAGGCGGGTTATGCCGGCGAGCTGCGGGCGGCGGGCGATGTGCTGGTCGACCAGGTGCCGCTGATGCGCCGTTGCGGCTTTGACAGTTTCGCGCCCGAGGCCGAGATCGATGCCGCGACGCTGCAGGCTTCGCTGTCGCGCTACGACCATGTCTATCAGATCGCGGCCGATGGCGCCGTGCCGGTGTGGAAACTGCGTCATGGCTGAGGCAGCACGCAAGATCGACATTATCGACGCACGGCCTGCCTTTACCCAGGCCGATGCCGATGCGCTGAATGCGCGCTTCGCCGGCGTCGATACGCTGACGATGCTGAAAGCGCTGTTCGCGGAGGGGATTCTCGGTACGACCGCGGTCGTCTCGTCGTTCGGCACTGAAAGCGCGGTGCTTCTCCACCTCGTCGCGCAGGCTGACCGCAGCGTACCGGTGATCTTCGTCGACACGCTCAAGATGTTTCCGGAGACGCTTGCGTATCGCGAGCAGCTGATCGGGGCGTTCGGCATCGAGAATAGCTGGGTGGTGCAGCCCGACGTCGCCGTGCTGGCGGCGAAGGACGATAAGGGCCTGCGCTGGTCCTACGATCCGGATGGCTGTTGCGAGATCCGCAAGGTCGAGCCGCTGAAGCGCGCCAAGGCCGGGCTCGACAGCTGGATTTCGGGCCGCAAGGCATTCCAGTCAGTCACGCGCCAGAATCTGCCGCGGTTCGAGGTCGAGGATGGCCGGCTCAAGCTCAACGCGCTGGGCGACTGGGTGAAAGCTGATCTCGAGGCTTATTTCACCGAGCATGACCTGCCGCGGCATCCGCTCGAGGCGGAAGGCTATCTCTCGATCGGCTGCCAGCCCTGCACCAGCAAGGTCCAGCCGGGCGAAGACCCCCGCGCGGGCCGGTGGCGCGGCTGGGACAAGGTCGAGTGCGGAATCCATGTGGCGGAGAAGCCGGGCGAAGAGCCGGTTTTCTGACTTCCTTCTCCCCTCGGGGGAGAAGGATACGGAGACTTGGAAGCGCAGCGACCTAGTCGAAGTTGGATGAGGGGGCTGTGACTCGAGACACACGCCCTCACCCTCCCGTCGCTCCTCCTTCCCTCTCCCCAAGTGGGAGAGGGAAAAGTTAGTATCCTACGAAATCCGAGAACCGCGTGACGCTTGGCTCGAACTTTAGGATCACCTTGCCGGTTGCGCCATGGCGCTGCTTGGCGATGATCAGCTCGGCGAGGCCGAACACCCGCTCCATGTCGGTCGCCCATTGCGCATGGTCCTCGAAGACCTTGGCATTGTCGCCCTCGACCGGGCGCTTGGGTTCCTTGGCCGCGACATAATAATCCTCGCGGTACACGAACATCACGATATCGGCATCCTGCTCGATCGATCCCGATTCGCGCAGATCCGATAGCTGCGGGCGCTTGTCCTCGCGCTGCTCGACCGCGCGGCTGAGCTGCGACAGCGCCATCACCGGCACATTCATGTCCTTGGCGAGCGTCTTCAGCCCTCGACTGATCTCGGAGATTTCCTGCACGCGGCCATCGCTCGATGATCTTGCCGAACCGGTGAGGAGCTGGAGATAATCCACCACCACCAGGCCGATCTGATTGTTGTGGCGCCGCTGCAGCCGCCGCATCCGGGTGTGGAGCGCGCCGATGGTCAGGCCGGCGGTGTCGTCGATGAAGAGCGGCAGATTCTCCAGATCGGCGGCGGCCGCAGCCAGCTGGTTGAACTCGGCGCGGCTGATCTTGCCCATGCGCAGCGCCTCGGAGCTGATCCGTGCCTGTTCAGAGAGAATACGCGTCGCGAGCTGGTCCGCCGACATTTCGAGGCTGAAGAAGGCGACCTTGGCCCCGACCGATTCCTCGGGCGCAATGCCGTCATTCATGTCTCGCATCCAGCGCTGCGCCGCGTTGAACGCGATATTGGTGGCAAGCGACGTCTTGCCCATGCCCGGGCGGCCGGCGAGGATCATCAGATCCGAATGATGCATGCCGCCCATCTTGGCGTTGACCGAATCGAGCCCGGTGGTGACGCCCGACAGATTGCCGCCCGAATTGAGCGCGCGTTGCGCCATCTTGACCGCCATGGTCGTCGCCTGGGCGAAGGTCTTGACTTGGCTTTCGCTGCCGCCGTCGGCCGCGACCTTGAACAATTCCTCCTCGGCCAGCTCGATCTGGGCGCGCGGGTTGACCTCTTCCGAGGTGTCGAGCGCGCGATCGACAAGGGTCCGCCCGACCGAGACCAGGGTGCGGAGCATTGCGAGGTCGTAGATCTGCTTGGCGAATTGCCGCGCGCCGATAAGGCCCGCGCCCGAACCGGTCAGCTGGGCCAGATAGGCTGGCCCGCCCAGTTCCTTCATCCCCTCATCCGCCTCGAACATCGGGCGCAGGGTGACGGGCGTCGCGAGCATATCATTGCCGCGCGCGCTCTTGATCGCAGCGAAGATGCGCCCGTGCACCGGCTCGAAAAAATGATCGGGCTCGAGCATGTCGACGAGATCGTCAGCCAGCCGGTTGTCGATCATCATCGCGCCGAGCATCGCCGCCTCCGCCTCCACATTCTGGGGCAGAGCGGGCGGTGCGGGAAGATTCGGCGTCGGGACGAGTGCAGTGGCCATCAGCGCCTCATTCCAGAGCTGACGCCCCGGCTCAAGCATGTTGCGTCGAGCGCGCCTGTGGATAAGGGCGATATCTGGCGATTGTCGTGGTTAAGCTTCCCCTTTACGGCAACCCCATGCCCGATCCCAGGATCATCGATGTCAGCCTCGACGAACGCACCATCCTGTGGCGATCGGCCGATATCGAGCAGGAGCGGCGGATCGCGATCTTCGATCTGATAGAAGGCAATTATTTCAAGCCGGAACGTAGCTATCCCGATGGCTATGCAGGCCCGTTCAAGATCGAGCTCGCGGTCGAGGAAGGACGGCTTGCCATCGCCATCCACCGCGAGGATGGATCCCATCTAGAGACATTCGTGCTGGCCATGGGCCGGTTACGCCGCCCGATCCGGGATTATTTCGCGATTTGCGACAGCTATTATCAGGCGATTCGCAACGCTACGCCGGTCCAGATCGAGACGGTGGATATGGCGCGGCGCGGCATCCATAACGAGGCCGCCGAGCTGCTCAAGGAAAGGCTGGAGGGCAAGATCGAGATCGACTTCGACACTGCCCGCAGGCTTTTCACATTGATCTGCGTCCTGCACATCAAGGCATAGCACGTGCGCTTACGCATCTGGAGCCGCCGGATCGGGCTGGCGGGCGCGCTCGGCATCGTCATCGCACTCTGTGCGGTCGTCGCCTGGACCTTCGCGCTCAGCTGGCGGCCGTCCGACATATACCACTTCCAGGGCGTAGATGTCTCCGAAGCGCAGGGGCCGATCGAATGGTGGACGGTGAAGGCCGGCGGCGCCGACTTCGCGTATCTGCGCGCGACCCGCGGCGGCGACGAGCGCGACACGCGCTTCGCCGGCAATTGGGCAGAAGTCTATGAGACGGGCATGCGGCGCGGCGCGTTGCATGTCTATTCGCTGTGCCGGCTCGCGGTCGACCAGGCGAATAATTTCAACACTACCGTGCCGCGTACCAGCGACGCGTTGCCTGCGGCGGTCGAGATCGACTTTTCGGAGGATTGCACCTCTCGCCCCGTGCGCAATGTGGTGCTGGACGAGCTGCGACGCTTCCTCTCGATGGTAGAGGCGCATACCGGCAAGCCCGTTCTGCTCAAGATCAGCAAGCGATTCGAGGCGGCCTATCAGGTGACCGCCGCCATTCCGCGCCCGGTCTGGGCGGTGCAGGATTTCTTTCCGCCGGATTATGCGGCAAGGCCGTGGCGTATGTGGCAGGCGAATGACATGCGGCGGATCGACGGCGTGAACGGAGCGGTGAACTGGGACGTGGTCGCGCCATGACCGTGGACGCGACTGCTCGTCGGCTGATCGCGGCCGCGCGCGCCGCTGCGTTGAACGCGCACGCCCCCTATTCCAGATTTGGCGTCGGCGCGGCGGTGCTGCTGAATGACGATAGCGTCGTGACCGGTACGAATTTCGAGAATGCGAGTTACGGCCTTTCGCTTTGCGCCGAGACAGTCGCGCTGGCGACGACAAATGCCCAGGGGCGGCTGCGCGACGTGGTAGCGATTGCCGTGATCGGCGGACCGATCGGTGCGGACGGAATACCCAAGGGACACAGGCCGGTCGGACCCTGTGGCCGCTGCCGCCAGGTGATCAACGAAGCCGCTCAGATGGGCAAGCGCGATGTGGTTGTCTGGTGTGCCGGGGCTGAAGGCGATGCGGTCGAACGCCATATGCTCTCGGAATTGCTACCGCATGCTTTTGGGCCGAGCGACCTCGGTATCGATTAGACGGTTGCATGCGATTTGGGCGCAGCGCCTCTTGCCCGCGCCAGCCAATCCCGCGAAAGCGTACAACGAAAGCGCAGCAGGGGAACCGCATATGTCGATCATGTCAGACCGGTGGATTCGCGAACAGGCACTCGCCACCGGCATGATCGAGCCGTTTGTCGACGGGCAGAAGCGCGATGGCTGCATTTCCTACGGCCTGTCCTCCTATGGCTATGACGCGCGGGTCTCGGACGAATTCAAGGTCTTCACCAATATCGACAGTGTGATCGTGGACCCGAAGAATTTTGCGTCGAACAGCTTTGTCGACCGCAAGACCGATGTCTGCATCATTCCGCCCAACAGCTTCGCCCTGGCGCGGACAGTCGAATATTTCCGCGTGCCGCGCGACATATTGGTGATCTGCCTCGGCAAATCGACCTATGCCCGGTGCGGAATCATCGTCAACGTCACGCCGCTCGAGCCCGGCTGGGAAGGCCATGTGACGCTCGAATTCTCCAACACCACGCCTTTGCCGGCCAAAATCTACGCCAATGAGGGGGCGTGCCAGTTCCTGTTCCTTGAGGGCAACGAGCCCTGCGAGACCAGCTATGCCGACCGTGCCGGTAAATATATGGGCCAGCGCGGGGTCACGCTCCCCCGGCTGTAGATCGGCTTCACGCTTGCGGCACTTACCGATGACCCGGCGTTTCTCGGATCAAGCGCCCGCAGGCAGGCGGCCGGGAGCAGCGCAAAAAAAGGGCGGCTCCGAAGGAGCCGCCCCGCAATCTCGATCTGACAGTTGATCAGAACTTGCCGTAATATTGTTCGTTGCCGATGAAGCCGAGCTTCGAGATGTTCGAGCGCTTGATCACGGCGAGCACCTGATCGACCCGCTCATACTTCGCCTGGGGATCAGGCTGGAAGTGAAGCTCGGGCTCCGGATTGATCGTCTTCGACTGCTCCAGATATTGCTGAAGCGTGACGAGATCGACCGGCACGCCGTTCCACGCAACCGTTCCGGCAGGATCGATCGAGAGCTGGTTCTTGATCGGATCGACAACCGGCGCCTTCGCGTTCGGATCGTTGACCGGAAGGTCGACCTTCACCGCATGGGTCTGGATCGGGATGGTGATGATGAACATGATGAGGAGCACAAGCATGACGTCGATGAGCGGCGTCGTGTTGATTTCCATCATCGGTTCGCCGTCATCGCGGCCACCGCTCATTGCCATTTCATATTACTCCTGATGCTTTGGCCGTTCATGCTCAACCGCCGTTGGGCGGCGGTTGGGAAATGAAGCCGACCTTGGCGAAACCGGCCATCTGCATCGTGTAGATCGCGCCACCGATGCACTGATAGGGCGTGTTGACGTCACCGCGGATATGCGCCTCGGGGAGCTCGAGGTCGGCCGCACCCGGGCCGCCCTGGCGGGCAATCTCCGCTCTGAGCTTGGCGACAGCCCTGTCGAGCAGTTCCTGATGGCCAACGCGGGTCATGCCCCAATAGATGGCGCATTTACCATCGGCATCGGTATTGATCGAAAGCGAGACATTCTCCGGCTTCGTCGTCGTCGGATCATAGACGACATCGGGAAGCGTGAGCTTCACCGTCTGAAGCACGGCCGGAATCGCAATCATGAAAACGATGAGGAGCACCAGCATGACGTCCACCAGTGGCGTCGTATTGATGTCCGACATCGGCTTTTCGGCGGAATTTCCGCCTGCGCTCATTGCCATTTGAGGACTATCCTAACCTTGTAACCGCACCGCCGGACCAAATCCCGGTGGCGAAGGGCGGGGCAGCGCCGAAGCGCCGCCCCACTTCTGTCATCAGCGGGTCTGCGCACCACCGGCCTGGCCAGCCGTCGTCGTCGCAGCCGCAGGCTTCGCCGCAGCAGCGGGGGCCTTGCGAGCGGTTACCGGACGAACCGCACCGTCAGATGCGAGATAGCCGAGCACGTCGTTCGAGAAGGCGCTGAGGTCTTCCTGGATCGACTTGTTGCGGCGCTGCAGCCAGTTATAGGCGAGAACGGCCGGAACGGCGACGACGAGGCCGAGCGCGGTCATGATGAGCGCCTCACCGACCGGACCCGCGACCTTGTCGATCGATGCCTGACCGGCGGCGCTGATCGCGATCAGCGCGCGGTAAATACCGAGCACCGTACCGAACAGACCGATGAACGGCGCGGTGGCGCCGACCGTTGCGAGGAAAGCGAGGCCGCCACCGAGCTGCGAGTTGATCGTCGCTTCCGAACGCGCGAGCGAGCCGTGCAGCCAGTCATGCGCTTCGACCGGATCGGTCAGGCGAGCATGCTGCTCCTGGGCAGCCAGGCCGTCATCGACGATCTGCTTATAGGCCGAGTTCTTCTCGAGCTTGGCCGAACCCTCGCGCAGGCTGTTGGAGTTCCAGAAGCTCGCACGAACGCGCTTTGCCTGGTTGATGATCTTCTGCTGTTCGAACAGCTTGGTGAACATGATGTAAAAGGAGAAGAACAGGAACAGCGTCAGGATGACGGCGACCGTCCAGGAGATTACGCCGCCCTGGTTGAGCGCATTGAAAAAGCCGTACTGGTCGGCTGCGACTTTGGCATTGGCTGCGCCAGCCGCGAGGATGGTGGTGAACATGCGGTTACTTCCCTCTCAAATCATTCAAAAAGCTAAATAAACAGGCTGGTGCCCTGGGGCGACCCCAGGACACCGGCCAGACAAGATCGTTATTCGTCGTTCAACGCCCATCGGACACCCGGAATGGTCGTCGTCGATGGTTGCGGCGTGCCACTGGCGTCCTTGGCGGGCGTGAACCTGCCGCGGCGCGTTGCAAGGCGACACGTCGTGTCATCGAGAGACGAATTTCCGCTCGAAGACGTCACGCGGCAACCCGAGACACGGCCGGCCGTGTCGATGTTGAGCACGACCGTGACGCGCCCGGTCGCACCCGCACGGCGAGCGTCGGCCGGATAGTCGTCCTGGCTGAACCACGACGCCGGATTGCCCTTGGGCGCAACCTTGGTCGCGATTGCAGGCGGCGCCGGAGGTGCCGGTGGCGCTGGAGGCCTGGGCGGCGCCAGCGGTGCAGGCGGCGGCGGCGTCGCCGTTGTCGCTATCTGCGGCGGCGGCGGATTCGGATTCTGCACGATCGGCGGCGGCGACACCACGGGTGGCGGCGGCAGCGGCTGGTCTGGCGGCGGTGGGGGGGGCGGCTCGTCAGGCGGCGGGGGCGGGGGCTCCTGGACGTCGAACGCCTTGAGCTTCTCCTGCATCTTCTTCACGTAGTTATACGTGAGTCCGGTTACGAACGCGTACCCCATTGCGAAAACGAGCACCGACACGACAACGATCGCGACGATGCGGCTGCCGCTTTGATTACGATCAGCATAAGCCATTCAGAAACGAAACTCCTCTATCCCGACCCGACCCTGGGCGACCGATCCGTGCATCCGTATCGTCGACCCGGACCTGCCATGGGCTAATGTATCCTTGGGCAGCGCCGATCCTATATGACCGCCCAAACCGTGACGCAAACGCTTTGTCTCGCGCAACAAACGTACAACCCGTAGGTGGCAGAATTATTTCTGTATAAAATACGCACTATGACGTAACGCCGCGTCGATGAATCCTGTTCCGAGACTCGTCTTCGCGGCCCTCTCCGGCGCCATCCTGGTCACGCCTAGTGCGCTATCTGCCCGGCCTGACACGTTTTCTGCTCAGCAACGCGTGGCTCCGCCGCCCGAATCGGCCCTGCCCACGCCGCCTTATGCGGAGTATGCCGACCTAATTCTTGCAGCGCCAGTCATTGTCGATGCGAATATTCACGGCACCGCCCGGCTGAAGGGCCCGGACGCGGCTGGCGTCGCTCCCGGCATGGCGCGCCTCTATATCGAAGCCGATGTGATGGCCCTGATTCGCGGCGACACGCCGTTGCCGCCGCGAATCGCCTATGTGCTCGATGTACCGGTCGACGCGCAGGGCCGGTTGCCCAAGCTGCGCAAGCAACGCGTCCTGTTATTCGCACGCCCGGTCGCCGACAACCCGGGCCTGCTCCAGCTGGTGCGCCCGGATGCGCAGCGAAATTGGACCGTCGGGGGCGATTCGCTGACGCGGCGAATCACCCAGGAAATCCTCGCCGCCGACGCGCCGCCCCGGATAACCGGAGTCGGCAACGCCTTTCATGTCCCGGGCGATTTGCCGGGCAATGGCGAGACCCAGATCTTCCTGACGACCGCCGATAACCGGCCGGTCTCGCTCGCCATCCAGCACCGCCAGGGCGAGCAGCCCTCCTGGACGCTGGCACTCAGCGACGTCGTCGGCGAGGGCACGCCACCCCCCGCCCCCGGCACGTTATTATGGTATCGCCTTGCCTGCTCGCTGCCCGCCGCGCTGCCTGATTCGAGCGTCGCCGCGCTGGAAGCATCCGACGCGCAGACCGCGCGCGAAGATTATCGCCTCGTGATTCGCACGCTCGGCCCCTGCGATCGGGGCGGCGCGCTCTAGCCTGTCGTGACCTTCAGAATCTGACCGGTCGTCGATCGCGCCGAGACAAGGTAGACGGCGGCCGCCGCCACGTCGGCGGTCAACGCGGCGGCGCCAATCTCGATGGCCCCGATTCGCGCTTGTGGCGCACATTCGATCGCAAGCGGGCCGATCGCCGCAGACAACATCGCGCGATCCATCGCCGGAACCGACGAATCGATCAGCAACAGGGCGAATCCGGCACTCGACCTTTGCAACCGGCGAACAATGTCGGCGACATCATCGCCCGATTCGGCGCTCACGATCTCGAGGTCCGCAATCGCCGCCAGCGCCGCGCGAACATCGACCAGGGCACTCATCGCCGGTGGCGCACCAACGTCATGCCGATCGATTCGCCCGCCTCCGCTATCGCCAGCTTGACGATCTTGACCTTGACGCGCACGACCCGCCGGTCCTGCAGGAACAGGGTTTCGGCGATATGGTCGGCAACCCCCTCGATCAGTGTGAAATGCACGCCTTCGGGCAATGCCCTGGTGGCGGCATGTTTGAGATCGAGATAATTTTTCGATGTGCGTAGCGGTGAATCGGGGGCGAATCGCTCAGGGCAATCGATATCGACCGAGATCGAGATCCGCAGCGGCTGCGGCAGATGCGTTTCCTCGGAATAGATGCCGGTGAGCACCATCACCTCGAGATCATGCACTTCCAGCGTGAGACGGTCGTCCAAGCGCGGCCTTTCCATTGACAGGCGCGCGCCATAGCAGATGGCGGAGAGGACGAAAGACAGGATGGGCGAAAAGCCCCGCGTTCAGGCAGCCGCGCTCGGCCGTGCGGATGCCGCCTCGTGCCACCGCAGGATGTTGTGGGATTTTTCCGGGACGAGAAGCTTCGCCGCCTTGGCGAAATCGATCGTTACCAGGGCGGAGATATCGGCAAAGCTGTACGCATCAGTGGCGATCCACGTCCGTCCCTTCAGCCAGACATCGAGCGCGTCGATAAACGCTTCCCACATGATGACGCCCCGCGCTGAAAGCTCGGGAATCTGCGGCATCGCCGGCCATTTGCCGGGCATACCGCGCCCTTCGAAAGCGGGGCGTGCGTTGCGCAGCGCATATACGGCGGCGGCGTAGCCGTCCGATTCGATCCGGCGCGTCCAGGATTCGATCCGGCCGATATCGAGCGCGCTCCTCCCGAACAGCGACGGATCGGGCTGCATGGCCTCGAAATAGCGGCAGATCGCGGCCGATTCGCAGATCACCTCGCCATCGTCGAGCTGGAGCGCAGGGACCGCGCCGCGTGGATTGACCGCAAGATAGGGGTCGGAAAGCTGCTCATTCTCCCGAAGATCGACCATCACGCGCTCGATCTCTATCCCCTTTTCGGCGAGGAAGATTCGTACCCGGCGCGGGCTCGGAGCCCAGGCGGCATCATAGAGCTTCATGGCAATTCTCAATTCGACTTGCGTTCAGCCGCATCAACGCTAGGGCCTGCCGCCGTCTCCCGCAACGGCCGGGACGGAGCGAATTTTGGCGCAAGGGCAGGAGCAAGGAGGGAGCGATGGCATTTCATCGTGACCCCAAAGGATTCTTGGCGCGCGACGCCGCCTTGCGCCAAAATTCGCCCGCCGCCAAGCGGTCGCCCGGAGAGAGCCGCTGGACTGCGTCCCGCTGCTTGCGCGGGCCACCAGCCCGCGACTGCGCAACGCTCCTTGCCAGCGGCTGTCTCCGGGCGATCACGGCCATTGCGGGAGACGGCGGCAGGCCCTAGAGCGCCCGGCCCCGTGCGTCCATGCCCGGAATGGGGGCCGGGCCAGGAGGAAAGCGTGATCAGGATCGTGCCGATAGCTCAGGTTGAACCACAAGCGGTGGAGCAATTGCTCGACCGCGCGTTCGGCACTGACCGGCACAGCCGAACCGCCTACCGGATTCGCGAGACCGTGTCCGCGATCCCCGGTCTCAGCTTCGCAGCGCTCGATGACGGCGCGCTGGTCGGCACGATTCAGTGCTGGCCGGTGCTGTTCGACGCCGATGACGGCCGCGACGCCCCGCTCGTGATGGTCGGCCCGGTCGCGGTCGAACCGGCACGGCAGCGCGACGGCATTGGCCGCGAGCTCACACACCATGCGCTCGATGCCGCGGCCGCATCCGGGGCGGGCGACGCGCTGATGCTGATCGGCGACCCCGAATATTATGGCCGTTTCTTCGGCTTCACCGCGGAACGCACCGCCGCCTGGCGCGTCCCCGGCCCGGTCGAACGACACCGGCTGCTCGCGCGCGGCAAGGCGGTGCCGGAGGGCGCCGGCCTGCTCGGCCCGCGAATCACCGTGCCCGCCTGACGCTTTACGCACCGGTGGGCCTGTCCTACCGCGATCGCATGCCGATGGATCCGCTTCCCGATCTCGCCAACCTCTCGCTCGCCGACATTGCGCGGCTGGTAGAGGAGCGGAAGCTGCCGCCGGTCGAGCGCTGGAACCCGACCCATTGCGGCGACAGCGAGATGCGAATCGCGCGCGACGGCACCTGGTATCATCAGGGATCGCCGATCGGGCGCCAGGCAATGGTGCGGCTGTTCTCGACAATCCTCCGCCGCGAGCCGGACGGGACCTATGTCCTGGTCACGCCGGTCGAAAAGCTCGATATCGCGGTGGAGGATGCGCCTTTCATCGCGGTCGAGATGAAGATGGAGGGGCATGGCCCCGAGGCCCGCTTCGCCTTCCGCCTCAACACCGGCGATCTGGTGACGGCCGGGCCCGAGCATGGACTGCGCTTCGAGGAACGCGAGGACGGCCTCCGTCCCTATCTCCATGTCCGTGGCGGGCTCGAGGCACTGGTCGCGCGGCCGGTCTATTACGAGCTCGCGACGATCGCGCTGGCCGGAGACGATGTGCCGCCCGGCGTGTGGAGCAACGGCACCTTCTTCGCGCTGGAGCCGGGCGTATGACGCTCGCGGAGCGATTGCGCCACGCACTCGAGACGGGGCATGGCGTGGAGACCGTGCTGCTCACCGGCGACCATCTCGACCTCGATCTAGAGCCGGTCGCGCCGCCGATGCGTGCGGCCGTGCTGATCGCGGTCACCGATCGCGCCGAACCGGGCGTGATCCTCACCCAGCGCACTGAAACCCTGTCGCGTCACCCCGGCCAGGTCGCCTTTCCCGGTGGCCGGATCGATCCCGGAGATGCCGGCCCGATCGCCGCCGCGTTGCGCGAGGCGGAGGAAGAGATCGCGCTGCCGCGTGACCGCGTTACGGTGATCGGCGAATCGGATCGCTACCGCACGATCACAGGGTTCGAGGTAACCCCGGTGATCGGCGTGGTGCCGCCCGACCTGGTGCTGGTGCCGAGCGCCGGCGAAGTATCGCAGGTATTCGAGGTGCCGCTGGGCTTCGTGCTCGACACCGCCAATCATGTCGAGGCGACCGTCGAATTTCAGGGGCATAACCGGCATTATTACGAGATCAGCTGGGACGGCCACCGCATCTGGGGTGCAACCGCGGCAATGATCGTCAACCTGTCACGGCGGCTGCGATGGAACGGGTGATCTTGCCCCAGACAGGCTGGCGCGAACGCGAAGGCCTCGCCTGGCTCTGCACGGTGCTGGGCAGCGCCGAGGGCGAAGCACGCTTCGTCGGCGGTGCGGTGCGCGACACCTTGCTCGGCTTCGATGTCGCCGATGTCGATCTCGCGACGGTCCATTCGCCCGAGCGCGTGATCGCCCGGCTCAAGGCAGACGGCATCAAAGTGGTGCCGACCGGGCTCGCCCATGGCACGGTGACGGCCGTCCTGCCCGACGGCAGCCCGGTCGAGGTCACCACCTTGCGCTGCGATGTCGCGACCGACGGCCGGCACGCAACGGTCGAATTCACCGACAATTGGCGCGAGGATGCGGCGCGGCGCGATTTCACGATCAATGCGCTCTATGCCGATCCGGCGACCGGCGAGATCTTCGACTATTTCGGCGGCCTCGACGATCTGGAGGCGGGGCGGGTGCGCTTCATCGGCGATCCGCTCAAGCGAATCGCCGAGGATCATTTGCGCATCCTGCGCTTCTTCCGGTTCCACGCCCGGTTCGGCGACAAGATCGATCCGGCCGGGGTCGAGGCCTGTACCGCCCGCGCCAACGACCTGATGGCCTTGTCGCGCGAGCGAATCGCGATGGAGCTGCTCAAGCTGCTGGTCGCGGTCCATGCGGTCGATGTCGTCGCGCTGATGATCGAGCACGGCATCTTCGTGCCGGTGCTGCCCGAGATCACCAGCGCCGAACGGCTGGCGCGCCTTGCCGCGCGGGAAGCTTCAGCGGGCATTTCACCCGACCCGGTCCGCCGCCTGGCGGCACTGCTGCCGGCCGATCCCGCTATCGCCGAGGATGTGGGCGCGCGGTTGAAGCTTTCCAAGGCGGATCGCAAACGCCTGATCAGCGCCGCGAGGCCGATCGGTGATGAACCCGCGAAGGTGATTTCCTATCGACTCGGCACCTTGCTCGCGGTTGACAGGCTGCTGCTTTCGGGCCGCCCCGAAATGGAAGCCGCGTCGATCACCGACTGGCGCGCGCCCGTCCTTCCGATCACCGGCGGCGCGCTGGTCGATCGCGGGCTGCGCAAAGGACCGGAGGTGGCGACAATGCTGCGCGCGATCGAGGAGCAATGGGTGGCCGAGGGCTTCCCCGACGCTGCACGCGTGACGGCAATCGCCGATGCGGCCGTCGCTCAGTGGTTGCGTGCCTCGAGCAAGGCATAGGCCGCATCGGCCTCCAGCGGCCTGGCATAGATGAAGCCCTGGCCGAAGGTGCAGCCGAGCGCGGCGAGCGTCTGGGCGAGCTCATTGGTCTCGATGCCTTCAGCCGTTGTCTGCATCCCAAGGGCCTGGGCGAGCGACAGGATCGCGCGGACGATCGCAACCTTGTCGCGGTCAGCCAGCATTCCGGTCACGAAACTGCGGTCGATCTTGAGGATGTCGATCGGCAGCTTCTGGAGATAGGCGAGGTTCGAATAGCCGGTGCCGAAATCATCCATCGCGAGTGTCGTGCCCAGGCCTTTCAGCGCGTGCATGATGCCGGCAACGCGGTCAGGATCGCTGATCAGCGCGCTTTCGGTAAGCTCGAGCGTGAAGCGCGATCCATCCAGCCCATTGGCGTTCAGCGCGCGCTCGACAATCGGGGCGATGGTGTCGCGCTGCAGCTGGATCGCCGACAGATTGACCGCAAGCTTCACGCCGCAATTGCCGCCGGCGCGTGCGTCCCAGTCGGCCAGCGTCTCCGCCGCTTCCTGGATTGCCCAGCGCCCTAACGGCACGATCAACCCGGATTCCTCGGCTACGGGTATGAATTCGCCCGGCGGATATTCCACGCCGTCTTCATCGGCCCAGCGCGCCAGCGATTCGAAGGCGACAACCTGGCCGCTCGCAAGATCGCAGATCGGCTGAAAGGTAAGCCGCATCTGCCCGCGATCGAGCGCGTGGCGTAGCGCGGTTTCCATGCCGAACTGCTCGCGCACGATGTCGAACGCCTGGGTCTGATAGGCCTCGGCCCGGCCGCTGACCTTGGATCGCTTCACCGCGAACTGGGCGTGGCGGATCAGTTCCTCGGCATCGTCGACACAGGCTGAACCAAAGGCGATGCCAATCGAGCAGGCGACCCGTATTTCGAAATCGGTCAGCCGGAACGGTGCTGCGAAGGCGTTCTGGATTCGTTTGGCGACCTGCTCGGCCTCGCCCGGGCCCTCGTCGAGCGTCAGCAGAATGCCGAACTCGTCGCCGCCGGTCCGCGCCAGCAGGTCATGCGCCCGGAGCGCGCCCTTGAGGCGACGCGCGACCGTGATCAGCAATTCATCCCCGGCAAGCGAGCCCAGACAGGCATTGACCCGGCTGAACCTGTCGAGATCGACCATCAGTACCGCGTAGCGCGCTTCCGCCTTGCTCTCCCCGATCAGCGATTCGAGATGATCGCTGAACCCTGCCCGATTGGCGAGGCCGGTCAGGCTGTCTGTCATCATCTCGCGGCGGAGACTATGCTCGGTGCGAAGCTCGGCCGTGTGGTCGACGAAAGAAGCGAAACAGCAGCCGCTATCGTCCAGCGCGGCGCGCGCGAGCGTCACGATGAAATGCCGGCCTTCAACCGCATCCCCAAATTGCCAGGGAAATTCGTCACGTAGCGAATTGCCTTCGACAAAGGCCGATATCCTGTCGCCGATCGACGCGATCAGCGCTGATTGTTCGGCGGGGGTGTCGAGACCGGCGATGCGGAAAGCGCGATTGCAGGCCTCGATCGAAAACAGACCGTCACGAAAGGAGATCGAAGCGGCCGGAATAGGCAGTAAATCAATCACGACGGATGCCTGCTGCAGCATCCCAACGCGCGGCTCAACTTCGCCCGAAGTGTCGGAGCGGCGCGAAGCGATCGACGCGACAGGCTTCATGAACGCCATTGGATTGGCCGCTAATGTAATTTAGTTAAAGTCGCCTGAAGCTTGGCTCGCGATTCAACGGCTTGGCGCTGCGCCAGGCCAGATTGGGCTCGTAATCAGAACCGATTGTCGCGCGGGAAGCCGGTGGGCGGCATCCGGCCCGCCGCGCCACGCGCCGCGCGCCATGGCGCGAGGTCGCTTTCGGTCCGCGTCCGCCCGCTTTCGCCGCCCATCGCCCAGCTCAGGCCGTTCGCAAAGACAAAGGTGATCGCGTCCGAAAGTCCGCCGTCGCGATAGCGTTGCAACTGCACGCCCTGCCCTCGCGCCAGCTCGGCGAGTTCAGTCAGCGGGAAGACGAGCAGGCGGCGATTGTCGCCGATCGCAGCGACATAATCGGCTTGCGGGTCGACCGGCTTCACCAGCTTCAGCTTCGCACCGAGCCGCGGCGTCACCACCGTCTTGCCCTTGCGGGTTTCTGCGATGGTGTCGGCGGTGCGCACGATGAAGCCGCGCCCGTCAGTGGCCGCGACCAGCAGTTTCTCCGCCTTGCTCGCCGGCAGCAAATTGACGATGCCGACATCGCCATCAAGATCGATCATCGCCCGCACCGGCTCGCCAAAGCCGCGCCCGCCCGGCAATTTGTCCGCGGCAAGCGTGTAGAAGCGACCGTTTTCCGCCGCGAGCAGGATCTTGTCGGTGGTCTGCGCCGGGAAGGACAGGAAGGCGGCGTCACCTTCCTTGAACTTCAGCTCGGCGGTCGCGGCGTCGTCGATATGGCCCTTCATCGCCCGGATCCAGCCGCGCTGTGAGAGGATAACCGTGATCGGCTCGCGCTCGATCATTGCCTCGAGCGGAATCTCGCGGGCGGGAGCCGCTTCCTCGATCGTGGTGCGGCGCTTGCCGAGGACTGTCTCCAGGCCATAGCGATCGCGCAGCTTGGCGAAATCCTTCTTCAGCCGGGTCCGCTGTCGCGCGTCGCTGCCGAGCAGCGCGTCGAGCCCGGTACGCTCCGATTCGAGCCCCTCGCGCTCCTTGCGGATCTCCATTTCCTCGAGCTTGCGCAGCCGCCGCAGCCGCATGTCGAGAATCGCCTCGGCCTGACGGTCGGTCAGCGCGAACTCGGCGATCATCACCGGCTTGGGTTCGTCCTCGGTGCGGATAATCTCGATCACCCGGTCGAGATTGAGATAGGCGATCAGATAGCCGTCGAGCAGCTCGATCCGGTCGGATATCTTGCCGAGCCGGTGCGCGGTGCGGCGCTGCAGGACGATGAACTGATGGTCGACCCAGCCCATCAGCGCCTCGCGCAGGCTCATCACGCGCGGCGTGCGGCGGCTGTCGAGCACGTTGAGGTTGAGGCTGACCCGGTTCTCCAGGTCGCTCATCCGGAACAGGCTCTCCATCAGCATCGTCGCATCGACGGTGCGGGCGCGGGGCTCGATGACGATGCGGATCTCCGAATCGGATTCGTCGCGCACATCGGCGAGGATCGGCAGCTTCTTGTCGTTGATCAGCTCGGCGATCTGCTCGATCAGCTTGCCCTTCTGCACGCCGTACGGGATCTCGGTTACGATCGCGTTCCAGGTGCCCCGTCCCTGATCCTCGATGTGCCAGCGCGCACGAACGCGGAAGCTGCCGCGCCCGGTCGCATAGGATTCAGCGATGGCACCCGGGCTGTCGACGACAATGCCGCCGGTCGGGAAGTCAGGCCCTTTCACCAGTTCGTTGACCTGCGCATCTGTCGCGTTCGGCTGGTCGATCAGCAGGATCGCCGCATCGAACAACTCGGCGGCGTTGTGCGGCGGGATGCTGGTCGCCATGCCGACCGCAATGCCGGCCGCGCCATTGGCGAGCAGGTTGGGGAACAGGCCGGGAAACAATTCCGGCTCCTGGTCCTCGCCATTATAGGTCGGGCGGTAATCGACGGCGTCCTCGTCGAGGCCGTCCATCATGTCGATCGCGACCTGGGTCAGCCGCGCTTCGGTATAGCGATAGGCGGCGGCGTTATCCCCGTCGATATTGCCGAAATTGCCCTGCCCGTCGACCAGCGGGTAGCGCATGGCGAAGCTCTGCGCGAGGCGGACCATCGCGTCATAGACCGACTGGTCGCCATGCGGGTGATATTTGCCGATCACGTCGCCGACGACGCGTGCGCACTTCTTGTAGCCCTGCGCCGGATCGAGCTTGAGCAGTCGCATCGCCCATAACAGGCGGCGATGCACCGGCTTCAGTCCGTCGCGGACATCGGGCAGCGAGCGCGCGGTGATCGTCGAGAGCGCGTAGACGAGATAGCGCTCTGACAAGGCGCTGTCGAAGGGCGCATCGACGATTGCGTTGAAGGGATCTGGTTCGAGAATATCGGTCGGCATCGTACTGCGGTTAGCAGGCGGATTCCCCGCGCGCTACAGGGTCACACCGGACTGGGCAGATCACGTGCCAGTTCGGCGAGGAGCCATTCACGAAATCGCTTTATCTTCGGCACCGACCGCCGTGCCTCGGGAGAGACGAGCCAATAAGCATAGCCTCTGGTCGAAACCTGACCGAAGAGTTGCACCAGGCGATTGTCCGCCAGATCGTGGCGCCAGAAAAACGGCGTCAGCATCGCCACGCCCTGACCCGCAATCGCCGCGTGCCCCTCATGCGCCTGCGAATCGAGCCTGACGCCAGGGCGCAACGGCTCATCGGGCACATCGACCCCGGCCTCGCGCAGCCAGAACGGCCACCACGGGTCATGCGGGCTGATCAGCGGCAGCCTGAGAAGATCCGCCGGTTCGAAAGGCCCGTGCCGCTTCAGAAAGCCCGGGCTGCACATCGGCGTGAAATCGATCTTGACCAACAGGTCCTGCGAAAGCTCTGGCCAGGGGCCGATCCCCGCCCGGATCGCGACATCGACCTCGTCGCTGCCGAAATCAGCGAGCTGATCGCTCGTCAGCAATCGGACCGCCATGCCGGGATGCGCCATCTGGAAACTGCCCAGCCGCCAGGCGAGCCAGGTGTTGGCGAAGGTGTTCGAGGTCGAGACGGTCAGCAGCGCCTCGTCCTCGGTGCGGATCGCCGCAAAGGCCGAATCGAGCGCGTCAAAGGCGCGGCTCACCTGCGGCGCGGCGCGCCTGCCCGCCTCGGTCAGCATGACGCGCTTCTTCTCGCGGCGAAACAGCGGCACGCCGAGCCGCTCCTCGAGCAATTTGATCTGATAGCTGACCGCCGCCTGGGTCATTCCAAGCTCGGTCGCGGCAGCCGTGAAATTCTGATGACGTGCGGCGGCCTCGAAGACGCGAACGGCGGAAAGGGGCGGGATGCGACGCATGCCAACTTCATAAGCTAGACTTGTGATCTATGTCTAACGCTTTGTTGGCGTCGCCGCGTCGAATTGCGCATATCCGCATTGTCGAAACCGTATCACACACCCCCGTCCCACACCTAAGGAGAATGACGATGCGTGACGATTATCTCAGCGCCGAATGGGC
>Ga0207703_10001518_pt1 | contig 21118 bp, 18 predicted proteins | sample KBSSwiS12_FD_184304 | JGI IMG/M metagenome (GOLD analysis project Ga0207703, IMG submission 184304) | Switchgrass rhizosphere microbial communities from Kellogg Biological Station, Michigan, USA - KBS Switchgrass S1-2 (SPAdes) (version 2) | ecosystem: Host-associated > Plants > Roots >...
CCAAATAGCATCCCTCACGCGCTGATGCCGTTTGATGCGAGGCCATGCTCCAAGAACAAGTGCTCCACCTACAGCAACAATGGAAGAACTCCAATACGCATTCATCCAGTAACTGAAAACGCCTAGCCGCAGAAACGCAATCATTGAGCCGTACAACGCCCAACGTGCTGGTACCCATCCTTGAAGCATCCAGCAAAATACCGCACACATAAGGCCGGTGACGAGCCACTCTCCTATCCAGGGATGGCCGAGCAATTGTCCCGCCGCGAGCACTAATCCTTGTGCTGGAGGATAGATGGACGAATAGGTAGGCTGCTGGATGACGTGAAAAGTTTCAAAATGCACCCACATTGGGTGAGTTGGGTTGGTTAGGTGGCCGTGCGCAAAGGTGTCTGCCGCTAACAAATAGCTGAATTCGTCGTGTGAACCAGGTTGGGGGATACCGAGAACAGGGATCAATGCAATACGAATGAAAAGCGTTCCGAACCCAACCGCGAAAACCGACCATGTCTTCCTTCGCGCCAATCGCCCCAACCAACTATCCAATGAGAATGGCCCGCTGACTTTTCTGGAGGCATCGCCTACCGGGTTATTTAACATGTAAACGGATTTTCAAATCTGGCCTCCGTGATGTCAATTACGCAACCTGAGTCCTGAGCGGTGTTGTTTATCTATACAGCTTGCACATGTAAGCCAAAATTCGCCACAATGACTGCGCTGACCCAACTCTGAAAACACCCCAATGCCTAAATTACTCAGTAACACAATTTGGTTTGCGGTTGCAGTACTCGCAACCCTGGCCGTTGCTACGATTGCTCTCCATCGTGGTGAGCAGATCAACGCACTCTGGCTAGTCGTGGCTGCGATTTGCGTTTACGCCGTCGGCTACCGGTTTTACAGCAAATTTATCGCTGCCAGGGTGCTGGCGCTGGACGCCACTCGTGCTACTCCCGCGGAGCGCCTAGAAAACGGGCGTGACTTTGTTGCCACAAATAAATGGGTTGTGTTTGGGCACCACTTCGCGGCAATTGCGGGGCCCGGGCCTCTAGTCGGGCCGGTTCTCGCAGCACAGTTCGGATACCTTCCGGGTACGTTGTGGGTGCTGGCCGGAGCGGTGCTCGGTGGCTGCGTCCAAGACTTCGTCATCCTGCTTTTTTCTGTCCGCCGTGACGGCAAATCGCTTACCGAGATGGCACGGGAAGAGATTGGCCGAGTCGGAGGATTTGTTACCTACACGGCTGTGATCAGCATCATGGTGATCCTGCTCGGTGTGGTGGCATTGGTCGTGGTCAATGCGTTGAAACAGAGTCCTTGGGGGACTTTCACCATTGCCATGACGATTCCCATTGCTCTGCTGATGGGAATCTATCTGCGGCATTTGCGTCCGGGGAAGGTGTTGGAAGCCTCCATTCTTGGTTTTGTGCTGGTGATGGGTGCGATATTTGGAGGCCAGTGGATTTCACACGTGGACTCAATCGCCCAATGGTTCACATTGGGGGCGCCGGCGCTGGCGATACTTGTCGTCGTCTATGGCTTTGCAGCTTCTGCTTTACCTGTGTGGTTACTGCTCGCTCCGCGCGATTATCTGAGCACGTTTGTGAAGCTAGGCACAATTGGTTTGCTCGCCGTGGGAATTGTTGCTTTGCGCCCCACTCTGCACATGCCGCCTTTGACCCGCTTTATTGACGGCACCGGGCCTATCTTCGCGGGGAATATTTTTCCGTTTGCCTTCATCACCATCGCTTGTGGAGCAATCAGCGGATTCCACGCGCTTATTTCCAGCGGAACCACGCCAAAACTGATTCGGCGCGAGACTGAAACCCGCATGGTTGGCTATGGCGCCATGCTGGCTGAATCCCTGGTTGCCATTATGGCAACCGTAGCCGCGTGTGTCTTGCAGCCTGGAATATATTTCGCCATCAACAGCCCGGCCGGAGTGGTTGGGGCCACTGCAGAGAAAGCAACAGCCATGGTCAGTAGCTGGGGATTTCCTGTTGATGCGCTGCAAATGCAGTCGCTCGCCCAAGCCGTTGGCGAGCAGACATTGTTTAACCGGACCGGTGGTGCACCCGCATTCGCAGTCGGCATGGCGCATATTTTTTCCAACAGTCTTGGTGGGCAAGCTGTGATGGCGATCTGGTATCACTTCGCCATCATGTTTGAAGCACTTTTTATTTTGACAATCCTTGACGCAGGAACACGCGTTGGCCGCTTCATGTTGCAGGATGCACTCGGGCATATCTGGAAGCCGCTGGGACGGACCAGTTGGTATCCGTCGATTGTTTTTACCAGTGCTCTGATTGCTGGTGCGTGGGGCTATTTTCTGTGGCAGGGAGTCAGAGATCCGCTCGGTGGGATTAATTCATTGTGGCCGTTGTTTGGGATTGGCAATCAGTTGCTGGCGACGGTTGCATTGTGCGTGGCTACGACGATCATCATCAAGATGGGGAAAGCGCGTTATATGTTTGTGACGCTGGTCCCGCTGGTGTGGTTGGTTTTGGTTACGTTTACCGCCTCGTGGCAAAAGATGTTCGATGCGAATCCCCGCATCGGCTTTCTGGCGCATGCAAGCCAGCTTGCCGCAAGCGGGGGCAACGCGCGGCTGATTTTCAATGACCGGCTTGATGCAGTTGTCACCGGTGTATTGCTGATCATGGTGGCGCTAGTTCTGTTGGTATCGACGGTGGAATGGGTGCGCGTGCTTAGTGGACGAAAAGCCGCGACGGTGAAAGAAGCGCCATTTGTAACCTCCCGTTTTGTGGAGGAGCGGGCATGAAAAAAATCAAACAAGTTCTGACGACTGCACTCGCGATGCTCCGCGAAATCTTCGACGAATCGGCATATGCGCGTTATCTGGAGAAGAACGAGCTGCGCTCATCCCCGGAAGCCTACGCCGGATTTTTGCGGGAGTATGAACTTGTAAAGGCACGTCGTCCACGCTGTTGCTGAGTTACACTTTGACCATGCGGGTTCTGGGCATCGATTGCGGCACGGAATATACGGGTTACGGCGTCGTCAAGCTGCATGAGGATGGCAAGCTGCAATGCTTGGATTGCGGGGCAATCAAACTTTCGCCACGCGATTCGATGCCCTCTAGGCTGGCAACGATTTTCAATCGGTTGAGCGCGCTGATTTCCGAACACCAACCGACGCAGGTGGCGATTGAAGATGTTTTTTACTCCCTCAACGTAAAGTCGGCCCTCAAACTAGGGCAGGTGCGCGGGGTTGCAATACTGGCTGCTTCTTCGGTTGGGTTGGCGGTGGTTGAATACGCGCCGCTGACGATCAAGTCCGCAGTCGTCGGCTACGGCAAGGCAGAAAAAATTCAAGTCCAGCATATGGTGATGCGTCTATTGAATCTCGCAGAAATTCCCGAACCACCCGATGCTGCTGATGCCTTGGCGATCGCTATCTGCCACCTTCATACTTCCACCACGCTACAACGCCAGCGGGCCATGGCATGATGGGATCGATGCGGATGGTCAGTCCACGATTGGCTTCTATTGTTGCCGGGGCTTTGTTCTTTGCGATTCCTGCTCTCGGCCAGCAACCAGCGACCATCAGCTACACTCAGGATTTTCCCGGCTCCGACCCCAGCCACTACATGATCTCCATCAGTTCTGATGGCCATGCGCACTACGAGGGGAACGGACGGCTCATTGCGCCTTCCAAATATTCAACTGACGACTCGGTCCCTGATAGCGAACAACTCGACTTCACTGCATCCAAATCGACAGTCGACAAGGTTTTCGATCTCGCCAAGCGCGCGAACTATTTCCAGGGCGACGTTGACAACAAGAAGCACAACCTGGCATTTACGGGAAAAAAGACCCTTACCTATACCGACGGCAGCAGCAAGACGAGTGTCACGTACAACTATCCGTCCGTCCTGGAAGTGCAGGAGCTGACCCACACTTTTCAGAACCTCTCCAGCACTCTGGAATACGGCCGACGTTTGGAATACTGCCATCGCCACCAGAAGCTGGCTCTCGATCAGGAAAGCAAGCAGATGGAGTCCACCGCCCAAAACGGCGGACTCGAAGATGTATCCGTGATCACCCCTATCTTGCAGAAAATTATCGCGGACCGGTCAGTAATTAATGTCGTGCGTGCGCGTTTACAAAGGCTTCTAGACGCCAAGTGACCAAATTTGAGTAACAAATTGTTCTTAAAGGTGTTCTAATTAATAAAGCAGTCCTGCCACAGGGGTGTCATATGGGCACAGTCAAGCTGGTTCGCCGGTTGGCCGCAATTCTCCTTTTTTCAACTTTATGCTTTGCTGATTCGCAGGTGCGGATCGTCCGCCTGAGCAGTGTCGATGGCGATGTTCAGGTGGATCGCAATACCGGCCAGGGTTTCGAAAAAGCATTTCTCAATTTGCCAATTACTCAAGGGGTAAAACTCCAGACCGGTAACGACGGCCGGGCTGAAGTGGAATTTGAGGATGGGAGTGTGGTGAGACTTGCTCCCGGTTCCATGGTGGAGTTCTCCCGCCTGGCATTGAAGGATTCCGGCGCGAAGGCCTCAGAGATCAGGATCCAGCAGGGGACAGCCTATGTGGCTTTTCGCGACACAAAGGACGATGAGTTCACCGTCACCTTCGCTCGCGAGACAGTTGCATTGAAAGACTCTGCGCACTTTCGCGTGCAGATGAATGACACGACTGCCACCATTGCCGTGATGAAGGGAAAGATCAAAGTGGATGGGATTTCCGGCAGCGTGGATGTAGGCAAGAACGATGCCGTTAGTTTCGACCTGGCCAATCACGATCAGTACGAAACTGCGAAACTCGAAGATGCTCCCTTCGATACATGGGACAAAGAACAGGGCAAATATCACGACGCTTATACCAGCAGGAACCAGAAAATCTCTCCTTACGCTTATGGTGTAGGCGATCTTAATTACTACGGAAATTTCTTTGATGCGCCGGGATATGGCATGGTATGGCAGCCATACTTTGTAGGTGCGGGCTGGAACCCGTTTATGGATGGCGCGTGGGCGTGGTATCCGGGGACTGGTTATACGTGGGTTTCCGCCTATCCATGGGGATGGACTCCGTACCACTGCGGTTCCTGGCTATTCATGCAATCTTTCGGCTGGGGCTGGCAGCCCGGTGCTTGCGGAAGTTGGTACGGGTTTCCACCGGTTATTAATGCTCCGGTTAATTTCCAACGGCCGATTCCACCATCCGGCAGCCCGGGGCGCGGCACGATCGTGATGGGACCACGTCCGATTGCCCGGCCCATGGTGCCTATGCATCGTATGGTGATTGAAAACAATTCGGCAGGGCTCGGGATTCCGCGCGGCAGTATTCGCGATATGTCGCATCTTTCCTCGCAGGCGAGACAGAAGGGTTCGGTAACTACGAGTTTTCGCCCGACTCCTATCGTGAATCCGCGGCCGGTTTTCAGCAATCCAGCGACGTCACGTCCGAGTTCCCCTGGCAATTCACCACGCGTGAGTAGTCCAGCGAGAACTGCGCCAGCTCCATCCATGTCAGCGCCGCGTTCTTCTGGGGCTGGTGCTGCTCCACCCATGTCAGCGCCGCGTTCTTCCGGGGCTGGTTCTGCTCCACGCAGTGCGCCGCCAAGGAATTAGCGGATTCATTGCTACGAGATGACGACCCCGGCGTAGCCCACGACCATATTGCGGTCTCCGGAGACATCGCCGGAGGTCGCATATTTCACCAGTCGTGCATGTTGTGCTCCCAATTGCTTGGTAGCGGTCAGCATTGCTACCGATGGACCGAATCCGCACATGCTGATCTGTTCTTGCATCACTACATCGAATAAGCCGCGAGGATTCAGGCCGAGTATCTGGTCGACTGCTTTACCGTCCTTAACGCGCGTGATCCGGTCATTTTCGTAGTGGTTCATATCACTCGATGCGATGATCAGAACGGACTCACCTAGCTGTGTCAGGACTTCAGCGATTGCCAAGCCCAATGCTGCCAGAATTTCGAACTGCCCCGTCCCCAATGCAATCGGCACAAATGTGAGATTGGGTTTGCAAATTTGCAAAAAGGGAAGTTGTACTTCCGCAGCATGTTCTGCACGATGGGCCTCGATATCCTCAGCCAGGAACGAAAACTTCTGTTTTAGGAAATTTGCCAAATCTGAATCGATACGCACAGTTCCCAGCGGTGTTTCCCATTCGCCGTGGCTCATGATAGAAAGCGCCTGGCCCCTGCCGGTATGATTGGGGCACATCAAAATACAACGGTTGGGAAGATTGAGTTCCGAATAGACTGCACCGGCAACATGCCCGGAGTACATATATCCGGCATGGGGGACGATGCAACCGAGTGCTGAAGTCCGTTGGCTCGAACTGTCGAGATAAGAACCAACTTCGGTCCGCAGGACATCCGGCTGGTCTGGATAGAATCGTCCGGCGACAGCCGGCGGGCGAATGAAAGCGATCATGTCGCCTCCTACGAGTTATGCAGCGCGCGAAACACTTCGGCGCTTTTTTTCAACGACAAGGCCTCAGCGCGCACGGTGGATTTTATCCCCGTCTGTTCCAGTGCGGCTTTAAGTTGTTGTGCTCCATAACGCGATTTCAAGTTGTTCCAAAGCGTTTTGCGCTTTTGTGAAAACGACAGCTTCAGGAAAGCAATGAACTCCTGCTCTGGAACCTGTAGCTCGTCCAGCCTGGGTTCAATGGTAAGCCGCACCACTGTCGAGTGCACTTTGGGCGGAGGAGAAAACGCTCCCGGTGGAAGGGTGAACAGTTTTTCAACCCGCGAGTAGAGTTGAGCCGTCGCGGAGAGCAATCCGTACTCACTGCCTCCAGATGCGGCTGCAAGTCGATCAGCCACTTCCCGCTGTACCATCAACACCAGCGATTCCACGTAGTTCCGATGTTCAAACAGACGCAACAGTAGGTCAGAAGTAATGTAGTAGGGAATATTTCCTACCACAGTGACGGGTTCGATAGATTCCTGTTCCGTTCGCGTGGTTCCGGGCCGTGGTCCGAAGACGGTATTGAGATCGACCGCCAGCACATCCCCTTCAATAATCTCCACGTTGCGCGATTGGCCGAACTCCATACGTAGCTGCGCTGCCAGCACGCGGTCAAGCTCAACTGCGATCAAACGATGAGCTCTTTTTGCCAGCATGGATGTGAGTACACCCTTGCCCGGGCCAATCTCAAAAACCGTCCTGTGGGAAACATCGCCCAAGGCGTCCACGATTTGTACCGCCGCGCTCTCGTTCGCCAGAAAGTGTTGACCCAGTTTGGGTGTTCGCTTTCCGGGGGCTGCTCGGGAGATGACTCTGGGCACATTGACCCTCTTTCTTTTCGGCGTTTAAACTTTAGAAGCGCCTTTGTTTCGATGCCGAAGCTACCATGATAGCTTTCCCCGAGACCGTAGGCTTGTCCGCAAGGAGAAACACCAAAGCCATGCACATTGCCTTTGCCGCCTCGGAATGTGTCCCGTTCTCCAAAACCGGAGGATTGGCCGACGTTGTAGGCGCATTGCCGCGGGCGCTGGCGGCGCTAGGGCATCAGGTGACGGTGTTTGTTCCCAAGTACCGTCAGACCAAGTTGATTGGCGCACAGACTTTAATCCGTAGCCTCACTATTCCCTTTGATGATCAGTACCGTTTCTGCTCGATTGTGACTGATGGCAATCATTCCGGAGTGAGTTTCTGCTTCGTTGACTATCCGGCATTTTTTGATCGTGAAGCATTGTACGGAACATCGTCGGGCGATTATCCTGACAACGCTGAGCGTTTCGCCTTGTTCTCGCGGGCGGTTTTGGAAGCCTCCAAAATTTTAGGCGTGCCCGATGTGTTTCATTGCCATGACTGGCAGGCAGCCTTGATTCCTGTGCTGTTGTCCACGCAGTACGCGGATGATCCGGCGTTCCGCGATGTATCTACGGTTTTCACAATTCACAACATGGGCTATCAAGGCCTTTTCCCGCCAGACACATTGCCCTTGCTGACGCTGTCATGGGATTTGTTCACCATGACCGGCATGGAATTTTTCGGTCAAGTGAACTTCCTTAAAGGTGCTCTGGTGTATTCGGATTTCATCACCACCGTGAGCAAGAAATACAGTCAGGAAATCCAAACCACAGAATATGGTTTTGGCTTGGAAGGCGTGTTACACAACCGCGCTTCCACAGTGACTGGGATTTTGAACGGCGTTGATTACGATGAATGGAGTCCGGAGAAAGACAAGTACATCACCGCGCGCTTCTCGCCGCAGGATTTGAGTGCAAAAGTGAAATGCAAGCAGGATTTGCTAAACGCGTTCGAGATGACCTCAGCAAATCCGAATCTGCCGGTGATTGGCATTGTGTCCCGCTTCGCCGCACAAAAGGGGTTTGATCTCATCGCCCAGATCATAGATCGCCTGGCGCGCGAGGAAATGATTATTGTTGGCATCGGCAGCGGCGACAAGGTTTATGAAGAGATGTTTCGGCGCTTGAGCCGCCAGTTCCCGCATAAGATCGCTATCAACGTTGCATATGACAACACCCTAGCCCACAAGGTTGAAGCTGGCAGCGATATGTTCCTGATGCCGTCAAGATACGAACCTTGCGGCTTGAATCAGATTTACAGTCTGAAATACGGTACGGTGCCGATTGTGCGGGCTACGGGCGGGTTGGATGACACGATTGAGCCCTGGGATGCGCGCACGGGCCGCGGTACTGGGTTTAAATTCACGGACTACAACGGAGAGGCGTTGCTGCTCACCATCAGAGAAGCCTTACGCGCCTATCGCGATCAGACTTCCTGGCAGACGCTTATGCGGAATGGCATGGGGCGGGACTTCTCCTGGAATGCCTCCGCGAAAGAGTATGTCCGTGTGTATGAGCGCGTGGCACAGGGGAAAAAACATCCAGTTGCTGTGGCCACGATCTAGTTGTATCTTCGCTTTTTCTTCACTAGAATCGAGGCGCTATGATTCGCACCATCTTCCACGTGGACATGGACGCCTTCTTCGTGTCAGTGGAGGAGTTGTCTGACCCGAGTCTCAAAGGAAAGGCCGTAGTTGTCGGCGGGCAGAAACATGAACGCGGAGTGGTTTCTGCGGCGTCTTATGAAGCACGCAAATTTGGCGTGCACTCCGCCATGCCTCTGCGAACTGCGGCGAAACTATGTCCGCACGCCATCTTTGTGGCGGGCCATCCTGACCGGTATCGCGAATCTTCAGAAAAAGTCCATCGCGTATTGACCTCATTTTCTCCGTTGGTTGAGATGGCCTCCATTGATGAGGCATATCTCGATATGACCGGCACCGAGCGGCTGCATGGGCCGCCTCTGCGGGCAGCTCACAGCCTTCACCAGAAAGTAAAAGCTGAGACACAACTGAATTGTTCGATTGGGATTGGAGCATCTCGTCTCATCGCCAAAGTGTCTTCCGCGCAAGCAAAACCGAATGGGGTGTTATTCATTACGCCGGGCCAGGAAGCAAAATTCCTGGCTCCACTGAATGTCCGCGAAATTCCTGGCGTGGGGAAAGTTACAGAGAAGAATCTTCAGAAACTAGGCATCCATAAAGTTGGCGATCTGGCGCGCTACGAGGATGCATTCCTGCAAGAACACTTTGGCAAGTGGGGACTGGCTCTGGCAGGTAAGGCCCGCGGAGAAGATGCCGGGGGCTGGTTCGACGCAGAAGTTGGAGCGGATACCGACGCCAAGTCCATCAGCCACGAACATACCTACAACGAAGACACAACCGATCAAGAACAGATCGAGTCCACGCTGATGCGTCTTACTGAGATGGTAGCCCGCCGCTTGCGGGAAGCAGAAGTTCACGCGCGAACTGTGCAGCTGAAGCTTCGTTATAAAGACTTCACCACCATCACGCGGGCCCATTCTCTGGCTGCACCCACGCAGCTTGATACGGAAATCTACGAGCAAATCAAAACACTGTTTCGCAAAAACTGGCGCAAGGGTCAGTATGTCCGGCTGCTGGGAGTACAAACCTCCTCATTTGAATCAGAGACACAACAAAGAGACCTACTTGAGGGCGATCGACGGGAGCGTTGGCAGAAAGCCTTATCAGCAGCGGATCGGTTGCGTGACAGATTTGGCGAATCAAGCGTCACATTGGCAAGAGGTATGAGAGCTGGTTTCCGTGAGCGAACGCATGAGAACCCAGTCAGCCTGCCGGGTAAGAAAAAGTCAAAGCAGTAAGCTTGGCAATATTAAATATCCATACAACCGCACAACCGCGCCTCTCGACACCGAATCTCACGCTCAGCCAAGGAGCGTGTTCCATGTTTCGCCCCATCCGCGAATCTACAGCAAACGACCTATCTCAGGCACTTCGGATCCTTGATTACATCTTTTTGCCTAGTTTTTTCGCTGTCTTGTGCCAGTCACAATATCGTTCAAGCACCTACGGGGCGATTTCAAATCCAGCCGGCATTCAATCAATACACGCCTGAACAGGACATACAACTTGGGCAGGAGGCAGCGAAGGAAGTAAACCGTTCCATGCCCGTGATTTCGGACTCAGAGGACGTCTCCCGCTACGTTCAACGTCTTGGACAACAACTGGTGTCTCACAATCCCGGTGATGTGAAGTGGCCTTTCCGCTTTCATGTTGTCAATGCGAAGGAGATCAATGCTTTTGCTTTGCCCGGAGGCCCCATTTATGTCAATGTCGGCACGATCCGGGCTGCTGACGATGAAGGCCAACTCGCAGGCGTGATCGCACATGAAATCTCGCACGTTGTGCTGCGGCATTCTACGCAGCAGGCAAGTCAAGCCAGCCTGGTACAGGTGCCGCTGGCAATATTGGGAGCTTCAGTAGGACGGAGTGCTACCGGCCAACTGGCAGCGCTCGGGGCCAACATTGGCGCACAAGGCTTACTGCTCAAATATTCCCGTACGGCTGAAACCGAAGCCGATCTGCTTGGTTCGCAAATTATGTATGACGCTGATTACAACCCATATAGCATGGTCGAATTTTTCACTAAGCTGGAGAGTCAAGGTGGCCCGGGCGTTCCGCAGTTTCTGAGCGATCATCCCAACCCCGGCAATCGGGTTGAGAATGTGCGGCAGGCGATCAATAAATATCCCAAGAAGAAATATCGGAACAACAGCGGTGATTTTGATGAGGTAAAGGCCGCAGTTGGCAAAATGCGTCCATCCAATCAGCGCCCGGGTGAGTAGGTAATTTAGCGATTGGATGAAGAAGTTTTGTTTTTGCCGTCCAATATTGAGCGTATGGTTTGGCACAGTTCTCTGGGGGTGTGAGGCTTGCCCAGAAAAAAGGCCCCCTCCTCTAAGAGTGAGTTCAGCGAAGCTGATTCGGCCGTGTGCCCCGTAGTGAAAATTACCGGTAGGCCCGGCTTTAGGGCACGCATTTGCATATACGCTTCGACACCTCCCAAGCCAGGCATAATTACATCCAATATGACGACTCGAATCTTTGCCTGATTTGCCTTGAATAGTTGCACAGCCTCTTGCCCCGTATTGGCGGCAATGATGCGGTAGCCAAGTGGTTCCATAACCCTTCGGACGACATCTCGTAATGCGGCATTATCCTCAGCGAGAAGGATCGTTTCTGTGCCTCTGAAATCTTCAAGAGCCGATTCCGCCCGGCGTGCACGTGAAGGAGCCGTGTTGCCAGGCAGATAAACGCGAAACGTAGTGCCCTTTCCTACTTCGCTATACGCGTTAATGAAACCATCGTGCTGCTTTACGATCCCGTAGGTGGTTGCGAGCCCCAGCCCCGTGCCTCGTCCCATTTCTTTGGTGGTAAAGAAAGGCTCAAAAAGACGATCGAGTGTTGCTCGGTCCATTCCGGTGCCGGTATCAGAGATGGAGATCAATACATACTCGCCCGGCACTCCGTAGGAATGAACCCGGCGAAACTCTTCAGTAATGGTCGTGTTTTGCGTCTGAATCACAATGCGGCCACCGTTGGGCATGGCATCCCGCGCATTCAGACACAGATTCATCAGAATTTGATCGATCTGAGTGGGATCTGCGATAACTGTGTGTAGGTCGAGTGCAAGGACGAGCTTAAGCTCTATGCTTGCGCCGATGGCTGTGCGCAACAGACGGGCAGTTTGAGAAATCAAATCGTTCAAGTCAAGATTCTGGCGTTGCAGAACTTGACGGCGGGCAAATGCCAGCAATTGCCTGGTTAACCCGGCCGTGCTTTGCGCCTGCTCACGAATTGCCTGGAATTTTGCCCGGGTGGGGCTGCCCGCTGGCAATTCATCGTACCCTAGTTGTGCCCACGCTAATATGACTCCAAGGGCGTTATTGAAATCGTGGGCAATACCACCGGCCAGCCGTCCGATCGCTTCAAATTTTTGCAGTTGCTGAATTTGTTCTTCCAAACGCTTACGCTCTCTGCGGCGAGTGGCTTCGTCAAGCTCTCTTTGGATTGCCGGCAGCAGGCGCTTGAAATTGTCTTTCATCAAGTAATCCTGAGCGCCCATTTTCAAAGCGGCTACCGCGGTGTCTTCTCCGATCGTTCCGGAGAGAAAAATGAACGGTACATCTGAACCCGTTTCGCGGAGAAGCTTGAGGGCATCCATGCCGGAAAAGTCTGGCATGGAGTAATCGCAGATGACGATGTCCCATTTTTTGTTGGCGAGAGCTTTGCTCATAGCCGTTGCGGTTTGCACACGCTCGAAGCTAACTTTATACTCTCCGCGATGCAGTTCGCGAACCAGCAACTTGGCGTCATCTTCTGAATCTTCAACAATGAGTACGTTCAGGGGTCTGCTCACTAAAGGCCTCTTTTTGCAGAAACTGGCTCATTCAAAATTAACCAATAGAGACCCAGTTGCCGGACCGCTTCGATAAAGCGACTGAAGTCCACCGGCTTCAGGATGTAACTGTTAGCACCCAGGCCGTAACCATTGATCAGGTCTTTTTGTTCGTTGGACGAAGTCAAAATGACAACGGGCAGAAGCCGCGTGCGGTCGTCAGCCCGGACTTTTCCGAGGACTTCCAGACCATCCACTTTGGGAAGTTTCAGATCCAAAAGAACAAGTTGAGGAGTGACGGCAGGATCTCGTCCCTGGTGGGCCCCGGTTCCGAACAGATAGTCGAGTGCTTCAACCCCGTCGTGAGCAACGATGACTTCATTCAGGATGTTGTTTTTTTTCAAAGCGCGAAGAGTAAGCGCTTCATCATCTGGATTGTCTTCCACTAGCAGGATGACTCCGTTCCTCATCTCAAAGGTTCCTTTTGGATCGAATCAGAATGCAAATCAAAATGCGAAATAGAAAGTTGCTCCCTTTTCTACTTCCCCTTCAGCCCATACTCGTCCCGCATGGCGATGGACGATCCGTTGCACCGTCGCCAAGCCAATGCCCGTACCTGGAAACTCAGTGACACCGTGCAAACGCTGGAACGCTCCGAACAGACGGCCGGAATAGCGCGGATCGAACCCTGCTCCATCATCACTTACGAAGTATGTGGGCCCTTTACCCAGAGACTTACAGCCAAACTCAATCCGGGCACTGACGTGCTTCGAGGTAAACTTCCAGGAATTGTCCAGTAGATTTTGCAGCATGACGCGGAACAGATGGGGGTCGCCTACAGCTGTAACCCCATCCTGGATATGAAACTTAACCTGACGTTTATCATCGCTCTTTTGCAATTCGGCGGCAATCGAGTGGGCCACCGCACTCAAGTCAACCGTTTCTCGTTTCAGTTCGCTCCGCGTGATCCGGGAAAGATTCAGCAAGTCGTCGATCAAAGCCGCCATGCGTTCGGCTGCCGCCCGGACCCGGTTGAGATGGTCGCGCTCTGTACTGTCCAGCTTCTCGCCGCAATCTTCAAGCAGAGACTGACTGAAACCATCAATGCTGCGCAGAGGCGCGCGTAGATCATGCGAAACCGAATAGCTGAATGCCTCCAGCTCTTTGTTGGCAGCCTCCAGTTGCGCGTTTTGAAGACGCATGTCCTCCTCACTGCGGCGCAGCCTTGCGGTCATCTCTTCAGATGTTTTGGCTTTTTGTACCAGGGAAAGAACTCGCGGCACAGTAAAAGGCAATATTAGAGCGGTTGAGATTGAGGCCAGTGCAGTGAAAATCTTTACCGCAGCAGAAAACACATACACCGGCACCCAAACCGTAAGTGTTTCTACAAAGTGTGTGCCACCGCAGGCAACGATAAACAGCCCAAAAGCCAGAAACATCCAATGGAAGGGAATATCACGGCGTATATAAACCATGTAAGCGAGGGTAAAAGAGATTGCAACATAGGCCAGGCCGATAAGCATGTCCGCGATCACGTGCGTCCAAACCAAACCCGGCTGTGCCAAGTAACAGTAGCGATGCGGCAGGTAGTTTGAATCGAGAATCAGTGCGCGAAGAGCAGGCCAGGCGAGAACCGGCCCAATTGTGAGGATCAATAGAAATATACTTGCATACAGCAGTCTATTCTTTGAAGATTTCACCGGTTCAAGGAGTTCAGCAGTACCACCCAGATTCAACATGGCCTCTCCCATGATGAGATCATGCCGCCTAAAGTACGCCCGTTCTATCGACTTCTGTCTTCGGACCGATCACGAGAAGCGGTGTTAACTCTATTGTGTGGTGCTGGGCTTTTTTGGACAGATGTCCTGTATAGCACGTTAACGTTACTGTCAACAAAGTTAAGGCAGGACGTTCCAAAATCGGAATAAATCAAGACTTGGAAACCCCCAAAAGTACACAGGCCGGATTCCAGAATTTCTTCTGGTTCCGGCCTGCGCTTGCTTCAACTTGAAGTGAACTGCAGGCTCAGCTAGTTGCTGCTAGCCGGGGTTGCGGTCGATGCGGTGGTCGGTGTTGGAATCGGGCCAGGGCTCGTGATGCGCGTCAAGCGCGGGAAGAACGGCGTGACTTCCAGCGGCATCTTGTCGCGGGCTGAGGTGATGGCAACCGGAGCGGTTTTCACAAGCTCGGCAACATCGTCCCATGCATTGATCTTTACGCGTCCACCCAAGGGCAGAGCCGCGATCTGATCCAGCTTGCCGACTTCGAGCGCCGGTGCATCATTCATCACCGCGGTCAGACGTTGAACGTGTCCTTCTTTGGTGGCGAAGCTGTTGCCCAGGTGAGCGCTCAGAAGAGCAGCAAGAGCTGGACCACGAGCCTGCAGCTGACGCAGGAACAATCCAGCGGTTTGCAGCTTCTGCGCATACGGTGAAGCTTTTAACAGTTCAAGGGCCTTGGCGTCGGCGGCAGTCTCTTCTTCCGGAATGTGCTTGAAGCCCAAGTTGTTGTAGGTGGACTCATCCGAGAAGAGCATGCGGTCGTTGAAAGCGTACTTGCTGCCCAGATTGTGTCCCAGGACGATGTGCGCCAGCTCATGCGAAAGAACCATGGCCAGGCTGCCTTCATCAGGAAGCACGTCGATCAATCCGCGGCTCACGATGATCGTATTTCCCACGCTGAAGGTTTCCAGCGGAGAAGTGATCATGACACGGGCGCGAACGGGGCGGGGTAGAGAAATGTTGTTGGTGACTTCCAAGTTGGTGACGACGGTGTCGAGGACCTTGTCGACTTCTCCCGGAGGTGCGATCAATCCGCACTTCTGTAAGCGGTCGATGACGTTGTCTTCAGCCTGCTGCTGCCACTCACGCTGTGCTTGCAATGGAGAAGTATCGGCAGCTGCGGCGCTCTCGTCCTTTACGGTTGAGTCAACCAGCACTTGGGTCAGTTCGTCGCCTTTATCGTTGTTCTTCAGGTCATAGCCCCAGATGCGGCTCTGAGCCTTGAACGCCAACTTGTCTTTTGAACCGTAGCTGAAGTCGCCTTCTTCGCTGTAGATGTAGGCTGGCACCCAGTATCCCCGAACCAGATTCAGTCTCCAGCTGTCCATGTGGAAGAACTCCGCGTTGCGCGGGCGGGGAACGTAAGTCCCATTGAGGCGCACGATGTTGTAATCCTGGTCTTCAACCCAGACCCGGCCCTGGAAACGTCCTCTGCCAGCGCCTTTCTTGGGTGTAACGTCGAACACGATGGTGCGAACGTCGCCTAAGAATTCGCGGCGGGCATAATGAAATTCATAGTGCTCGCGGTCGAAAGAGTCGCGGTCTGCGAACACCATCCATGAGAAGCCCATAGGGTTGTATTCGAACTTATAGAGCTTGCTGATGTCCTTCACACCACCGAGCAAGCGGCTCTGCAGGCTCTTGTCGAGATCGAGGTAATCGCGGCGGCTGGGGCCTTTATCGCCGCGCAGGTCAAGCCGTCCGAGGAAATAATGATCTGCCACGGGAACCGGGCCGTTGGCGGGATCGTTCTGCAAGTTCTGAAGATAGGTTTCAATCAGTGGCGTACGCTCCACCAACAACTTGATGAGGGCCTGTTCACGCTCGATGGCACGATCGACGACCTGGTCAAGCGTGGTCGGTGCAGCCTGTGCTGTCTGCGTAGCAGACGTGCTGGCCGGCGCCGCGGAACTGGTTTGCGCTTGTGCCGAAGCGGGCTGAGCTGGCCCATTAGCCTGCGGAGCCGCGCTTGGGGAAGACGACTGCTGTTGTGCCAGAGCGCTCATGGACAACAGCAGGCAAGCGGTAAATGCTAGTTTCCAGGTACGCATGACTCGAATCCTCTCTATTCTCCGAATACGTTGCTAACTCAAAACTCAATACGCTAACTGAAACAGCACATGAACCACTGCCGTTGAATCCACAGGAACTCCTGCGCGCATTGCGGGCTTGAAGCGTATCTTGTTGGCTGCGGCGATGGCTGCTTCATCCAGACCATGACCGAGGCCACGCACCAGGCGATTCACATGCAACTGGCCGTTTGCGCCAAACATGATTTCCAGCAGAACTTCACCCTGTAACTTAAGGGAGCGCGCTTCTTCCGTGTATACCGGCTGCGGCTTGAACGTTACTTCAACTGAAGTCGTAGCGGGGCCGGTCTCAACGGCGCGAGCGACCGGACCGCCCCTGGCAACTTCTTGCGTGCCGAATCCGCCAGTGGCTACGCCTCGTCCGTTGCTGCGGCCATCGCCTTGTCCGGGCTGTGCGATTCCGTTTCCGAACCCAGCGCTGGCAACCGTCCCTTTAATTCCGTTTGCGCCACCTGTTCCGTTGCCGGTTCCGGGACCTTGCGGAAGCTCAAATGAACCGAGCTTTGCGGCTTGGAGGTGCGTGCCTTCTTTTCCGGTGCCAGGCAATCCGTTGGGATCGCCGAATCCGCCGGTCTGGACTTTTTGGATTGGAGCATTGACTGTCGGCGCGGCTGAGCTACCAAATTCGCCGGTGTGGATCAAACGAGCTTGCCGCGCTCCGCCTGCTGTCTGCACCAGGTTTGCTGCCTGAAAATTGTTCATCACAACCTTGGGCGCTTCTTCTGGTGGTTGCGGCTTGGGAGCGCGAATTTGCTGCGGCATCACTAATTTCGGTGTGTCAAATACAGGAGCCCTGGGTAATAACTTTGCGACAACCTTGGGCTGCTCGATTGCCAAAGGTTTAGGTACATCTGTTGCGGGCATGGGAATAAGTTCGGTGACGTGAAAATTCTTCGTAAGCTCAATACGGTCCGGGAAAATCAGGCCAATGCTGAGAATAACCAGGATGAACAACACCAGTAAGCCGTAGCTGCTGGCAATCGTGCGCCAGCTGATCTTGCGCTCCGGCAAGATTCCGAGCTGATAGTTATAAGCCGTGGCCATTCAATCTTTCTCCAAAGACACCCGGGGAAACCCGGGCATGGGGATAGCGCAGGTTTGGAGTTTCTAAGGTAAGGGAGGCTCCGCGGAGGGGTAAACGTGTCCGGCGCTGTTGGTCTTTGGTAACTTCAGGTAATGCTTGTAAGAAAGCGGAAAATAAGGGGGTTATAACGTGCGATTTGCGTTTGTCGCCGGGTGTTTTCGGACAAAACCGTAAAAAACCGGGATGCCAGCCAGAATGATCAACAACCCCGCGGTTGAGTCCCTGAAATTGTCGGTGAAAGTGAAGTAAAGAAGCAGTGCCGACGCGCAGACAAACAGAACCGGAATGAACGGATATCCCCAGATGCTATAGGGGCGATCAGCATTCGGCTCGCGCTGTCGGAAGACGAAAATCGTGCTACCAGCAATCATGTAGAACAGCCATTCCGCGAAAATGGCGAGCGAAAACAGCTGCTTGAAGCTTCCTACTAGAGAAAGCAAGAGAATCGAGAGGATTGCCTGTACGACGATTGCAGTGGAAGGCGTATGAAATCGCGGATGAACCTTGGCCAAAGCCGAAAAGAAGTATCCATCGCGAGCGACGGCGAAAGGGACACGAGCGCCGCTCATGGTCGTGCCGTTGAGTGTGACTAACATCGACAATGCCATTGCCGCGGAGACCAGAGCCGCGCCTATGGGACCGAACACAAGGCCAGTCGTGTCAGACGCCGGCCTGGGAGACGCGGCAATCGAACTCGCCGGCATCGCATACTGAATCGCTGCGTTCATCAGCATGTAAAAGATTCCGACTGCGGCCACACCAGCCACCAGCGCGAAGGGAATACTGCGTTCGGGATTGCGAATTTCCCCCGCCACCATGTTGAGATCGTTCCATCCGTCATAGGCCCACAAAGCTGCAACTAACGCTGCCATAAAACCGGCTACTCCACCTTTAGCGCCGATATAGGTTCCGGAGAAGTTGCACCAGGCGCCGTGACTGTAGCTGAAACCGACCGCAACGATTCCAAGGACAATGGCGATTTTTAACACGGTAAAAAACAGTTGAAAGTCTCCAGCTTTCTTAATTCCGATGTAGTTAAGAAAAGAAATGAAGATGGTAGCAGCGATCGCGACTAACTGGCCGTAAGTAATTTTTGTGTGGGGAATGGCAGCGGAAAAAAATGCCAATGCCGGAAAGGTACCGAGCACTCGAACCATGCCGGTGGTCACGCTGGCGATGGAGGCCGGTTTGGCGATGACGAACCAAGTCCACGCATACAAAAACGCTGGTAGGGGGCCGTATGCGTCGCGTACATAGACGTACTCTCCCCCAGCCTGAGGACGCATCGCGCCTAACTCAGCATAAGTGAGTGCACCAAAGAACGACAGTAATCCCCCGACGATCCATGCCAAAAATACGAGCTTGGCGGAGCCGACGGCTTGCGTCATCTCAGCTGGGACAAGAAAAATTCCGCTGCCAATAATGGTGCCGATGACGATGGCCGTGGCGTGGCTTGGGCCCAGGTCACGAGAGAGTTCGGGGGTCAATGGCATTGGCAAGGCAGTATAAACGGCTAGACCGAGGACGGCGTTTCTTTCCAGAGCAAGCTGGTTAGATATCCCACAGCAAAGGTAACAATCGTGCCAATGGCAACATACCAGGTCCACGGCACTGGGGTTCGTAACCAGATGTAGAGTTCAACCAGAAATCCGCAAAGCATTCCTACCATTGCGCCTTGTTGATTGGTTTTGCGTGTCAGTACTCCAAGTAGAAACACTCCCAGCAGCGCTCCATAAGCCACCGAGGCAATCGAAAGCCCCACTTCGATCACGCGGGAAACTTTGTGCAGAGAAAGAATCGCCAATCCAGACAGAACCACCGCCCAAATGATCGTGGAAACTCGCGAGAGCCGAAGCTTGCGTAGTTCATCTACCTGCGGATTGGCTCGCAGATAAAAGTCCAGCATTGAAGTCGATGATAATGAATTGAGAGCAGCGCTCAAGTTGGACATGGCAGCCGCCAAAATCGCGGCGATGAGCAGGCCGGAGATCCCGTGCGGCATCCGGCTCACGATAAAAGTTGGAAAAATCCGGTCCGCTTTGCCAAAAGTTGCGGATGGAACCTGGTAATAAACAAACAACATCACGCCGACCAGCAGGAATAAAGCAAACAGAATGAAAATCGCTATGCCGCTACTAAGCAGCGCAGTCACAGATTGCTTCTGATTCCGCGCGGCCAACAAACGCTGAACAATGAGCTGATCGGTGCCGTGACTCGCGGTGGTCAGAAACGCTCCGCCGATTACCCCAGCCCAAAATGTATAAGGCCTCCAGAGATCCGGGGTGAAATCGAATATTTGCAGTTTGCCTGCGCTTTGGGCTGCGATATGGATTGCATCCCACCCGCCTGGAACCAGATGCAGGATGGTGAACACTCCGACGATTGTCCCCCCGACATATATGATGGTTTGTACGACATCGGTCCAGATCACTGCCGCCAGCCCGCCTTCGAAAGTGTAAATAAGAGTAAGCGCAGTGATGATTGCGATGGATGTGACTTCTCCAGTTCCCAACGCAATCCCCACAACAATGGAAACGGCGTAAACGCGGACTCCTTCCGCTGCCGCGCGGGTCAGCAGGAACAAGCCGGCAGTGAACGACCGCAACCTACGCCCAAAGCGGCGTTCGATCAATTCATAGGCGGTGTAAAGTTCTCCGCGAAAGTAATGAGGCAGCAGCACGAAGCTGATGATGATGCGTCCGACAAGGTACCCAAGCACGACCTGCAAAAAGGTTAAGTTCGTGTCATACGCCAGCCCCGGAGTGCTGATGATGGTCAGCGTGCTGGTCTCCGCCGCAACGATTGAAAGCGCGATGGCCCACCAGGGAATACTGCGGTCCGCCAGAAAATAATCGCGCAGCGAGCGCTGACGCTTACGAAAACGCAACCCGAACAGGGTGATACCTGCCAGATATACAGCGATAATCGCGAAATCCAGTTTGTTCAGGCCCATGAAGTGATTTCTGGCGGCGTGCGACTCGCCCGCCCTCGGCGTAATTATGGAGGATAAGCTGCCTGAGAACCTCTGTCTGTACCTGCAAAGTCAATCCCTTGTGGTAGAACAAGCGCGTGGGGTTTTTCCTCGGAATTGACGGGGGTGGCAGTAAGACTTCCTGCGTTGTGGGTGATGAGAAATCTGTCCTCGGAAGCGGCGTAGCTGGCGGCAGCAACATTATTCGCGCCGGAGAAGATTCTGCCCGGCGGGCGCTGCATGAAGCCATTCGCCAGGCGCATACAGCCGCTAAGGTAAAGCCCTCACAAATTGAACGAGTCTGCGCCGGCTTGGCTGGAGCTGCGAGACCCGAAGTCCGCGAAACCGCTCATCGTTTGATCGCCGAGATTATTCCCGGGGAAGTCGAAATTGTCGCCGATATGGAAATCGCCCTCGAAGCTGCCTTTGGTCATGGCCCGGGTGTGATGGTAATTGCCGGCACTGGCTCGATTGCCTACGGCCGCAACGCTCAGGGGAAAACCG
>Ga0207703_10001519_pt1 | contig 21094 bp, 16 predicted proteins | sample KBSSwiS12_FD_184304 | JGI IMG/M metagenome (GOLD analysis project Ga0207703, IMG submission 184304) | Switchgrass rhizosphere microbial communities from Kellogg Biological Station, Michigan, USA - KBS Switchgrass S1-2 (SPAdes) (version 2) | ecosystem: Host-associated > Plants > Roots >...
CCCGTTCGCCCCCAGCAATGCGACGACCTCTCCACGCCGCACTTCCAGATCCAGGTTCGCGACAACGTTCGCCGCCCCATACCCCAGCGTCAGCCCGCGAGCCTCGATGATCGAGTCGGGCATGATGCGGTGATCTACTTCAGGTACTGGGTCACGTCGATGGTGTTCTTGTTGACCAGAACTTCTTCTCCATTTTTGACCGTGAGCAAGTAGGCCTCCGTGATGGAGACGTTCCCGAATCCCGAGATAGCCGTCTGGTAGGCCGTCGGGGTCCAGGGCGTGTTGACCACGCCGTAAGTCTTGAGGTTCTTGGCGGTGCCCATGGCGGCCAGCACCGACGCGCGGGTGATCTCCTTGCCGCTGTCGACGATGCTCGTCAGGACGTCGCGCAGTTGCAGCGTGTTCAGCCAGAACATCGTCGCGAACGGGGCGACTTTGGCGAGATCGGCGTCGCTGTCGCCACGCGCTTGCTCGGCCTTCATCGAGGCAACGAAATCATTGATGCCCGGATAGCTCGCCCCATCGTGGATCCAAGGGGTGACGGACCCGAGATACATGCCTTCGGCGAGTGACCCGAGCTGCTTCACCACGGCCTCAGTGACGACCGCGGAATTAGACGTGAAGACCATCTTGCTGCCGAGTTGGTTCACGGCTCGGATAATGCCCACGGCCACGGCCTGGGACCCGGACACCACCGTCACCTGCGCGCCGGTCTGGATGAGCTTCTGAGCGTACGGCGTGAAGTCGGCAATCGTCGTCAGAGGCAGCAAGACAGTCCCCGCAACTGTTCCGCCAGCATTGACAATGCTCTTTTTGATGTTGTCGACGATCGGCGCGCTCTGCGGCCCCTCATTGGCAATGACCGCGACCTTCTTCAGCGAACTGTCGTTCTTGAGGGCGCCGGCGACAGCGGCAGGATGCAAGAAGCCGCCCCCCGAGACTGTCGGGAAGTTGTTCTTGGCGGCATATTCCTCAGGCGTCAGCGCGAGGTAGGCGACATTCGCGATTCCCGCTGCCGAGAGCGTCTGAGTGACGGCCGCGCCAGCAAACGGGCTGATGACGGCGATGGTCGCTACGTCGGGACTGTCGGCGATGGTGCGAGCGCAGGCGGCGCCCTTATTGGCGTCGTTACTCTCGTTGCAATAGTCCAGCTGCAAGGGACGTCCCTTGACCCCCCCTTGCGAGTTGATCGTGGCGATAGCGGCGCGAATGGCAGCGAGCTCACCGGGATTCGAAGAGACCGGGGCGTCCGTGGGCAGGAGCGTCCCGATCCTGATCGGCGCACCCGTCGCGGGACTTCCTGAGCTGTTGACCGGCTGGGACTTCCCGCCGGAGCTACTCGAAGAACAGGCCGCCGCGCTGAGAACGATGAGGCCAGAGGCCAACAGCGCGCCAGCTTTCCGGTTCAGCAGCATCTTGGACCCCTTCGTCCAGAAAGCGCCATGATCTGACGCCGTGTTATCGACTCGCGCCGGACGCTAGACCCGCCAGGGCCGAGTGTCAACAGACACGGGCGTGGGCGTATCGACTGCTCGGCCCATCGCAGATAGGGTCGCTGCAAGTCCCCGCCCCGGTCGAGGCGCACCTCGATTTGCGCCTCGACACCTGGCGCCCCTGCTCGTAGCGAGATAGACGCGACGACCTGGAACCCTTCAGATTGGATTAAATATGGCCATGGACGATGAGGTTGCGGATCTGCGTCAGCGTCTGCGATTGCTGGAAGACGAGCGGGAGATCGCTCGATTGGTCTGCCACTATGGCCCGCTGGTGGATAGCAATTCGCGGGAGGAGGCCGCGGATTTGTGGACCGAGGATGGCACCTATGCGAACGATATCGGTAGCTGGACTGGGCGGGCGGAGATCGCCGGGATATTGGCTGGTCAGATACATCAGGACTTGATTCGCGGTGGTGCGGCGCATTTCTTGTCCGTGCCCTACATCGTGGTCGATGGTGATCGTGCGGTCGCGACGAACTACGGTCTGGTGTTTCGTCGAGCTGGTGACGGGTTCGACATCTTCCGGCTCATCTCGATTCGGTGGGAGTGCGAGCGCACCGAGGAAGGGTGGCGGGTCCGGTACCGGTTGAACCAACTGTTGGACGGCTCGGCTTTGGGCCGGCAGATTCTGGCCGCGTCGGAAGATCTAGAGCACCTCGACCCCAGGGCGTCGGCAAAGTCGTAGCTAGTCGGATTTCACTATGTCAGGGCAGGCGGCATCGGCAAGATTTCGATCAACGAGGAGCAGACGTGGGAAGACTCGACGGCAAGGTCACCCTCATCACCGGAGCCGGCACCGGAATGGGGCGCGCGTGCATGGAGATCTTTGCGCGCGAAGGGGCAACTGTCGTGGGCCTGGGACGCCGTCAGCAGCCGCTCGACGAGGTGTTCGACGCCGTGATCACCGGCGGCGGCAAGGGTGCGGTCTTCTCGGCCGATCTGTCCGACCCGGCAGCGGCGCAGGAGTCCGTGGACCGCACGGTGCGGGAGTTCGGGCGGCTAGATGGGCTGGTGAACGCCGCCGCGATGGGGGGCAACGCGTACCGCCAGCTGCGCGAGGGCGGGATGAATGCCATCGCGGAAACCCCTACCGAGCACTGGCACGAACTGATGCGCAACAACCTGGACTCGGTGTTCTACATGTGCAAGGCGGCCGTGCCTGTGATGAAGTCGGCGGGCGAGGGCTCAATCGTCAACATCACCAGCATTTCCGCGGTCCAGGGCCTGCCGGGGGCGCACGCGTACGCGGTGGCCAAGGCAGGCATCGCGAACATGTCGCGCCAGATGGCGGTGTCCTACGGGCGGTACGGCATCCGGACCAACACCGTGTGCCCCGGAGGGACTGACACGCCGATGATGGTGGGATCACCGTTCATGGAGTTGGTCCGCCCGGACAACCCGGACCGGTTCAACCACAACCCGATGGGCCGGGCCGGGACACCGGAGGAGATGGCGTACGGCTGTCTGTTCCTGATCAGCGATGAAGCGTCCTACGTCAACGGTACGACCCTCGTGATCGACGGCGGGCAGCTGGCCTGCCCGTCGTAATCCTTTGCGCAGGTCGAACACCCCACGACGTCGACCTTCGGCATGCCTGTAGCCCGTCGACGGCGATCTGCGCCCCGGCGCGCTCCCGAATGTCCGTGTGCTCGCGGAGCGGCTCGACTTCGAGACGGTGACCATCTGCGAGCACGTTATCGTGCCCAAGAGCGATCTCCGCTCACTCTCATCGGTCAACTGCACCGCAGCTGAGCAGCCAGTTCGGTATTGCCGCACGGGACATCGCCAGGCCAACGCCGCTCTGCATCGAATCCTCGTAGTCCGCGTGCGCTTCCACAGCCGACGATCGCCTACGTCGCACGGCGTCACAGGAAGGCCGGACGACTACGGCAGTCATGGCCTTCCGGCGTCCGGCGCCAGCTCTCCGATGGGATCGGATGTTCGTCGAGAGCGACAGCGGCAAATCCGGCCGCTTCGGCCGCTCTGGCCAGTCGTGCGTGCACCGCCCCGGAGATGACGGGTGCGACCAGCGCCACAGCCAGCGACGGCCGAATGATCAGGCCATCGCGCCCAGCTCCCAGAGCTCCGCGAGGGTCAGGGTGCGACCACTGAGCGCTGGTTGAGTCGTCAGCCACTCGAGTGCCTGCGCGTATTGCTCCGGGGAAGTCTGCCCGGGCTCGGAAGTCGCACCGACCCCGAGCGACCGCATCAGCGAGTCCGACTCGCTGCTGATGCGCTCGTCGATCCGCACACACACCGTGATGACGCCACTACCTGCGATCTCGTCGTCGATTACCTCAGTGAGGCGCTCGAGCGCAGCCTTCGAGACGCAATATGGCGCCGCCCGCGGCACCGACGCCACCGACGCCACCGAGCCGACGTTGATGACAACGCCCGACCCGCGCTCGACCATGTCGGGCAGGAAAAGGCGAGCCAGAGCGGCCGGAGCCCAGACGTTCACCGTCAGCGCTGCACGCCATTTGGATGGCGACATTCCCAGCAGTGGCTGGACCGGCGAATAGGCAGCATTGTTGATCAGGACGTCGCAGCGACCGAACCGCTCCGTTGTCGCCTGGTAAATCGTCTCGATGCTGGCCGCCTCTGCCAGATCCGCCGGCACGGCCAGGGCGGCCACACCGATTTGCTCGAGTTCCTGCACGACGTCTTCCAGGGTGCCCGGTAACGAGGGATGCGCATTAGCTCGGGAACTGCGAGCTGTCACGACGACGTCGTAACCGGCTCGAGCAAACTGCAGTGCCGTAACTCGACCCAGCCCGCGGGCCGCGCCGGTTATCACGGCCACTGGGCGCCCGGTCTTCAATGTCACGACGACCGTCCGTTTCCTCGTGCGCCGCAGCGAGGCGCCGCGGCGCACCCGTCAGTAGAGCGGCGGGATCCGCAGGAAATAATGCGACGCCACATGCTTTGCTCCTTACTGTCTCCGCCGGAAGCGGCGGTCAATGGTCTGGTCGCGGTGCAGCCAGCCGAGCGTCACCAGCAGGTAGCTCCCCCGTCGACGATGATTTCGGCGCCGGTGCAGTACGAGGCGGCTTCGCTGAGCAGGAAGACGACTGGGCCGACCATTTCGTCGGCGGAAGCCCAGCGGCCCATGGGGATTTGAGTCATGGCGCGACTCCGCGTTTCGGAGTCCTCGGATAGTCGCTCGCGACGTGAGACTAGCGACGCCTCCGTGTAACCCGGGCTTACCGCATTCACACGAATCCCGAGGTGTGCCCACTCGACCGCCAGCGACCGGGTCAGCGAAATTATGCCGGCCTTCGAGGCGTTGTAGTGGGCCTGTGTCCACCCACGGTTGGCGACGTGCGCGGAAACAGACGCGATGTTCACGATGGATCCTCGGCTGGCCTCCGCCATGTGCCGGGCCTCAGCCTGGCAGCACTGGAAGAGACCCCGAAGGTTCACTGCCTGGATGTGGTCCCACTCCGAAGGCGAGATGTCCAGGGCTTTCGTGCTTTTGTTGGTGGCTGCGCAGTTCACGGAGAACCTGATTTCGCCCACTTGCGCCACTGCGTCAGAAACGAGTCTGTCCGCAATGCCGGACACACCGAGGTCGGCCACGATCGGCACCCCTGAACCACCGCGGGCTGTGATCGCGTCGCACACGGCCTTGAGTCGCGCAGAGTCTCGGCCCGCACAGGCAACCGGGATGCCTCGAGCAGCCAAGCCGACGGCGATCGCCGCCCCGATCCCGCTCGAGGCGCCGGTGACCAGCGCGGCGCCCCCAGTGAGCTCGAACATTGAATCCGTTCCTTTCCTTCTGGTCCTTCACGCCCTCGGTCACCGCGGCCTTGCCGCGTGAAGTGGGCGACCGGACAGCACCTCTGGCGGGGTGGGCCGCTACGGCCGCATGCCTCTCGCTACTGACGATCGCCCGCCCGCGCAGGTCCTATTACCTCCTCGCCGAAGCGATGCACCGCCTCGAGCCATGCGGCCCGACTGGGGTGCAGAGGGTCGAGGAACATCCACGTCACGCCGCAGGCTTCCAACTCGGCGATCTCGGCCATCAGCGTCTCGGCGTATCCGCCCTCTGGACTCGGACGAACACGTGCACTGAGACACACGTCGAATGGGCCGGAACGTCTCGCGGCCGCCCTCATCTCGGTCAACCGCTCGATCTGCGCACGCAGGTGGGAGACGTCCCGTACCGCGAAGGCCTTGTTGCTGCTGCTCACCGAGGCGAAGAACGGGCTCCAACCATCCCATGCAGCTGCACGTTCGAGGGCCTTGTCGCTGGCGCCTCCCACCCATACGGGCGGCGGCGGGTCGGGCACCGGGCGAGGTTCGACGCCCGCCGCGACAAAGGTGCTGGACGTGATGTTGACGGGCCCGCCAATCCACGTTGTTCGAAGCGTGTCCAGGGCTTCATCGGTTAGCCGTCCGCGGTGGCGGAAGTCGACTCCCAGCGCCGCGAACTCCGCCTCCTGATAACCGACCCCGACGCCGAGGATGAACCGACCACCTGATACCACCTGCAGGGTCGCAGCGGCCTTGGCCGTGATGAACGGGTTCCTGTACGGGAGCACGACGACATTCGCATGCAAGAGCAGCGTCGTGCTTCGGGCCGCGATGAAGGCCAGCGCCGCGAAGGGATCGAGTGTGTCGTGGCCAGTACTCGCGCCATGCAGCCAATCCGCGTCCGGAGCAGGATGATCACTGACCCAACACGCGTCCACACCGGCCGCTTCGAGTGCGCGCACCATTTCGTAGATGGCGGCCGGCGACTGGAACTGTCCGCTCGTCACGTCGCCCACCGGGATGTGGAGCGAGAATTTCACGAATCTGCTCTCCCTTCCAATCGGCCGGCCGCGCGGCGCCGAGCCCCGTTCTGATCGAGGCGGCGTTCAGAAGCCCGTCACCGCGAACGATTACTCCGCCGGCGAGCAGACCTCGCTCGGATGTCTCGCAAATAGCCCGACAGGCCAGCGGGCCAAAAGCCCGCCATCGACCACTATCTCCTGGCCAGTGACGTATTTCGAGAGGTCGGAAGCGAAGAACGCGACGGCATTAGCGATGTCCTCAGGACGACCGAGACTCTGCAGGGGAATACCACCCGCGAGCCTCGCCCCCTCCTCGGTCAGCCGGTCGGCGCTGACATCCGTGACGATGATGCCGGGGCTGACGACATTCATCCGAATACCGAAGCGTCCGTACTCTGCAGCCACACTGCGAGCCAGCTGCGACAGCCCTGCCTTCGCCGCCCCGTAGGTCGAGTGATTGGGTGCCCCCATGACAGCGCTGATAGAGCCGATGCTGACGATCGCTCCACCGCGTCCGGACGCCTTCATATGACGGAGGACGTCGCGGAGAAAGTACAGGACGTACCGCAGGTTGAGATCCAGAATGAGATCGATGCTCTCATCCGTGACCTCGTCCGTCGGCACGAAAGGAGCGAAGGCACTGGTCCCGCCCACCACGGTGACGACAACGTCAAGTGTCCCATGGACGTTAACGAACTCGGTCACAACACTGGCCCCTGCGGAGCTGTCGCGGACGTCCGCCACGTGCGAGCTCGAACGCCGACCGAGGGCCTCGATCTCCGCCGCCACGCTGACAGCGCGGTGTTCCTGAACGTCCAGCGCACCGACGTCGGCACCCGCCTGGGCGAGCGTGAGTGCGCATTGCCGGCCGATACCCTGCCCAGCCCCGACCACCAGCGCTGACTTCCCCGCCAAAGAAAGCATGAAATCCTCCGCCGCTGCTATCCGTCCGCCGTGAGCGTTCCCGACGGTCACTCTTTCTCCATCAAGTCAACTGGGTAGGTCGGCCTCCCGGCGGGGCGCGGTCCTGCATATCGCCCGCAACTGGGTGACATCGGCTCCAGGCCGAGAGTCTGCATGTCCATCAGGTAGCTCGCTCCCGGCTTCAGCGTCGAACTGGATGGCGATCTCGTGCAACCAGCCATGACTGCAGCCTCATGACAGCGTGGAGACCGAGCCAGCAGTGAGCACCAAGGGCCGCGGATGGGCAAGACAGCAGATGACACGGCCTAGGAATGGAGTTCCAGGAACGCTGCCACTTGTCGGGTCGCCAGCTCTGTCGTAGTCGAGGCGATGGGCTCGCGCCAGCAACCGTGTTCCCAACCCATCCACCGAGCCGCGACGACGTCCACTCCGGCCGCGACCAGCAACTTGACGAGGTGCTCACCCTCGTCGCGCAGCATGTCGACCTCGGCCGTGAGTACGAGGGTCGGCGGTAGCGTGTGAAGCGCGTTGGATCGCAAGGGCGCGACGTCGGGATCGAGCAGATTGTCCGCTGAAGCCGCGTACTGGCCCCAAAAGACGGTAGCGTCGGCGGCCACTTGACCTGGGACGGCCGTCCGGTACGACTCGAAGCCCGCCTCGGGATCCAGAAACGGGTAGATCAGGACGAGCGCGCTGAAGCGCCCCGGATTCCTCAGCGCGGTGACGAGCGCGAGATTCCCTCCAGCGCTGTCGCCCTCCAAGAAAGTGCGACCACGGAGACCAGCGCTCTCTCCATGGGCGCCGAGCCAGTCCAAGACCGCGGCGATGTCGTCGAGCTGTGCGGGAAACCGGTACTGCGGCGCCAGCCGGTAGTCGATGCTCAGGACGGGGAGCCCGCTGCGGTTCGCGAGGCGGCGCGCGGCTCGGTCGTGACCTTCGGCATCGAAGAGCGCGAACCCTCCTCCGTGGATATATACGACATGACCGGCATCGGTTCGGGAGCTCGTCGGCCGGTACAGCATGCAGGGCACACCGTTGGCGTCGATGGACCTGACCTCTGCCACATCCTCTGAAACGCCGTCGGCCGCACCGGGAGGATCCAGGGTCGCAGTGGACGGCGATGCCGCTTCGCTCAGAGCTCGGTCGGGAGTCTCCATGCGGCCGATATTGCCCGCGCGGTCGGCGGGAGTCAACGGAAACTTCGTAACCTGCCGTCAGATCATCAGACTGAGCCTCCTCTACAACCCACGATTGCTACCTTTCGTTCGTCAAAGAGCGAACGAACAGGGCTGACTTCGCGCACGCTGATACCTGATGCGGCCCCACGGGCTCTACTCGTGCAGCGCCGATCAGACGCCTGGTTCCTCAACATGGCGCCGCGTTAGGCTGCGCCCCCGTCATCCGTCGAGTAGTCCGAGAGCCGCGTGGGACATGTGGGCGTATCGACTACTCGCCATCGCGGATAGGGCCGGTGCTAGTCCCCAACCCGGTCGAATCGCAGCTCGCGTCACACCAGGTCTTGGTCCGCTTCCGCGCCGGCGGGCATTTGCGGCCTCGCGGCCTGCGATGTCCGCACGGGACGGCCCGCGGCGAGCTCAGCCAGTCGCTCAGTGTTCGTTTCCTGCGGCGCGACTGTCGTCGCCGGACACTTCGAACCACGGGACGTGCACGCCGTCGCGCGTGGACGAAAAGACCGCCCGGACCCGGTCTCCGACCCGGGACTCGTCGCCCTCCCGGGCCAGAAGACCGACGATCTGGGTGCGGACGCCCTCGTCGAGCTCCACCACGCCGAGCACGAAGGGCGCCCAGCTGGGATCGTCATCCGCCGGGACGTAGTGCACGCGAGTGACAGCATGTATCACGCCGGACCCGGAAGCTCTTTTCCATTCGAGGCCGTGTGCCAAGCAGTTCTGGCAGGTCGCGAGTCGGGGCACGGGCCAGGCCCAGGCGCCGCATGCTGGACAGTGGCGCAGAAGAAGTTCTGATCGGCCGGCGGCCTCGAAGAACGGCTCCGACTCGGGATCGGGTACCGGCGAGGGCCGTGCAGCCAGCTGTTCCTCACGCATAGCCGACGACCGCCCGTCTCGACCCTTCCAAGCGGCTGAGGATCACCGTGGAGTGGTAGTTCAGGAAGCCCCCGCTTCCACTGACCATGACGTGGTCGCAACGGGCGACCTGCCGCTCGCCAGCGGCACCGCGGGCTTGGATGATTCCTTCGGACAAGGGCGTGAAGCCCCAGGCGTAGTAGCCGGACAACTGGCCGCCCCCGGTGTTGCAAGGCAAGGAGCCACCCACTCCGAGGCGCCCATCTGAGACGAACGGCCCGCCCTCTCCCTTCGCGCAGAATCCGTAGTCCTCGAGGGTCACGAGAACCGTGTACGTAAAACTGTCGTAGATCTGCAGGACGTCGACGTCGTCGAGGCCGACCTCGGCTTGCTGCAGGGCCTGCCGCCCCGCGGCCACGGCGCCGGTGTGGACACCGTGGTCGGAACCGGGCCGGCCCGGGTCGCCGGGATGACCCTGACCGACACCGCGGACGAACACCGGCGAGTGTGGAAGGTCCTTGGCTGCCTCGGCGGAGGTCACGATCACGGCGACGGCGCCGTTGGAGGTCAGACAACAATCGAGCAGCCGAAACGGCTCCGCGATAAGGCGCGACGACTGGTGGTCCTCGAGGGTGATCGGCTCCCTCTTCTGAGCCAACGGACTGAGCGAAGCCCACTGGCGCTGAGCCACCGCGATGGCCCCGAGCTGTTCACTCGTCGTGCCGAACAGGTGCATGTGGCGACTGGCCGCCAGGGCGTAACGGATCGCCGCCTGCCCCCGGTCACCGTAGGTGCGGCCAAGTCCCTCCAGCCCCGATGCGGGCCCCACCGGCACCCCGAGTCGGGAGTTCGCTATCGAGCTTGCCGGCCGCAACGGCGCGTCCGCGAAGACAAGCGCCACGACCGACGCCAGACCGGCCTCGATGGCGAAGGACGCATACTGCACCATCGACCCAGCCGTAGCTCCGCCAGCCGACATGGTGTTGAGGAGCGTGAGGTCGGTCATCCCCAGGGCGTCCTGAAGGTTGTTCCGGACCTCCGTCGACAGCAGGTTGCCGTTCACGATCAGCCCGTCGACTTGCGTCTTCGGCAGCTGGCAGTCCTCGAGCGCGAGCCTCACAGCTTCCGCAGCCAGGTCGAGCGCCGTGACGTCGTACCGACGCCGCGTCATGTCGGTGATTCCCAGCCCGACTATGGCAGCGCTACCAGAGTTCACGGTCGAGATCCCTCACGTTCACCGCGCCTCGCCTCCGCATTCGCTCTCGAGCCGCGCCTTCAAGCACGACCGACTTTCCCGGGCTATCGCAATTGGGGCAGCGTGGGCTGCCGTCCTCAACGGAACTCGACGCCCTCGAACGTGCCCGCGTCTCGCCAGTTCTCGAGAATGTCGAAGAACTCCGACGCGCTCCCGCTGTACACCAACTGGTATCGGTTGGGCCTGTCATCGGCAACGTTCGCGTTGCTGAAGCGGGTGGGCGGACACGCGAGCCAGAACTCCTCGTTGTACGACGCGACCTTCTGAATCTGCTCCTGCCACGCCTGCTCGCTCTCCTCTTTGACCTCGATCTCGGACGCGCCGATGTCGAAGAAGTGACGCGCGATGAACACGAGATGGTCGACCTGCTCCTGGAGCGTCTGCGAGAAATTGACGCTCAGGGCAGTCTGCGTGTAGCCGAGCATGAAACAGTTCGGGAAGCCATGCGTCTGCAGGCCGTGCAGGCTCGAAAGGTTGTTGTGCCACTTCTCGCGCAGCGTCAAACCGCCCGCGCCCACGACGTCGAACCCCAGCTTCTCCGCGTACGGGGTCAGCGTGTCGAACCCGGTGGCGAACACGATGCAGTCGACGGGGTACTCGACCCCGGCCGCTACGACCCCGTGCTTGGTGATCTTCGAGACGCCGGCGCCCTCGGTGTCGACGAGCTTGACGTTGGGACGGTTGAACGCCGCCAAATACTCGTCATGGAACGTCGGCCGCTTGCAGTGGAGCCGGAAGTACGGCTTGAGCGACTCCGCGACGTCCTTGTTCTGGACGATCTGATCGATCCGGTCCCGAACTCGCTGCATCACGTGGTAGTCGGCGAGTTCCTGCTCCTCGGGAGTCGGTCCCCCGACCGCCTCGCGGCCCAGGTTGCCCGATCCCGCGCCCGACAGGGACGCGAACTCTTTGGTCCAGTTGTCTGCGACAAGGTCCACCTCGGTGGGACGCCCGGAGACGACCGCCGCGAAGTTCCTGATCCGGGCCCGCTGCCAACCCGGCTTCAAGGAAGAGGCCCACTCGGGATCAGTCGGCTGGTTGTCGCGGGCGAAGATGGTGGTGGGCGTGCGCTGGAAGACCAGCAGTTCCTTGGCGTATTCCCCCAAATGGGGCGCCACCTGGACCGCGGAGGCCCCTGTACCGATCAGGGCCACGCGGACGTCTGCCAGCTTTGTCAAGCCACCGTTGCTGTTGCCTCCCGTGTACTCGTAGTCCCATCGGCTGGTGTGGAACATCTTGCCTTGAAAGTCCTTAATACCAGCAATGCCCGGTAGCTTCGGCTGGCTGAAGTCGCCCGACGCCAGCACCAGCAAAGAGGTTCGAACTTCGTCGCCCCGGTTAGTGACGACGACCCACGCGTGCTCACGCGAATCCCAGCGAGCCCCCGTGACGGTGGTCTCCAGCAGCGCCAGGTCGTAGAGCCCGTACTTCGCGGCGAGCTTCCGCAGGAAGGAAAAGATCTCGGGTTGGTGGGCGTACTTCTCCCCCGGGACGTAGCCAACCTCCTCAAGCATCGGCAGGTAGATGTAGGACTCGACGTCGCACTGTGCTCCGGGATAGCTGTTCCAATACCAGACCCCGCCGAAGTCTGCCCCGTTGTCGATCACTCGAACGCGTTCAACGCCGGCCTCGCGCAACCGGGCGGCCGCTGTGAGGCCGCCGATCCCTCCGCCCACCACCACAACGTCCACGGTGTCACGCACCGCGGATCGGCCGTTCGCAGGATCGGCCCCAGGATCCTGAGCCAACTCTGGCAACGCTTGGAGCGGCACGCTAGCCTTGTCCGCGAGGATGCTCCGCAGACGCTTGTCGCGCTCGGCCCGGTACCGCGCCCGGACAGCGTCGAGGTCAACGTCCTGTGAGGACACAGCGCCCCCTTTTCGTCCGATCGAGCCCCGGCGGGCATTCCGGCCGGATACTAGCCGCGCAGTAATGCGGCGTCAAGTTTCCGATACTCTTGGCCGTGTAATACTCCCACATCACTGACCCCCAACGGCCCGACAATGAGGGAAAGTGCGGCCCGAGTAGCCCCGCAGGCAACGTCGGTAGCACGCCTCACGACTAGAGCAGCCAACGCAATGTCGGCGTCACGTTCTTGAAGTCAGCTTTATGCGGCCTCGTGCCACAGCCGGGCTGCTCAGCTGCTTCGGTCGTTCGGTGACGGATGGGTGCGTTCGGCCGCGACCGGAGCGTTCGGTGCGTCGAGCCGACTCAGGAGAAGATGAACTCGGCGGGATCGACTTCCGTCATCAGTTCGAAGAACTCCACGGCCGACCAGGGTAGCGATTGGTGCGCCACACGCCTCCGAGGTCCGACTGCTGCTCCAGGACGGTCACATTGAAGCCGCGCTGGGTCATGTTCCGAGCAGCCAGCAGACCTCCGACGCCGGCACCGATGATGACCACCGATTTGCCTGAGCCCAGGGCTGCTCCTCAGGGTCCACCACGCGAGACGCGAAGCCGAGAATAGCGAGCACCATCCTTTGAATAGCGGGCCAGTACCGCCTCGCCGAGCGCCTGCTCCATGAAGGCGGGAGCATCTGCTCGAGGTTGGCGGTGACACGATCGGCCGGCCCGCTGCCACCCAGTCGAGCACAGCATCCTTCAGAGCCCGACGCACCTCGGTCTGGACCTCCTCCGGGAGGCCGCCGGTCGGATCATCGGCCAGGCCGCGAGTCCGCTCAGCCGATACGGATCGCCTAGCCATCGAGGGTCTCCGGTCACGTTTGCCAGGCACATCGCGAGAACCGGGATGCTGGCCTTGGCCAGCCTTTGGTCAAGTACCTCGGCGCTGCTCGTCTCCTCGCGTTCTCTTGCCGGCCGACCCGCCGTCCCGGGGTGACCGCCTGCCGGCTCAGGGCGACCCCGCTCCGTCACCATACGATAGAGCGACGTCAGGTTCTCGAAGATTGGGTCTAATCCGCCTCTGTCCCCTCGGCATCAGCGGACCGGTGTGCTAGAGATGACAGCACACATCGACTGGGACATCCGCCCAGCGCTTTGCTCGGATCGAGGAACGCACATGAGCTTCACTGTCGACAACGAGCGCGACGAGTTGCGCAAGGTCGCTCGCTCCTTTCTCGAGGCGACCGCGCCCGCAGCACGCCATCGACGGATCGACGCCTCGGATGACGGTGGCGACGAGGCGCAGTACCGTTCGCTGACCGAGATGGGCTGGCACGCCCTGGGTCTCGAGGCGGAGGTCGGCGGTAGCGGCGGAACATGGCTGGACCTGGTGGTCGTGCTGGAGGAGATGGGCCGCGTCCTCCTACGCAGTGCCTACTTCGCGACCACCGTGCTCGGTGCCCAGGCCATCGCCGCGGTGGGATCGGCGGACCAGCGGCGGGACTGGATCGGTGCGATCGGCCGTGGCGAACTGACCGCCACGGTGGCGCTGCCGGCACGGGACGGTCGTTGGGATGACCCCGCGACAAGCGTCGCAGTGGAGCAAGACGGTGACACTTGGCGCGCCTCGGGCACGATCGACCGGGTGATCGACGGAGTTACCGCCGGCCTCATCCTCGTTGCCGGACGCACCGAAGCCGGGCCGCGGCTTTTCGTCATCGATAGCACGCAGCCGACTGTCGTCAGCTCGCCGCTTGAGACGCTCGATCTGACACGGCCAATGGCGCGCGTCGACTTCCGCGCCGCCACGGCGGTCCCGGTCGGCCCGTCCGGCTCTGACGGCCCGTTAGATCATGCGGCGGCTCTCGGGCGCCTTGTCGACTTGTTCACCGTGGGCCTGGCGGCCGAGCAGTTGGGGTGCGCGGAGCGAAGCCTCGAACAGGCGATCGCCTACGCGCGCACGAGGACGCAGTACGGCCAGGCGATCGCTTCGTTCCAGGCCATCAAGCATCGCTGCGCCGACGTCTTTCTTGCTGTCCAGGCCGCCCGCTCGACCGTGCGCCACGCCGCTACGTTGGCGAGTGAGTCGTCTGCCGACTCGACTCTGGCCTTGGCGGCGAGCGTCGCGAAGGTGGCCGCTTCGAGAGCGGCAACCATGGCCGCCGCAGCCAACATCCAGATCCATGGCGGTATCGGCATCACGTGGGAGCACGATGCCCACCTGTATCTGAGGCGGGCGAAGAGTTCGGAGTTGCTGAACGGGAGCCTCAGCTGGCACCGCGAGCGGATCGCCGCGCAATTGCCCACGGTGGTAGACAGCCCGGTCTTCCAGCAGAGTCTGCTGCCCGAGGAGATGCAGGCCGAGGCTGCCGATTTCCGGGCACAGGTCCGCGCCTTCCTCTCCGCACACTTGCCCGCAGACTGGCAGGGTGTCGGCGCACTTGAAGAGGCCGAGCGACGCCAATGGCTCCGTGCGTGGCGGGAGACCCTCGTCAAAGAGGGCATGATGTGCGTTTCCTGGCCCACCGAGTACGGGGGTCGCGGACGCTCCCTCGCCGAACAGATCGCCCTGCTCGAGGAGTTCACCAATGCCGGGGTGCCTCACCATCCGTCATCGCTGGACACGCTTTCGGTGAATCTGCTCGGCCTGACGATCATGGCGATCGGCAGCGAGGAACAAAAGCTGGAACGGCTGCCCCGGATCGTCTCCGGGGAGGACCGATGGTGCCAGGGCTACTCGGAGCCGGGCGCTGGTTCCGACCTCGCCGGCGTGCAGACAACGGCCGTCCTGAGGGACGGGAAGTGGGTCGTCAACGGCCAGAAAGTCTGGACAACGTCAGCGCACGAGGCGAACTGGATGTTCGCGCTCGTGCGGACTGACCGGACCGTGTCCAAGTACGCGGGGCTCACATTCCTCCTGCTACCTATGGACCAGCCGGGAGTCGAGGTCCGTCCGATCCCTGACCTGAACAGGCAGCAGCATCTCAACGAGGTCTTCTTTACCGACGCAGAGACGGACGAGGGCAACGTCCTCGGGGAGGTGAACGGCGGCTGGGCCGTCGCGAACGCCCTCCTCGGCTACGAGCGCAATGAAGGAGCTATCCGCGACGCCGCAAATATGCGCGACGAATTCCGGCGTCTAGTCGTCCTGGCTCGAGACACCGGCCGACTGACCGACCCTCGAGTTCGCACAGGATTGGTGGACGCGTACGTCGACCTGGAAGCAATCATCCTCGGCGCCGTCCGCGGGACCGTTGCCGCGCTGGCGGGACAGCCTCCGGGCCCCGAGGCCTCGCTGCACAAATTGCTCTGGTCGGAATACCACCAGCGGGTCACCGAGCTGTCGCTTGACGTGTATGGGGACGAGGCTCTTACCCCCTCTGGCCGCAGGTCGGCGACGTTCAGCAGCACCGATGCACCCAGATCGCCCTCGTCGAGCCGCTCGTGGGTGCAAACCTTCCTCACTGCGCGCGCGGGAACGATCTATGCCGGGACTTCCGAGATCCAACGCAACATCATTGCCGAGAAGGTGCTGGCAATGCCACGCTCGCCACGCCCGGGCACCTAACCCCGGGACCCAGGTCGCCCGCGATGGACGGGGTCACCGGGCGGCAAGTGTCGCACCTTCAGAAGCAGCGCCTCAGGCCATGCCCCGTTCCGACCTGCGACCTCCGCTTGGCTGCCTAACGCGATCCCGCACCGATAGCATGCAGGGCGGCTCAGGCCAGAGACGAGCGGCGGACTCGCTTACTCCTGACCCAGGATGACTCGACGGGCATTGTCGCTCAGGAACTTGCGGCGGCGATCCTCGTCACGGAACGTCATCTCCTCGACCTCCCGCACACACCGCGTCAGTCCCAGCAGCGGATAGTCGCTCGCGAACATGACCTTGTCGGGTCCCCGCGTGTTCATGTAGTGCACTAGCGCCTCGGGGTAGTGCTTGGGCGAGAATGCGGAGGTCATCATGTAAAGGTTCTTCCACTTGAGCATGAGCTTCACGCACAGCTCCGCCCACGGGTCACCGCAGTGCGCCATAATTATTGTCAGCTCAGGGAAGGCGGCGCAGATTTCGTCAATGTGAATTGGATCCTGCAATCGTGCTGCCGGTACGAGCGGACCAGGCACACCGACGTTGACGGAGATCGGGATGTCCAGCTCCACGCACTTCGCATACAGCGGGTAGCTCCTCGGATCGGTGTACGGGACGAGCGTGTGATATGCAGAGATCCGGGCCATCACGAACCCGTCGTTGCGCACCCGGCTCTCCAGCTCGCGCACGCCACTCATGCCTCGTCGCGGGTCGACGATGTAAGAGCCATGGAAGCGGTCGGGGAAACGCTCAAGTGCGTCGAGCGCCCACGGCATATCATCGGGCTGAAAATCGTAACCCGCTGCGATAACGGCCTGGTCGATGCCGGCCTCGTCCATCTCCCCCACAATTTGCTCGGTGGTCCGGCCTTGGGCGACGCGTTCGGCGATCTCGGAAAACATGTAGGAAGTATCAAAATTCCCATAGTCGAACTGTTTGGGGACCATATTGATCCATCCGTCGAAGACCTTGTAGTCCAGAGCCATACCAACTCCTTAGGTGTTTAGCGTGCCGTCTCCGGGTGTTGCGCTGCCTCACGGGCTTCAGGCCTTCCAGGAAGTTCCGCAACACGTCTCGATGACACTCACCTTAGCGCCGACGATAATCGGACGCCAGATTGGGGATCAGCAAGCTACTGGAGGGGATGTTCGGCAGGCGACGACCACCGGAACTCCGTCACTCCCGCCAGCCGGGAGATCGACCAGTCGAGCCGACGGCGAGTACCCCGGAGTCGCGCCCGCCACGCGGGGCACCGTCGGGACGGACAGCGGCGACAGGGCGTCCGAACGCGGCCCTGAACCGCTCGCCGCAACGTCTGGCCAAACTAATGAACATGGAGTAACATGGCGTCGTAATTTCGTGCCGCTCCAGAGATGAATGACGAACCGCTGCGTTGACAAGGCTTCGGCGGGGCCGCATTGGGAGGGTTTAGTGGAATTCGCTTTCTCGGACCGCTGCATCGAGTTCCGCACCGCACTGCTTTCCTTTATGGAAAAGCACGTCTACCCAGCCGAGTCCGTTTACGCCGAGCAGATGGCGCAGTCGGGCAACCCTCACCACCACCCCAAGGTTCTCGAGGACCTAAAAAGCGCTGCGCGGTCGATCGGCCTCTGGAACTTGTTTCACCCGCACGCAAACGCCAAGTGGGGCTCGCCTGGGCTGTCGAATCTCGACTACGCCCCGCTGGCAGAGATCATGGGCCGCAGTCCCTATCTGGCACCGGAGGCGCTCAACTGCAGCGCCCCGGACACCGGGAATATGGAGATATTCGAGCTCTTCGGGACCGAGGAGCACAAGGAGATGTGGCTGAAGCCGCTTCTTGCCGGCGAGATCCGGTCGGCCTTCGCCATGACCGAGCCGGCAGTGGCGAGCTCCGACGCCACCAATATCGAGCTCCGCATGAAGCCCAGAAACGGTCAGTACGTCCTCAACGGGCGCAAATGGTTCGCCTCCAGCGCCCTGCATCCGAACTGTCGAGTACTCATCGTTATGGGCAAGACAGATCCCGATGCTCCAGTTCATCGCCAGCAGTCGATGATGGTTGTACCGATCGACACACCAGGCGTGACCATCGTGCGCAACCTCCCCATTTTCGGATACAGCGACCGCGAGGGGCACGCTGAGATCGTCTTTCAGGACGTCGAAGTGCCCCAATCGGCGCTCCTGGGCGGCGAAGGGGACGGCTTCGCGATCAGCCAGGCGCGCCTGGGTCCTGGCCGAATCCACCACTGCATGCGATCCATCGGCATGGCGGAGCGCGCACTCGAGCTGATGATCCGACGTGCTGATAATCGTGTGACCTTCGGGGAGCCACTATCGGCACGAGCGAACATTCAGGACTGGATCGCCGAGTCGCGTATCTCGATCGAGATGATTCGGCTACTGACCCTGAAGACCGCGTGGCTCATGGACACGGTTGGCAATAAGCAAGCGCGAACCGAGATCGCCGCTATCAAGGTCGCGGCTCCGCGGATAGCACTCAAGGTGATCGACCGCGCCATCCAGGTGCACGGCGCAGCCGGCCTCACCGAGGATTTCCCTCTCGCGGCCTACTACGCCTACCAGCGGGTGCTTCGTATCGCGGACGGTCCTGACGAAGTGCATCTCCGGTCGATCGCGCGCGCCGAGATCCGTCACGATCGAGAAAGAGCTGGCACAGCGCGACCAGGCCCGGGGCCAGCGGACGTGGACGCGGCCTCACCCACATTGGAACGCTCAGTCGGTTCCCGTGTCGATTCGTGACTGCTGAACTCTCTGCCGCCTGGGTGTTCGCGCCCGTCGAAGAGGAACTCGATTGGGAGCACGAACCTCCGTCGCCCCACGCCGGGCCAGAATTGACCCCTCCCGATGGAAGATGGCGACGGGCTCGCCGCGGCGTGTTGGCGACACATTCTGCTCCCGACGCTGCGGGTATGGACCTTGCCTGTTAGACGTGAGGAGTGGTTGTAGATGACACACAGCGATCTCCACGGACGGGTGGCTCTGGTGGTTGGCGGCAGTCGAGGGCTCGGGTTCGAGATCTCGCGGGGCCTGTCCGCTGCCGGCGCGACCGTCATCGTGGCGAGCCGGAAGCTGGACGTCTGCGAAGCGGCGTCAGCGGCCATCTCCAACGAGACGGGGGGCACCGTGCTTGCTCGCCAGCTCGACATCGGACGATGGTCCGAGGCCGGGGCCACGGTGGACTGGGTCTACCAGACCTCCGGCCAGCTCGATGTGCTGGTGAATTGCGCAGGACTTTCACCGTTGTATTCGGATCTGAGCGAAGTCAGCGAGAAGCTCTTCGACAAGGTCATCGACGTGAACCTCAAAGGTCCGTTTCGGATTATCGCCGCGGCGGGGCCACGCATGGCGGCCACCGGAGGCGGTTCGATCATCAACATCTCCAGTATCGGGGCGCTTCGGCCGGGTACAGGAGAGCTGCCCTATTGCGCGGCCAAGAGCGGACTCAATGCGCTGACTCAGGGTTTTGCGCAAGCGTGGGCCCCGAGTGTCCGAGTCAACTGCGTGCTCCCAGGGGCATTCGAGACCGATATGACAGCTGCTTGGTCGGCCGAGATCGAAGATCAGGTGTTGGATCGACTCCCGGCGGGGCGGAAGGGAGAGGCCTCGGAAATCACAGGCGCTGTCCTCTACTTCGCAAGCCCCGCGTCGAGCTACACCACCGGGGCGATGCTGACTGTCGACGGCGGCCGATGCGCGGTGCTCTGAGTAACGGCCGAGCCATATGTCTCTGCAGGCATTCCTAGAGGCCGGTGCCGCCTAGCGTCGACGCGCCTGGTCAGGCTCCGAGCCGCCTGCGGCTCAACCCCGCCGTGTAGGACGCGGCCAAGGCGCTTGCAAGCCAGCACCTGCGGTGGTCGAACTCAGGCTCGACGCCGCCATAGCCTCCGGGAAACGTGACCGGGCGAGGTCTGCGCTTCTACTCTATCTGACGGAGGCCTAGGCCGAGCCGCCTCCGTCGGAGCCGAGGTGACCGCTCAAGAGACCGTTGACGATCTAACGTGGCGTTTGATTCTCGAATGCCTTAAGGTCGGGAGAGTCGCCGCCAGGGGCCCGCGTTGTTGGTGGCCTTTGCGCCCAGGGGCCGGGCTCGACGGCTCTGTCCAGCTACGTAACGCGACCCCGCCTAGGTGTCCGGGCGCTCGCCCATTAGAGGAGATGACATGACCCTGGACTACAAGTTGTTCGACGGCTGGATCAACATGGTTCCCAAGAACCCAAATTACGGGGACATGGACGTAACGTACCTCTTCCCTGACCTCGCGGAGCGCTACAAGAACGGAAGAACGACAGAGCAGATCGTCGCCGAGATGGACGAAGCTGGCATCGACCAAGGCGTGCTGGCAGCTGGCTACGACAAGCATTTTGACGACACCGCGTGGACGCTACAGTCGATCGAGCGCTATCCCGAACGCTTCTATGGATCCTGGGTCGTGGATCCCCACCGCGGCATGGCAGACGTTCGAGAACTCGAGAGCCGCGTACGCAACGACGGCTTCAAGATGGCCCGCATAATGGCGTTTCACACCCTCATCCCGTACACCGATCCGCGCTGCTATCCGCTGTACGCCAAGTGTGTCGAGTTGGACATCCCAATCTCGATCAATGTCGGCGTTCCCGGACCGCTCGTGCCGGCCGCTCGACTGCAGGATCCCCTCTACCTGGATGAGATCTGCGCCTTCTTTCCCGAACTCAAGGTCATTATGGCGCACGGCGGTGAACCGTGGGCGGAGCTGTGCGTGAAGCTCATGCTCAAGTGGAAGAACCTCTATTACATGTCGTCCGCCTTCTCGCCGAAGCACCTCCCGAAGCCGATCCTGCACTACATGAACACCCGCGGGGCCGACAAGGTGATGTTCGCGAGTGACTACCCACTGCTCGGACTGGACCGGTGTGCGCGGGAGATCGAGAACATGGATTTCCGCGACGAGGAGCGGCGTCGCAAGTTTGCGAGCGACAACGCACGTCGCGTCATTCTGGGGAAAGGCTAGTCACGAGCACAGGAGTCGGTCGCCTTCCTAGACCATCTTCCCGATAAGCCAGAGCAGGCCTGCGACCGTCACTATCTCCAGCACCACGTGCCGTTAGTGGTCAACATGATGCGCGAGAACGGCATCGGCAGCAGCTACTACACGGCAAAGGCGGTGGCGCGCCGCGAGACCG
>Ga0207703_10001523_pt1 | contig 21061 bp, 22 predicted proteins | sample KBSSwiS12_FD_184304 | JGI IMG/M metagenome (GOLD analysis project Ga0207703, IMG submission 184304) | Switchgrass rhizosphere microbial communities from Kellogg Biological Station, Michigan, USA - KBS Switchgrass S1-2 (SPAdes) (version 2) | ecosystem: Host-associated > Plants > Roots >...
CGGGCCGTTGCGAAAGCGCCTTCAGTTGGAGGCTGTTTTTGCGCGCAGCTCGCGGTAGCGCTCAATGTCCGCCTGGAACTCAGCCTTCAGCGTCGTCTCTTGTTCGGTCTTTACATTCAATGCATTTTTCTGGGTGCGCAGCTCGTTCAGCGTGTGGACCAGGTCCTCCGCCATATCATCCGGCATCCTGTGAGCGTTGGGCCGCGGGCTGTAGGGTTTGAAGTTCTGCGCCCGCTCCTGCAACGCACTCAACCGGGCATGCAGGCCTTCCACGTACTGCTCCGCCGCAACCCGCTGCGCATGCATCTGGTCCAGTCGAAGATCCCTCAATGCCTCGATGTCTTTTACCGACGTATAGGTATTCATCAGAAAAGCGTCGTGCTGCTTCTGCTTGATGAAGTCCTGGCGAGCGCGCTCGTCGGCGGCCATCTCCTCAGGGGTCTTCTGCGCGTCGAGCTTGCGCATCTCCACGCCACGGCTGTTCAAAACAGCGCGTTCTTTTTGTGCGTACTGGGGAGGAATGCTGTCCCCGTAGTGCACGATCCCCTGGTCGTCGGTCCACTTGTAGGTCACCGTGTTGCTGCCGCTGTGCTGGGGGGTGGCAGCCAGGGCAAGAGGCCCCCACCCGGCGAATGCAACCAGCATTCCGAGCACACCCGGCATCAACCGCACCGACATTGAATAACCCCCACAGTTCGTAAACACCAACTCTACTCTTATTCTGACTCAGACAGCCTGCGTCGCAAGTCTCAGGTCACACCATAACGTTGCCGATATTCACGCAGTGATGTGAGCTGTTCTGCAGAAATCCGCGCCCGTCCATCCGGTGGGTTGGAAAGCGTCTCTATCAGGTCGGCAAGTGTGACGACGCTCACACAACTCAGGCCGTGCTGCCTCTCGAGCTCCTGCACCGCGGAAAGGGCGCCGTGGTGGAGGTCTTGGCCACGCTCCTGCCGGTCGAGCGCCAACGCCACGGCTACCGGCTGGGCGCCCGCGTTGCGAATGATTTCGAGCGATTCGCGCACCGCCGTACCGGCGGTGATCACATCATCGACCACGAGCACCCGGTCACGCAGGGGGCTGCCCACCACGGTGCCGCCTTCGCCGTGCACCTTCGCCTCCTTCCGGTTGAATGCATAGGGCACGTTCCGGCCGTGCTGTGTTGCCAGCGCAATCACCAGCGCCGTAGCCAACGGAATGCCTTTGTAGGCCGGCCCGAAAATCATGTCGAACTCGATGCCCGAACGCAGGATCGCCGCGGCATAGCACTGTCCCAGCACGGCGGCGGCTTCGCCGTCACTGAACAGTCCCGCGTTGAAGAAGTACGGACTCTCGCGCCCGGACTTCAGCTTGAAGTTGCCGAAGCGCAGCGCATCCCGCGACAGGGCCAGGTCGATGAATCTGAGCTGATAGTCGTGCATGTCGATGTGAAGTGTGAAATGGCCGGTGAATACATCAATAGCGCGCGACGGTGCCACCTGAAGCTTTGTACTGTCAACGAATGTCGTGCCAGTATCCCACGGGCCTGTTTTGATGCCGAGGATGAAGAGCATTGAGTGTCGTGCGCGAATCGGTGACCCCGCCCGCCGTTGAGGAGAAAGCCTCCTTCCGCCAGATCCTGGCCAGCCCGAAGATGCTGGTCATCATGGTCATGGCGGCGGCCTCCGGTTATCCCAACCAGTTGACCGAAAGCGCGCTGCAGGCCTGGCTGAAGGACTCCCATGTCACCAATACCACGATTGGACTGATGTCCTACGTGTCGCTGCCGTATCTGCTGAAGTTTCTGTGGGCGCCCCTGCTGGATCGCTATCCCATCCCGCTCCTGGGCCGGCGGCGCGGCTGGATCCTGGTAACCCAACTCGCCCTGGCATTGGGGATTGCCTTGCTCGCGGTCCAGGATCCCACGGTCGCGCTCACTCCGATTGCCGTCTGCGCGGCCTTCATCGTATTTCTGTCAGCGACCCAGGACATCGGTATCGATGCATACAGGACTGATGTGTCGTTGCCGGCCGAGCGCGGGCTCGCGGCGACGGCTACCAACCTCGGCTATCGGACGGCGGCGTGGTTTGCTTCCGCGGTTGCGTTGGTCATTGCCGACCATTTCGGCTGGCGCCCGGCGTTCCTGATCCTGGCCGGGGTCATGACGCTGTTTTGTTTCTCCACCTGGCTCGCGCCGGAGCCCCCGGCCATCCAACAGCCGCCGCGCTCCCTGACAGAAACGATCGTGATTCCACTGAAGGAGTTGTTGTCGAGCCCCGGGGCTGCGGCGCTGTTGGGCGTGGTGGCCGTCTTCAAGATCGGCGATGCCTTCGCCAACAAGTTTTTTACGTTGTTCATGCTCGATGTCGGTTTCACCAAGACCAACGTGGCCACCATCGTCAAACCACTGTTCACCTCCGGCGCGCTGATCGGGGCCATCGTGGGCGGCCTCCTGATGGTGCGGCTCGGGCTGCTGCGCTCCATGTTGATATTCGGCATCACCCAGGCAGTGACCAACCTCATGTACTGCGTGCTGGCGCTGGTGGGCAAGAGCTATCCCCTGATGATCGCCGCGGTGTTGATTGAGCACATCGCCGGCGCCATGGGTAACATTGCGCTGGTGGCCCTGATCATGGCCTTGTGTGATGTCAGGTACAGCGCCTTCCAGTATGCGCTCATGTCATCCATTGCCCTGGTGCCTCGCTACGGGCTGGGTTATCCAGCCGGATGGGTGGCTGACCACGGTGGCTGGGCTGTTTATTTCGTGGTCAGCTTCGTGCTGGCCCTGCCCGGTCTCACCATCGTGTGGTTCCAGAGGAGCCGGATCAACGCGCTCGATCAGCGACACACATGAGCGGGTCGCGCCAGATCGACGTCGAGCGCGTCATCTGCCGGTTGGATGATCTCGGAGAGTCCGGCGCGCGCGGCTTTTCCGTGGGCAGTGGCGACTGGCCGCTGCGCGGCTTCGTGGTCCGGAGCAAAGATCAGGTTCGCGGATTCATCAACAGTTGCCCGCATGCGCGGCACCCGTTGAATTTCAAACCGCATCAATTCCTGACAATGGATGGCACGCTGATCCTGTGCTCATCGCATGGCGCGCTGTTTGAGAAGCTGACAGGCTATTGCGTGGCCGGCCCGTGCGCCGGGCAGTCACTCCAAACGGTGCCGCTCGAGGTTACCGACGGTTACGTCATGTTGGCCGACGACGTCCAGGCGGCGCCGTCGACCTGACGTCCCAGGCGACCGCGTCGAGCTACTCGAATAAGTCGATGCCATCCAGCTGGCTGGCCCGCATCATGCTCTCGTCGCCGGAAATATCACTGCCCGTGGCCGAGTCATCGGTTGACTCAACATCCACGGAGCCGGTCCAATCTTCCGGCGGCTCGGCTTTTTCGAACGCACGGTCCGCCCACTGACTTTCCCAGTCCTCGGTATCCATCTCCTCGACTGTACCGTCGAAGTACTGGATCTCGATGGTGCCGTCGTCCTCATCGAACGCGACGACTTCAAACGAGTCACCGCCGGTGTGTCGATACCACTCGCCGATACTGGGGAAGGGAGCTGCCATGACTACAACTTCAGTGGGCCAGAGGGTTGAATCATGTTGCGCCTTGCGTGTGGCGCTTTCAAGATATATTCGGCCGCTCCGCGGCAACGCACTCAACGACGCTCGAACGCGAGGTCCCATACGCCGTGACCCAACCGTTCACCCCGTCTTTCGAAGCGAGTGGGATAGCGCGATTGCGGCCTTGGAATGAATCCACCTCCGGGTGACATGTTGTGCAAGTGCGCATTGGCGTTGAGTAGTTCCAGCACAGCATCCGCATAGGGTTGCCAATCAGAGGCGAAGCGCAGTACTCCACCGGATTGCAGCCGTTCGGTGACCAACTCGACGAACGGCGCCTGGACCAACCGCCGTTTGTTGTGGCGCTTCTTGTGCCAGGGATCCGGAAACAGGATGACGACCTCCGACAGGCTCCGCGGCGCAACCTGGTGCGTCAGGACCTCGACGGCATCGTGGCAGATCACTTTTGCGTTGTGCAGCTGCCGCTCCTCGAGGCTCAACAGTAATCGGCCGACACCCGGCCGGTGAACTTCGACTCCCAGAAAATTGGCTTCCGGATGTGCGGCTGCCTGCTCGGCGAGGTTGTCGCCATTGCCGAAGCCGATCTCGAGAGTCACGGGGGCTGTTCGACCAAAGGCTGCATCGAGGTCGAGCAGGGTGGGATTGAAGTCAATGCCATACCGGGGCCACAGATGCTCCAGCGCTCGCTGCTGTGCCTCCGTGATCCGGCCTCCGCGCATCACAAAAGAGCGGATGGAACGGGGATGTTCGATCTCAGCCATGTTCGTTCGAAAGAGCCCGGGAGTCTGTCTGACTAATGTTCGCCTGCTGCGGCCGGCCTCGCGACGGCGGGCTGCGCGCCCCGCCCATTAGTCAGACAGACTCCTGGGCCCCCTCGACAGATTACATCGGTCGGCCGGTGCGCGGGTCGATGCGGATGGTGGGCAGGCCCACGGCCTTCCATTCTGAGATGCCGCCAGCCATGTGCGCGGCGGGCTGGCCTTGAGCGAGCCGCTGCCGTGCCGCGGTCAGTGAGCGACCGCCAGCCGCGCACGAGAACACGACCTGCCGTGACTCATCGGGCGGCAGCTGGGTCACATCAAAGGTGGACAGCGGGTACAACAAGGCACCCGGGATCCGCTCGGCAGCATACTCCGCGGGTTCGCGGACATCGACCAGCAGAATCTTGCCGGTCTCGAGCAGTTCTTTGACCTCTTCGGGGTCGTACTCAGTTACCTGATCAGGCGTCATGTGCGGCATGCCGGGATTGTACCTCGACCCCGCGATCCGGCGCACGCGGGCAACGGCTCGTCGCGCCGCCCAGGGCGTCCTGCTGCGCTGTGGTATACGTCGCGCATGAAAAAATATGCGTTTGCACTCACATTAATCTGTCTGGGGAGCGTCGCCCTTGCCGACGAGAAGCCGGCCCCTTTGTTGGAGGCCTGCCAGACGGACGTCAAAGGTGACAAAAAAGACGAGTGGACGCGGCTGCCGAAAGCGGAGAGCTCAGTCACGCAGCACCATCTCGGTGCCGGCGGAAAGGGCATCGACTACACGGCGACCGCGGGCACACTGGTCATCCGCGACGACGAAGACAAGCCGATCGCCAACATGGGCTATGTCGCGTATACGCGCCGTGACGTCAAGGACACCACCCAACGTCCCGTTCTGTTCGCCTTCAACGGCGGTCCCGGATCATCGTCACTCTGGCTGCACATGGGCGTGTTGGGTCCGAAGCGGGTGGTCGCAGGCGATCCCACTCCGACCCCACCCGCGCCGTACAAGGTCGTGGACAACGAATCCGGTGTGCTCGACAAGGCGGACCTGGTCATGATCGACCCGGTGGGAACGGGCCTCAGCCGTGCGGTGTGCAACAAAAAGGACGAGGACTTCTGGGGTGTTGATCCGGACATTGATTCGGTCGGCCGGTTCATCTCCCAGTTTGTCAGTGACAACAACCGCTGGAATTCACCGAAGTACCTGCTTGGTGAGAGTTACGGCACGACGCGGGCGGCGGCGATTGTCGACTGGCTGCGGTCGCGGCGCTCGTTGAATTTCAACGGGCTCGTGCTCGTGTCCGTGGCAACGGACATCGAAGCGATTTTCGCTGAGTTGCCGGGTAACGAGCGGCCGTATACGTCGTACCTGCCGGCTTACGCGGCCGTGAGCTGGTATCACCACATGGTGCCGGGGCAGCCGCCAGCGCTCGAGCCCTTCCTTACAGAAGTGCGGCGTTACGCGATGGGTCCTTTCGCCGCTGCCCTGTTGAAGGGCGATGCGCTGTCGGACGAAGAACGGGATGCCGTCGCAGAGCAAGTGCACAAGTACACCGGCCTGAGTCCGGAGTTTGTGAAGGCGGCAAACCTGCGGGTGGCCCAGAGCGCCTTCACCCACGAGCTGTTGAAATCGCGGCGCCTGACGGTGGGGCGACTGGATGGACGTTATGCTGGCCCGACCCAGGATCCGCTGGCAAAGGACTCTGACTACGACCCCCAGTCGGTGGCCATCACGGCGGCGTACACCGCCGCGTTCCAGGACTACTACCATGTTGATTTGAAGTTCGGCCAGGGGCGCACCTACCGGGCGACGAACTTCGCGATTGGCGAGCGTTGGAAGTGGACCCACAAGCTCGATGGGGGGGAGCAACCTATCGTGAACTCGGGAGTCGACCTGGCGCAGGCCCTGGTTCAGGACGCGAACCTCAAAGTGCTGGTGCTCAACGGTTACTATGATCTGGCGACGCCGTTCCCGGCGACAGAGTACATGATGGCGCACCTGGCTGTGCCGCCCGGCACGTCATCCCGCATCCAGATGAAGTACTACGAGGCGGGACACATGATGTATGTAAACCCGCCGTCCCTGAAGAAGATGAAGGGCGACCTGGACGCCTTTATCGATTCGACTCACTGACGCTGCATCCATTCCATCGCCTCAGTCGTAGTATGAGGCGATGGATACCGGAAACCCGCCCGACGAGCAGCTCCAGTCGCTGCTCGACCGCTGCGCCGCCGCGGATACCGGCGCCCTGGAGCGCCTGTACGAGCTCGCCTCGCCGCTGCTCTTTGCCGCTCTGATCCGAATCCTCCGGCGCCGTTCGCTCGCGGAGGAGGCCCTCCAGGATGTGTTTGTCAGCATCTGGCAGCGCGCCGGGCAGTTCCAGTCCTCCCGCGGCCGCGCCATGGCATGGATGATGTCCATTGCCCGCTATCGGGCCATCGACCTCCTGCGCCACGAGCGTTCTGCCCCCATCCTGGTGCCCGACCTCCCGGAGCGGAGCGAGTCGGATGAAGACCAGGAGGAGTCGAGTTCCTGGGCACCTGCGGCGGGCCTGTTGGAACGCTGCCTGGGTCTGCTCAACGACCAGCAGCGCAACTGCCTCGAGCTTGCCTACGTGGGCGGCAACTCGCACGAGGACATTTCACGGTTGACCGGCAACCCCCTGGGGACGGTCAAGAGTTGGATCCGGCGCGGCCTGCAGAGCCTGCGCAAGTGTCTGGAGTCCTGACGTGCGACCGCAGGACCATCCCGAAACCATCGACTTCCTGGCGGCCGAGTATGTGCTGGGTACATTGCGGGGGCGGGCACGCCGTCGATTCGAGAAATGGCGTGAACGCACACCGCTCGTCGATGAGCGCTGCCGCTTCTGGGAAGACCATCTGATGCGCCTCGCAAAGGGTCTGAGGCCCGTCCGGCCACCGCCCCAGGTTTGGCAGGGCATTCGCACACGGTTGAATCTATCCCGCCAGGCTCAGAAGCAACGTGGGCGTCCATGGGCAATTGCGGCGAGCCTGTTGCTCATTGTTGGCCTGTCCGCTGTGATCTACTGGCGCAGCATCGAGCCAGGCAGGTTGACCGCCGTGGCTACGATTGCCATGCCAAGCGGTAATCAACTGTGGGAAGTTGATGTGTATCGCGAGAGCGGGCGCCTGATCACGCGTACCACTCAGGTGCCCCCGCACGCGGCCAACCGCGACTTTGAGCTGTGGGCTCTACCCGCCGGCGGCAAGCCCGTCTCGCTGGGTGTAATGCCGGCCGGTGGCACAGCTCAACTCAACATGACGGAAGTGCAGAAACAGGCGCTCGCCAATTCCACGCAGGTGGCCATTACCCTGGAGCAGTTGGGCGGCTCACCGACAGGTCAACCGACGACTACGCCAATCTACGTAGTCCCGCTGCGCAACGCCTCATAAAAAGACGCGCCAACCGCATTACGGGTTGGCGCGTGTGTGAAGCAGTAACTTCCAGTATTGCGCGATCAGAACGAAACGAATGCGCCTACGTTCGCAACCCAGGCCTTGTTCTCATCTCCGAGCTGGTTGCGCGACCACATGGACGTCCCTTCGGCCAGCAGCATCAGGTTCGGGGTGAGCTGGTCGTAGACGCCGAGAGTGAACTTGTCGTTGAGCTTGACCAACGTGGGATTGGTTTCATTGTCGGCGCGGCTCAGGCGGCTCGAGCCATAGTTGAAGCCGAGCTTCAAGTTGGTCTCGGGGATCTTGTAGGTCACCTGCGCGAGTCCTCCGTAGGACTTTCGGCTCTCGCCATAGCCTGCGCTCAACGGGTTGGCGTCCGCGCCATTGACAAACAGGCCCGTGGTGCCGAGCCCCTTGGCGTAGTACAGCCAGGCCGCGACCTGGAATCCGCCGGGGATGTCGTATTTGCCGCCGAAGTCGAAGCCGGTACCATCGTAGGAGACCTTCTGTGCCGGGACGAGGAGCAGATCGCCGGTGACCGGGTCAAACCCCGTTGCACGCTGGAATTCCTGCTTCTCCCACAGGAACGATGCTGACAGATACAGGCCGTAGTCGCTCTTGTAGGCCACCTTGCCGTGGAAGCCTGGAGTGGCCTTGGGCTGCGGGCCCGTACCGTCCGTCAGGGACTCGACCGGGTCGAAGATACCGACTGTGACCTTCAAGCCGTTCATATCGGGCGTGGTGTAGTTGATCTGCGCGAGCCAGTCGGTGTAGATGTACCCGTAGCCGATTGAGCCCAGCGACGTGTTGGTCGGCGCGGCGTTGCTGCCGCCGGCGCCCACGCCGAGCAGGGTCATATCATTCAGGATCGCGTCCGCGCCGAACAGGCCGATGTTGCGGCCGGCGAGCACGGTCCCCATTTCCTTGTTGCCGAAGGTCAGGAAAACCTGGCGGACGTCGAGACCGGCGGTGCCGAGGGCGGTATTGCGAGTGGTCGATGTATTCCCGAGGTTCGGGCTGCCACCATCGTTGGTGCTGATTCCGGGGTACAGGCCGAACGTGACGGCGATGTCATAACCCGCCTGGGTCGTCGCGGCGCTGATGCTCAAGGCAGCAGGGAGCAGGCCGTTGCTCACCGACGAAGACGACCGCTGCCCGTCACCGGGCGCTGTGCAAGTCAGACCACCGCCAATCGTCTGGGCCTTGTCGAGCGATTCGCAGTTGGAATAGATGTAGTCAGCATTGACGTTGCCGTCGAAGCTGAGTTTCCAGTCGCCCGCGGTGACGTCAACAGCGTGTGCGGCGGGTGCACACAATGCTGCCAACGCGGCGGCGATTGAGAAACGAACATGTTGCTGTTTCATGGGAGCGTTCCTTCGAGTTGTCAGGCGGTGCGCGCTCACCTGTTTTGCGTCGCGTTACGCGCTGCCATATCAGACTCCGCGACGACGGCGTGCATGCGAGTGCAACCGCCGTGCCAGCCGGAAAAAGTCGCGCTGTATGCGTGTCCTGCACGCAACAGAAGCGCCGGGATGGGGCGCCACGTGTTCCATTTGGGAGGGTGTTTGATACAAGGTTGTCACGCTTATGGAACGGCGGGGCCCCTGTTCTGCTAGGAGCCAAGCGAATTGCTGCGCTGTGTAAGGCCTAAAGCCGACTTGCAGTGATTGACGTGACGTGTTTCTCTATCGTGACACTGTAACGGCACGCCTGCGGCAGAACAGTGACTGTGTGAGGGGGGAAACGTATGGCAAACGCAACGGGTATCAGGCGCTCGGACGAGCCTCTGCGGGCCGGTCACGGCTTCGCTGAAGTAAACGCGCAAGAGCGGGATGTCAGGGGACGACGCGAACAGTTGATTGCGACCGCGGCCCTCGAGATGGATCGCCTGTATGAGCGGATCTGTGAGTCGGGCTGCGTGCTGCTGCTGACTGACAGCGATGGAGCAATCCTCCACGAGAAATCCAACGCCATGTTGAAGGGCGCATTCCGCGTCCAGCGGATCGGATCACCCGGCATTCGCTCACTCTCGCCGGAGCGTGATGTTGCTCCGGTCAACTGCAAAACATCTCAACAAGCTCTGACTCTGGAGGATCTGGCGGGGGAGGATCCGCAGATGCTGCGCAATGTGCGCAGCGCCTACCGGATCGCTGATTCCGGTGTCTCCGTGCTGATCCAGGGTCCGACAGGCTCGGGCAAGGAAGCTTTCGCGCACGCCATGCATCTCGTCAGCCGGCGCGCGGACCGGCCGTTTGTCGCCGTGAATTGCGCGGCGATTCCCGAAACGTTGATTGAGAGCGAGTTGTTTGGTTACAAGCCCGGCGCGTTCACCGGCGCCCGCAAGGAAGGCATGCGCGGCAAGATCCTGCAGTCGGCCGGCGGTACGCTGTTTCTCGATGAAATCGGTGATATGCCCCTGACATTGCAGACCCGGTTGCTGCGTGTGTTGGAGGAGCAGGAGATTGTCCCCCTGGGCAGTGAAAGCGCCATCAAGGTCGATCTGCACGTGATCGCGGCCTCTCACCGCAACCTGCGCGAAATGATCGCCAATGGCACGTTCCGGGAAGATCTGTATTACCGCCTCAACGGCATTACGCTCGAGCTGCCGGCACTGCGTGACCGGGCTGACAAGGAGCGTGTGATTCATCACGCGCTGGCGGCTGAAACCGGCAACGGCCGGCCGGCGGCAATCGAGATGGATGCGCTCCAACGGCTGGTGGCCTATCCCTGGCCCGGCAACATCCGCGAGTTGCGAAATGTCATCCGCACCGCGCTCGCGATCTGCGAGGGCGGTGTCGTGCGCGGGATCGATCTGCCCCGGGAAATCCGGGAGTCAGAATCCAACATCGGGCCCGCGCTGGCGCCGGTAGCCACGGTGTGTTCAGAGGCGAGCTGCGCGGTGAATCCATTGAAGGCCGCCGAACGTGCAGCGTTGGTACGGGTCATCGCGGAATGTCACGGGAACATGACGCGCGTGGCGGCCCAACTCGGCATGAGTCGCAACACCCTGTACCGCAGAATGAAGCGCCACGCCATTCCGCTCGCTCACGGCGCCTGAGCGCGGCTCCTGCGATTGTCTGGCCCGGACTTTGCACGGGCCAGAGAATGAAGGACAAAGCGTTGTCCCGGACGGGCAGGGTTCGGCTCGCTTCGGGGCGTCAACTGCAGAAGGACCCCGCCGGAGACGGCCACTTTCTGGCCGGGCCCGCTGGAGTTGTGCAGCTCAACGAAAGTGCGGCCGCGATCCTGGCCCTGTGCGATGGCACGCTGACCCGTGAGCAGATCATCGCGCGTGTGCTTCCCCGATCGAAGGACGACAGCTTCGCGGTGGATGCCCGCGAGTTCCTGAATGCCGCCCGGCGCCGGGGTTGGATTATCGAGGAGTAGACCCCCGGGATTCCTATTCGTCCTTGGAGCGCTGGCCGTCGTTGGAGTGCGGGCCGGCGTCGAAGGGCTGGCCGTGCGTGAAGACCTGGGTGCCCCGCGATTTCAGGACGCGGTGGGTCACGATGAAGATGTAGTACGTGACGAGGCCCCAGATCACTCGCGTGATCGTTGGCGTGATACCCGTATTTGGCCAGAAGGCCTCGCCGATCAGGGGCGCGGCAAAGAAGCCGATGACGAGCAGCACGACGGCTGCCCCAAAATAAGCGCGTCCGGGAGGTGCAAGTTGCAACGGGCCGGCGCCTCGGCGCATGTATTGCATCCGCGTCCGCAGCCAGATCATTCCGACTATGAACACAGAGGTGAAAACGACTATCCAGTCTTGAGCATTCATAGGCACACTCCGGGACGCTTAGTTTAAAGCAGCGGAGAGAAGTACGATGGACCTTCAATTGAATGACAAGCTTGCGGTCGTGTCCGGGAGCACCGCCGGCATCGGCTACGCGATTGCTGAGGCACTGGCCAAAGAAGGCGCGCGCGTAGTCGTCAATGGACGCACACAGTCTGCAGTGAACGAAGCTGCTTCAAAGATTGGCCACGGGGCGGTCGGATTTGCCGGCGACCTCAGCGACGCCGCGAAAGCTGCGGAGCTCGTGCGCAAATATCCTGAAGTCGACATCCTGGTCAACAATCTCGGCATCTTCGAGCCCAAGCCGTTCGAAGAGATCCCCGACGAAGACTGGCGCCGCTTCTTCGATGTGAATGTGCTGTCAGGCGTGCGCCTCGCCAGGGCATTCCTCCCGGGCATGCGCCGTCGCGATTGGGGCCGGATCATCTTCATCTCCAGCGAAAGCGGAATCCAGATTCCCGCGGAGATGATCCACTATGGAGTGACCAAGTCAGCGCAGATCGCCGTCGCCCGGGGCATCGCCGAGACACTGGCCGACACCCGCATTACCTGCAACAGTGTGTTACCGGGCCCCACACAATCCCGCGGCGTAACCGAATTCGTCGACCAGATGGCCCAGTCGAAGAAGGTGTCAGTCGAACAGGTTCAACAGGAGTTCTTCGATCACGTCCGCCCGACGTCGCTGCTGAAGCGGTTCATTACCCCTGAAGAAGTCGGCGCGTTTGTTGCTTTCGTAGCGAGCCCGCTCGCCGCTGCAACCAACGGTGCGGCGCTGCGTGTTGATGGAGGTGTAGTGAAGAGCGCCTTCTAAACGGGGCTCGGTAAGTCGGTATGCGCAGGTTTGTGCTCCTGATCTGCTTGGTGGTTCCCGCGGTCACAGCACGGGCCGCGGGCGTTCGGGACATTGTGATCCCCGCCGATGGGAGCGGGCCTGAAATCTCTGCGCAACTCTGGACACCCTGTGCACGGCCGCCAGGACCCATCATGGTAAACCGCGGCTCCTTCCGATGGGCTATAAAAGGGGTGAAGGATTGCACGCCGGCCGGTAAGGGCCTGCCGCTCATTGTTATCTCGCATGGTATGTTGGAAGACATGTTCAGTCACCACGATACCGCCGAATTTCTGGCGGACGCCGGCTTCGCCGTCGTCACTCTCAATCATCCGCAGGATTCTTCGTCTTCGAGCAAAGACACAGTCGACAATCTCTCGTCTTTCCTCGTCCGACCCGTTGACATCACGCGCGTCATCAGTTTCGTGTTGAGTCACTCGCAGGCTGTTGTAGACATCGACTCGCGACGGATCGGGTTCTTCGGCTTTTCACGCGGCGGTTATACCGGGCTCGTACTGGCAGGAGCCATTCCTGACTTTCATACACTGCTGTTTCCATGCCCCGAAGAATTTCTGATGTGCAGACAAATACGCGACAATGAAATACCCGCCCGGATTTCGGGATACGAACCGCGTATCGAGGCCTTTGTCATCGCCGATCCGATCAGCTTCTTCCCGGATAAGGCCAGTTTGCAAAAGGTGACGGCCCCGATTCAACTGTGGAGCTCGGAGCACGGCGGCATGGGGGTCCGGCCTGAAGACGTGACGTCCGTGGAAAGGAATCTACCCAATACCCCCGAGTTCCACCGTCCTGCCAATTCCGCACATTTTGCATTTCAATTTCCCTGTTCAAAGGAAGTGGCGCAGGCGATGTCCTTCGTATGTACTGATCCACCGGGCTTTGACCGCGCGGATTTCCACAGAAAATTCAACGCGCAAGTGTTGAAGTTTTTCCGCAGGAACCTGACAGGCAACAACGATCACTAGCGAAGGCTCCCCTGGAATCTGCATTGGGGATGGTACGAAAGTCTCGGGCGATGGCCGCCGGCTCCTGCAACCCGGCATGACCGTTGGCGATTACAATGGATCACCGATGGGTGATCGGGCTTTTCCTGTCGCCGGTGTTGAAGTATCTCAATGAAGGCTTGGAGGTTCGATGATGGTTACCGCAGCCAGATGCATTGCTGTTGTTGTCGCCTGGTCGTTGAGCCACGCAGCAGCAGCGCAGACCGGCAAATTGACCTGGCAGTCACTCGACACCGCCCTCGCAAGTGCCGGCTGTCACGCCGTCTCCTTTCAAGACCCGCATGCGCTCGCCATGGAGGGTAATGGCAATCTGATTATTGCCAATGAGAAAGGCGACGCTGCGTTACAGGAGATCACCGCCGGCGGCGAAATCCATACTCTCCTGAATCGCAACTCCCCTGCGCTGCGCGACGGAAAGTATTTCTCGCTGAGTCTCGCCGTCGACTCGGACAACAGTGTGGTGCTCGCAGTGGGTGGACGCAGGACAATTGAAAGGTTGCGCCGCGACGGTTCGCTGGTGCATATCGCCGGAATTCCGGGCAAGGCACAGAGTGTGGACGGTCCCGCCCAATCGGCCACCTTCAAGGCGCCCACGGCTGTCGCGGTGGACGGTCACGGAACTATCTACGTGGCTGACTCCCGAGTCATCCGCAAGATCGATCCGAGCGGCGCTGTGACTACGTTGGCTGGTAACGAAAAATCGGAAGTAGACTACGCGGACGGCAAGGGAAAGGCAGCCGCATTCGATGCGCCTGTTGGAATGGCTGTTGGGGCCGCCGGAGTGGTCCTGGTCGCCGAGGGCGAAGAACGTGAAGGCGAAGAGGGCCACGGTAGCTCGTTCGGGGCCATTCGAAAATTAGATCGCGAGGCAGTCGTTACGACCCTTGCCGGGGCCATTGACGCGGACGGCGGCCTACTCGATGGAAAAGGTAATGGCGCCCTGTTCGCGCACATTTGGGGAATGGCCCAGGATTCCCGGGGCAACCTGTATGTGACGCAGGAGAACACGATCGCGATTGCGGTTCGGAAGGTCGAACCGGATGGCCAGACGACGACGTTGCTCAGTTCTGAGGCGGGCAGCGGCAATCGCGACGGTTCTGATCCCCGGTTCGTGGAGCTGACCGGAATAGCGGCCGACAAAGCGGGCAACCTCTACGTCGTCGACACTGGAGCAAACGCGCTCCGCAAGGTCGATTCGAAACAGTTTGTGACCACGCTGTCTGAATGCAAATGAGTCGAGGGAATGACATGACTATCAAGAACGACTACGGAGCTCCCATCCACATGGCGCCAACGGAATTGAGCCGGACGGTTTCTAGAGGAGACTGAGGCTGGTTGGTGTCGATGATGGAAACACATGTTGGATCTGGTCCGGCGACAGGCCCCACAGCGACGTGAACAGGCCACCCAGGACCGCGCGATATTCGTTGAGGACGGGATAGTCACGGTTCTGAAACAGGCTCGCGGCGCTGACTTGGGTTTGCTCGCCGGCGATCCGGCCGCCATTGATGCTGCCGCCCAGCAACCAATGCACAGACCCGTGGCCGTGGTCGGTGCCTTTGTTGCCGTTCTCCCGGAAGGTCCGGCCGAATTCTGAAACGACGGCGACCACCGTATTGCGCCATTCGGCGCCCAACTCCTGCGACAGTGCCGCCAGGCCGCGGCCGAGACTTTCGATGTTGTTGGCGAGCGCGCCCTGTGCCGCACCTTCGTTGACGTGGGTGTCCCAGCCGCCGACATCGACGAAGCCGATTCGATATTGATCGCGCATGAGTCGGCCAATGCGGCGGGCTTCCAACTCGAAGCCTTTCGGGCTGATGGCATCGCGGCTGGCTTCCTTCATTTCCATTTCCAGGGCGCGACCGACTTCCTGGCGCAGCTCCAATCCATCGATCACCTTGGACTGCAAGGGGTGACCGGCGTACATATCAGACAGTATCGAAGCCTGCCGGGTATCGAAGACCGGCTTGCCAACGCCTTTCAGGGAAATGTTGGGAATATCGGTGTTGCCACGGAAGCAGACCGGAAGCGAATCCGTAAATGAGATAGGGTCCGCGCCGTTCACCACTCCCGCCAGGCGGGCTAGAAAGCCGGACCGCAGGTCGTGGCTTCCCTGTAATGGCTGGCCCAGCTCGATGCTGTCCTGCGTCTCGAAATGGCTCCGCGACAGATCCTCGGTACCGGCGAACGGAATAAATAGCGCCTGGCGGCTCGCGTAAAGAGGCGCGATAGACGACCGTAGAGCCGGAGTGAGCGCCCAATCGGAGTCGAGTGCAACCGCTCCGTCTGTAGCGTCTGGTCCCGTTGACCTTGCGACAGCTATGTTGGGTCGTGCTTCATAGTAGTACGAACTGGAATACGGGATCACGACATTGGCGCAGTCGTATCCGCCGCGCAGAAAAACCAACAGGAAGCGCGGTGAGCCGGGCGGGGCGGCAAACAGCTGTCCGCTGACAGTAAGTGCTGGCGCCGCCAGGGCCATCATCTGTAGGAAGTCACGACGCTGCATAGGTGACCTCAGCCAATTCAGGTTAACGATAGTTGAAATCAGGCGAGGCAAGCAGAAAGGTATTCCACTCGACCTGGGAGCCGGCCCGGTCGAGTGCTGTACGGGCATGGGCAGATAGAAATGGTTCGACCGCCGTGTAATACAGGCGGCCGGAAAGTTGGGGAAATCCAGCGGTGGTGGGTGCGCTGCCGTCCTCGGGTTCAAACAAACCCCCGTTGCCGCTGCCGATGGCCCGGGCAATCTCGAAGCGACGACTGATCTGACCTGAGCTGGCCCAGCCGCTCTCCGTCAGCGGGTAGCCATCAGGCGTTTGTCGGCCAAACAAGGGTTCTCCCAGCGCATTGAGCCAATTCACCACAGGGTGTGTGTTGGCGACCGGCTTGCCGTCGTAAGCGAGCCGCATGGTGGAAATCACGAAATGCATCGGGTCTTTGAATTTGTCGCCCAGCGACGCTTCAAATTCCCGGGAGTTGAAAAGAGTCTCCAGCACGTCGGCAATATCGCCATGCGTTTTCTGGAACGTCTTCGCCATGCGATCGGTGAGTGAGCGGGGCGGATCGTCGGAGACGAAATAGACGGCCAGTTTGCGCGACACAAACTGCGCGCAAGCAGGGTGCGAGACGAGCAGATCTACTGCCTGCTCCACTTCGTCAAACCCACCGCCATCGATGTGCTTTCCCAGCAGAGTCTTGCCACCGAAGTCGTGGCGGGCGGGATTGAACTCGAATGCACCCTGGTGCCGGTACAGCTTCTGCCATTCCGGTTTGAGCTTGGGCTCGTTGCCGGACGTATTGACGCCGACGCCGGTCAACACCCGAGCCAGCTCTTGGATATCCTGTTGCGTATAACCCGAGCCGACCCCGAGCGTGTGCAACTCCATCAACTCGCGGGCGTAATTCTCGTTGATGTGCCCGGCCGCGTTCTGAGCATTGTCCAGATATTGCAACATCGCCGGATGGGTCAGCGTTGCCATGACCAGATCCCGGAAATGGCCAAGAGCGTGCGGGCGGATGGCATTCTCGGCGTAGTCGCCGACCAGCCAGGCGTCGTTGGCTTTATATTGGAAGACGCTGAAATGATCCAACCAAAGCCAGGTCAACTGTTCTTGCAGCTGGGCTGGTGAGTACAGCGCGCGCAGGATTTCGCGGCGAGCGGCCTCGTAGGCGAGACGGTTGCCTTTGTCGTTGAGTGCCTTGCGCTCAGTTTGTTTGGCTGCTTCGTCCGTGAGCGAGTTGATTCGTTGCTGCTCGCGGATCACCGCCGGAAGTACGACTGCGGGATCGGTGTGGGCGACCTCGAGTGCCGTGATCTGTGTGTTCACTGCCGGCGGCGGGCGCAGATCAGCCGGATGGAGTTGCTGCGCGAGGAATTTGCGGCGGCCGAGTTTCAGGTATTGATCGACCACGGCGGTGTCGGGACCGTAGGTGATCCGGTCCAGCCAGAGTATGTCCTGGCGGGTGAGTTGAGTTGCTGCCGAGGCGGCAGTGGCTGCACAGGCCAGGAGTGAAGCCGCAATCGCGCGTGCCAGCCAGTGTTGGCCGGCGGCATCGGTGTGCACTCCGCGCGCCAGCCAATGCTGCATGCCGCCATGCGGCTGCGCGGCGGGTGCCGGTGAGCCTTGCGTGCCGGGGTCGGCCTGCTTGTCGCGCGGCGGCCGACTTTGCCCCTCGGTGACCTGCTTTCCGTACTTCAGCGGGCCTTGTCCATCGTCGGTGAGCTGATTGCCACGCGCCAGCCGACGTTGCACGTCGAAGTCGAACTGATGGCCGCGCGTCGGCCGACGTTGCTTGAGGGCGAGCTGATTGCCGTGCGCGAGCGGGTGTTCTATCCCGGAATCGGCCTGCCTGCCATGCGCCAGCTGGTGTTCGGCGCCGAGGTCGGCCTGCCTGCCATGCGCCAGCTGGTGTTCGGCGCCGAGGTCGGCGTGGCTGCCATGGGTCGGCCGATGTTCTGCGCCAGGGTCGGCGTGCCTGCCGTGGGTCGCCCGCGATCGAGCACCGGCGTCAGCCTCCGTGTCGCATATCTGGCTGTGGGTGCCGCGACTGGCGCGCATTGTTAAATTCTGGTGCAGCACATCCCTGGGAACGCACGTGGCGGATATTGGCTGACCTGCCCGCAAGCGGGGTGCCGGACCTGGAGTTACTTCGTAACGCAAAGTACTTGACGGTGCAATAACCAGTCCCTACAGTCGACGGTAAACGTGCGGGGCCGATGTGAGCAACCCAAGATCGAACAATACTGTTGCTATCGACAGTCACGCTCTCGGAACACTCAACTACATCCGCGCCTCGATTGAGGCGGCGGGCGCTTTTGCGGTTCCGGGGATTGCCGGAATTGCGATGGGCGTGGTGGGGATACTGGCGACGCTGATTGCATCGATTCCCGGGCTCGCCGGCCATTGGCTCGAGATCTGGTTGATTGCGGCCGTGGCCGCGGCCGCGAGCGGCGTGTTGTTCATTGCTCGGCATTCACGGCAACCGGCCGGGGCCATGCTCTACCGGGGGCCGGCCCGCAAATTTGTGTTGTCGCTGTGTCCTTCGCTGCTGGCGGGCGCGGTGTTGACCGTGGTGCTGCGGCAGGAGCAACTGAGCTCGCTGATTCCGGGCGCGTGGCTCGTGTTGTACGGCTGTGCCGTGTTGTCGGCGAGCATGATGACCACGGCGGCAATGTTGCGACTGGTTGCGATGATGGGTGGGTTGTTTGTTGTTTGCGGAGTCGTGGCCTTTCAGCTCTCGCCACACTGGCACAACCTGGCGTTGGGAACGGGCTTTGGCGCGCTCCATCTGGTTTTCGGTATCCTGATTGGACGGATAGAACGTGTCGAGTAAAGCTGCAACCCACAAGCCTCCGCCCGTGATTCGCGACGAGCCAGTTGCTCCGGCCCACAAGCCGGCGGGGGTGCCTATTCCATCCAACACTCCCGAGGACGCGAAGTTCGACCGGTTGGTGTACGAGCGCGTGCGATTGGGAATCATGAGCGCGCTGGCGGTGAATGAGCAGCTCACATTCAATGAGCTGAAGGCGCTGTTCCAGGTGAGCGACGGCAATCTGAGCGCTCATGCCCGCAAGCTCGAAGAAGCCGGTTACATCGATTGTTCCAAGTCCTTCGAGGGCCGCCGGCCCAGGTCTGAATATCGTCTCACGCAGGTAGGCCGCAAGGCGTTGCATCGCTATCTCGAGCACATCGAGGCTGTCATCAAAGCGACGCGCCGGGCGTAAATACTGTTTGGCGATGACTCGTCACGACTAATAACTCTGTAACATAAAGTACTTGTCAATGCACAATCTCCACGTTGGCATCATCATGGACGGCAACGGCCGTTGGGCTCAGCGACGCGGTCTGCCGCGTACCGCGGGTCACGTTGAAGGCGCGAAGACCGTCAGCGAGATCGTTGAAACCGCCGCTCGCGCGGGTGTCAGAGTGATCACGCTCTACGCATTCTCATCCGACAACTGGCGGCGGCCCGGCGCCGAAGTCACAGCCCTCATGGGCCTGCTGCGCCGATACATCACCACCGAGACACGGCGCTGTATCGAACAGTCGATCCGTATCAACTTCATCGGCCGCCGTGACCGGCTCACGCCGAGCCTGGTCCGCGCCATTGAGCAGAGCGAGCAGCTCACGGCCTCGAGCACGGGCATGCTCCTGCGCATTGCGGTTGATTACTCAGCTCAGTACAGCATTCTCGAGGCAGCTCGCCTTGCGGGCGGCGAAGTCAACGTGGATTCGTCCCGCTTCCAGGAGCTGCTGGATCTCGTGGACCACTCGGCCCCGGCGGGCGCGGTGGACCTGCTCATTCGCACGGGCGCGGAGAAACGCCTCAGCGATTTCCTGTTGTGGCAGTCGGCTTATGCCGAGCTTTATTTCGCCGACTGCATGTGGCCTGACTTCGATGCCGAAGGATTTCATGCGGCGCTCGCTTACTACCATGGTCGGCAGAGGCGGTTCGGACAGGTGATGGCGGAGGCCGGCGCCTAAACGGACGATTACCGGGCGCGCAGTCGTCGGCGCGCCAATGCCTGACCGCCGCGCAGGGGCGGCTGCTCGCGGGCCGCCGGGACCAACCTTCGCGCAGCTATACTTCCACCAGCTCGTTGCGAGCTGTCTGGGAGTGTCCATGCGTTCTATTTTCTTCGCCGCCGTGGCTGCTGCGGTCGCGGGCACCGCAGGTGCCGTCCCCGCCGATTCACCGTCCCACGTGTTCGAAGGCAAGGACATCTTCAGCCTTCAATGTGTCACCGATCCACAGATCCGCCCCGACGGTCGCGTGATCGCCTATGTCCGCATGACGTACGACATCATGACGGACCGCCCGCGCCGCTCGATCTGGCTCGTCGATACTGATTCGGGCGCGCAGACACCGCTGGCAACCGGCCCTGGCTCGAGCTCCTCGCCACGTTGGTCACCGGACGGCAAGCGACTCGCCTATGTTGGAAGCGATGGCGGTCACCCGCAGTTGTTTGTCCGCTGGATGCAGACGGAGCAGGCAGCTCGAATCACTGACCTGACGGAGATGCCGGGAGATCTGCGGTGGTCACCTGATGGCCGTTCCATTGCGTTTGTCATGATGACGCCGGATGAGAAAACCGCACTGGGCACCGCGCCTCCGCGACCCGAAGGCGCCAATTGGGCCGAGCCCCTGACTGTCATCACAGATGTCAAATACCGTGCGGACGGCGAGGGCTATCTGAAGCCCGGTTATTCCCATGCCTTTGTCGTGTCGGCGGAAGGTGGCTTCCCGCGTCAGCTCACCTTCGGCGCGTTCAATGAGGAAGGCCCGTTATCCTGGACGCCGGATGGCAAAACTGTTTTGTTGAGCGGCAACCGTTCCGAAGGATGGCAGCGCGAGCCGGTCACGACCCAGATCTATCAGGTGTCGGTTGATGATGGCAAGGTGACTGCTCTCACCAGCCGCGTCGGACCCGACAAGTCGCCGCGTGTTTCGCCGGATGGCAGGAAGGTTGCCTATCTCGCCTTCGATGACCGCTTTCTCGGGTATCAGAATGTCCGGGTGCATGTGATGGACCTGGACGGTCACAACGACCACTCCATCAGTGACTCACTCGATCGGTCGGTTGATGCGGCTGAATGGGCTGCCGATGGTCGCAGCCTGTTTATTCAATACACGGATCAGGCGGTGACACGGGTCGCGCGTCTGACGCTCGAC
>Ga0207703_10001526_pt1 | contig 21015 bp, 24 predicted proteins | sample KBSSwiS12_FD_184304 | JGI IMG/M metagenome (GOLD analysis project Ga0207703, IMG submission 184304) | Switchgrass rhizosphere microbial communities from Kellogg Biological Station, Michigan, USA - KBS Switchgrass S1-2 (SPAdes) (version 2) | ecosystem: Host-associated > Plants > Roots >...
GATCGACATCCTTGCCGACGTCACGCTCCACCCCTCGTTCCCCGATCAGGAAATCGAGCGGATCCGGAGCGACCGTCTCACGACGCTGATGCAGCAGCGGGATCAGCCGTGGCCGACGGGCATCCGCGTGATGAATGCCTGCCTCTTCGGGCCGGCTCATCCCTACGGACACACGCAGATCGGCACGCAGGCGTCGATCGAGAAGACGAAGCGCGACGATCTGGTCAAGTTCTACACCTCGACGTACAGCCCGAAGAACGCGGCCTTGATCCTGGTCGGCGATCTGACCGAATCCGAGGCGAAGAAGCTCGCTACGGATGCCTTCGGATCCTGGAAGGGTGCGGCCACGCCGGCTCCGATTCCCCCGACGGGAACGATGGCCAACTCGCGGATCGTGATCGTGGACAAGCCGGGCTCGGTCCAGACGGTGGTGCTGGCCGGACAGTTCGGCGTCAAGCGCTCTGATCCCGACTACGAGAAGCTCGACCTCATGAACACGGTCCTCGGCGGGCTCTTCTCGAGCCGCATCAACCTGAATCTCCGCGAGGACAAGGGCTACAGCTACGGCGCCTTCTCGTTCGTGGGACAGAACCGGGGGGTGGGCAACTTCATCGCGGGCGCTTCGGTGCGCGCGGACGTGACCGGCCCCTCGGTGACCGAGGTTCTCAACGAAGTGACGAAGCTCAGGGACGGCGGCGTGACGGCGGACGAGCTTCGGATGGCCAAGGAGGCGACGACGCGCTCCCTGCCCGCGAATTTCGAGACGACCTTCTCCACGGCCGGTACGATCGCGAACCTCTATATGTACGATCTTCCGCTCGACTACTATCAGACGCTTCCGTCGAGACTCTCCGCAATCACGACCAGTGATGTTGCCGCGGTCGCGAAGAAGCATCTCGCTCCCGAGCGGATGGTGGTGGTCACGGTGGGCGACAGGAGCAAGATTGAGCCGCAGCTGACGAAGCTCAATCTCGGCTCGGTGGCGTATCGCGATCCGGACGGCAAGGAGATCAAGGGAACGACGGGTAGCTCGGCTCCCGGCCCGGGATCGCCTGGCACGGGATCAGCGCCTTCGAATCATTAAATCTCTTAACAGTCGATCCTAGCCGGCACGACCAGGCCGGCGGGTACGAGAGAACGGGGTCGGATCTACGGATCCGACCCCGATTTCGTTTTTCATCAACCTACGAACCCCGACACGAGCGCGGTGTTTGCACGAGAGGGACGATGAGGCCGTCTACGTAGCCTTCTCTCCTGCCGCCGAACCCGACGGAAGCGTGACGCCGCCGCGGCGCGCCAGGAAGTCCTCGACGAAGAGGAGTCCGCTTTCCCCCGCGCGTCGAACGATGCTGAGGAGAGTCTCCATGCTGGCCACCTCTTCGAGCTGTTCGTTGACGAACCACTGGAGGAAGTTCCGCGTGAGGTGATCCTTGTCCGTGATCGCGAGGTCCACGAGATCGTTGATCTGCTTTGTCACGGTGAGCTCCCACTCCAGGGAGAGCTTCACCGCTTCCTCAGCGGTCTTGAAGTCGGCCTTGGGACCCGGGATCGCGGGAATCCGGACGCGACTGCCCGCGTCGACCAGGAAGTTGACGAAGCGCATCGCGTGCGCGCGCTCTTCCATCGCCTGTTTGTGAAAGTGCGCCGATAGAGCCGGCAGGTTCTCGCTGCCGAAGTGGGCTCCGATGGATACGTACTGCAGAAATGCTCCCAATTCGTTTCCGATCTGGGTGTTGATGGCCGCGGCCATGCGCTCGCTGATCAGCATTCGGTATCTCTCCGGTGTCGGTTCTCCGCGACGGCATCCGCTGCCGGATCCCCCGCGACTCGCGCTCCGTGATGGCGGACAAGTTCTGACCCAGACCTCCGCCGAAGTCAAGTACCGCTCCGCGTGCCGTTGCAACAGTGACAAAGTACAAGCCCGACCGGTACATCATGTAACTCTTCCCACGCGATTCATCACTCCGATCGACATGCATCACGTGCTCGACGCACGCGACCCTGTGATGGAATCACGACCTGCGGACGGGGTACGTGAGTTGCGTTCACCTCAGTCTTCTTGGCCTGTCGCTTGCTGCCCTATGACGTTGTCGCTGATGAGGCGGCTCGAACCACCACCCACCATTTCGGAAGCAGACTAAAAGGAGCGACATCGTGTCGACGGCAACCCACGAACCCGATCTCATCGCGCTCTCCATGACGGCCGGCCCCAACGCACCGGCGGTTGTGGACGCCACGGAGCCCGCGCTCGCGGCCGCACCGTCATCAGAGTCGGAGCGCTCCCGTGATTTCGAAGTGCAGCTCACGATCCAAGCGATCGCCTCGAGAATTCTCGGAGCCGCGCTCCTCGAGCGCGCGCAGGAGGCCGATCCCATTGCCACGTAGCCGTCAGGAGGGACGAGGGATGAACGAGACCGAGAGCATCGACCACGCCATCGTACAGGTGGAGCGGCTCTATCGATCCTTGACCGGTCATGAGGCGCCGCCCATTCGCGAGCACCCCTACGCGACGATCCCGCCCGAGAAGGTTCCGGAGGAGCACGTGCAGGAACAGGTCGACCGGCTGGTCGAGACCCTCACGGAATTCTCCGGAAGCTCCGGGACCCTGGACGGCTGGAAGCCGCCCATCTCGATGTGGGAAGGGCGCGCCGAGGTCTGGATCAGCGTGGACCTTCCCGGTGTGACGCGCGATCAGGTCCGGGTCTCGGTGATCCGGAACATGCTCGAGCTCCACGGGACCCGTCCGGCCCGCGCGGCCACGGAAGGGCAGATGGATCTCCGCTATACCGAGCAGATGTACGGAAAATTCCGTCGCATGATCCCGCTTCCGGCCGGCCTGGCGCTCGATCAGCTCCAGGCGCAGATGCGAAGCGGCATCCTCGAGATCCGGGTGCCCCGCGCGACGGGGAGTACCCAGGATATGACGTCCATACACGTCGGATGAGAAGTGAACCAGTGGCAGCTCGAACCGCGTCGACGGCTCCATCCGCGCGCGCGGGCGCGTCGAGGGTTCGGCTGCAACCGGGGGGTCCTACCACGTCCAAAGGGAGGAGTTCATGGAAGCGAAAGTCGACGTTCGCAAACTTCAGGTCCTGAACGATCGCATCAATCAGACCATCGACGCGCTCAATCAGGTTCGGCTGTCCGTTCACGGCCTCGGCCACACGGGGGTGATGCCTCAGATGAATCCGCTCGCCTATCTCACGCAGGGGTTTGGAACTCAGGGATTCGGAACGCAGGGATTCGGCGGGCAGGGCCTTGGGCAGCAGTTCGGCGGCCAGGGTTTCGGGCAGCAGGGTTTCGGGCAGCAGGGTATCGGGCAGCAGGGGTTTGGCGGACTCCCGCAGACCTCGCCCTGGACCCAGGGAATCGGCGGCCTCGGTCACACGTCGCAGGTCGATCCGTTTTCCCAGGGGAACCCGTACGCCCAGAGCAATCCGTTCTCGCAAGGGAGCCCGTTCTCGCAGGGGAGCCCGTTCTCGCAAGGGAGCCCGTTCTCGCAGGGCAATCCGTACGCGCAGGTCAACCCGCTCCAGTACCTGACCCAGGGCCTTCAGCATTCGCCGTATTCGCAGGTCAATCCGTACGGCAACGTGCCGTGGCTCCAGAGCCCGATCGGGATCCAGGGCATCGGCCGCCAAGGCCTCGATGTCCAGGACATCATGGAACGGAAGATGGCCGAGGCTCGCGCGTCCGATCCCTACCGGATCACGCAGACCTTCCCATTCGCCACGATGTAAGGGGGCAGAACGCTGCACGCACGAGCCGAGGCGGGCTTCGACCCGCCTCGGCTTCGTGTTTCTAGAGGAACTCCAGGTCCCCGAAGACGAGCCCGGCCGCCTGGTCCAGATCCGGCACGTAGCGCACGATCTCCTCCGTGATCACGCGCGGCACGATCGTGCTCCGATCCAGCATCGCGCGGTTCCCGCTCGGCACGAGGATCATCCTGAGATTTCGGTGATAGGCGCCGTCCACCTTGTAATCGAGATCCCCCACCAGCCGGACGGTGAGCACGTCGTGCGCGTCCGTCACCACCACGCCCGTGAACGCGACGTCCTGCGGCACCGGCCGTTGCAAGAAAACGGAGAGGAAGGCCAGCGCGGTCGGTAGGCCGGCCGAGGTTCCTCCGGACGGCTCGTCTTCCTTGGTGACCTTGTACCCGTAGTTGAAGTCGAGGATGTCGCGCGTCGCGTGGGGGAACTTGGCCTGCGCGTACTCCCGCGTGGCGAGGAACGTGTTCCGCACGTTGGTCCTCATCTCCTCGGTCACGTTGCCGAGGATGTCGTCTCGCCGGAGCGCGCCTCCCTGCCCGGGTGACGCGATCTCGCGAGTGGCCCAGACCTCATGGACCAGTCCGTGGATCGTCCCCGCGAAGCGGTAGGTGGCCGCGGAGAGCACGCGCCCGATCGCGCGCGAGCGCTCCCGCGACGTCCGCTCCAGACTCTCCGCCCGCTCCGCGAAGCGCCTCTGCTGCGCGGTGTCCCCTCCACCTTGCAGCGCGAGGAGGGTGGCGAGCCGCCTCCAGATTCGATAGTTGTTCGGCGACACGTGCACCGCGGCCTCGAGCGCCTCGAGCACCGTGGGGACGATCGACTTCATCTTGAGGAGATCGGCGACACGCGGCGAGGGCACCTCGGCCTCCCGGTCGAGGAGCCAGCCGATCACGTAGAGATCCGTCGGGTCCCGCTCGAGCGCGCTCGCGAAGAGATCGATGGCACGCTCGCGCCCGGTGTGCGTCCCCGAGAGCGCCTCGAGGTTGGCCCAGTACTTGAGGTCCAGGAGGTCTTCGCCCCGGGAGAAGGTGCGCTTCGCCGTCGCGAGATCGCCGCGGATCGCGGCACCTAGGGCCGTCTCGCGCTCGGGGGCGCCCTGGCTGAGCACCGCGTCGGGAAAGCGGATGGCGCGGAGGCGCTCGATCGGCAGGAACCGGTGGGACGCCACCTCGACCACCTCCTGGAAGTCGGCGCGATGCTGCTGCCGTCGGTACGCGGCCAGATGGCGGCGCTCGTACTCGGCCGCGGCCTCCCGGTCGCCGAGCCGGCGATACAGGAGCGCCAGGCGACCGAGCACGTGCGGATCTTCTTGATTCTTCTCGAGATACTTTCCGATGTTCACAGCCGACTCGAGCCGCTCCCGGCTGCCCGTCCGCTCGTAGAGCGCAACGAGCGCGAGGAGCCGGTCGATGTCGGTCTCGTATCCGCGCTCGAGGCCCAGCCGCTCCAAAATCTGAATCGACATCTCGAAGTCTCCGATCAGCTCGTAGATCCATGCCTCGGCGAGCACGGCGAGCTTGTAGACCTCGGGATCGCGATCGCGGTGTCGCGTCGCCACGTTCCGGCAGATGGTCCCGGCCTCGTTGGGGCGACGAGCCACGTACTGGCGAAATGCTTCTTCCAGAGCCAGATACGACGTGGGCTTCTGAATCAGCTGGAACTGCCCCATCGCGAGGAATTCGCCCGCCCCCTGGGTGGGATCCTGCGCCAGGTGGAGCATCGATTCGAGGTGCATTCGCGCGCGCTCGCCGGCGCCGGTCTGCTTCGACTGAAGCTGCGCCGTGCAGGCCACGGCGAGGGAGAGCTGTCCCCGCATGTGCTTGAGCTTGGCAAAGAGGCTGAGCGCGTCATGATGCTCGGGGCTCTCGTCCAGGACCTCGGCCACTTCCATCTCGGCGAGCGTGAGATCCCCGATCTCGATCAGCACCTCCGCGTAGCAGAGGCGCGCGGCGGCGGGCCTGAGATCGTCCGGAGTCGGCTGGGTCATCGTGTCTCGCGTGGCCACGATTAAGGATAACGCAGCGCCCGAGCGTTCCCTTCCGAAACGGGCCCGGGGTACAGTTGAAGGATGCGCGGACGGGCCGAGCACATGAGTCGTTGGCTCCAGATCGTGATGGCGGTGCTGGTCCTGGCCGCGGTGGCGTTCGGCGTCTACCGGGCTCTCGGATCTCGGTCAGGCAAGCAGGATCTGGACCGTTCGGTCGACAAAGTGACGTCCGCCCTCGGTAAAGCGCTCGAGCTCCGCCAACGGGAACGGTCCGGGCAAGCTCCGTCGACCTACATGCGAACGCAGCTCGATCTTCTGCGCCAAGACCTCGAGAAGGAGGCCGCCACCCTGGCGAAGGCGCGGCCCGAGCCCTCGGCCCTCCAGTCCTTCCAGCGGGTCTCCCACTTCGCGGAGAACGCGGCGAAACAGGTGGGCGCTCTCGCATCCGGCGCGCCTCCCGACTCGCTCGATCGAACGGAGGCCAGGCTCCGGATGATGCTCGATCGCGCGAAGGGTCTCCGGTCGGCCCGCGCTGCGTCCGGACAGCAGTAGCCCATGCACGGCCATTCCCCAGCCGCGGAGTTCGCTCCGCGGCGCTCGTCGCTTTCTGCCGCGGCTCAATCTCCGGCAGGCGATTGCCGATAAATGTCGCCTGGAGGGATCGATGGGTCACTGGAAGAAGACGAGCCTGGTCATCTCCGGCTACATGGCCGCCGTGCTGGCCGCCATCGTGGCGGGATGGCTTTACGACGTCCGCGTCTCCGCCCTGCCCTACGACACTTCGGGCGGCATGTATGCGGGAGGACAGCTGATCACCGCGCTCGGCGCCTTCCTTGCGGTCGCGCTCATCCCGACCGTTTTCCTGCTCTGGTCCTCGAGGCGCAACGAGCGCTTCTGGAACCGGGTCGGCCTGGTGTCCCTGTGGTTCGCCGCGGTCGGCCTGGTCGCGGTTCTCCTCCCCGCACTAACCCACGGACGAGCGGACAACGTCGCGCTCGTGCTCCTAAACCTCCTCGGACTCGCCCAGCTTCTGGGCGTGCCGCTCTGGACGTTCGCCTTTGGCATCTTCGCCTGGCTCGCGCCCACCAAGGAGACCCGACAGCAGATGCTTCTCGCCCTCGGCATCGAAATCGTGATCGGCGTGTGCGCCGTGATCCACTGGATCATGCCGCGTCCACCCTTCTGATCTGATCTCCGCTGGACACGCGGCGCGTCGTCGGTAGGAGTGATTTCGCGGTAGGTGGTGTCCCCAAGGGGATTCGAACCCCTGTTGCCGCCGTGAAAGGGCGGTGTCCTAGGCCAGGCTAGACGATGGGGACCCGTGCGCGGGGCGGGATCGCTCATGGAATCAATGAACCCGCCGGCGAGCGGAGCACTATAGCGTAATCGCAGCGTGCTGGCCCCGCTGAATCGCGTCATCTTGTCGAGCTCGCTAGGACCGCGCGATACCTCGCACCCCCGTTCAGACCCTTCGTTTTCCTGGTCGCATCCAGCCACGCGTGAGCCAATCGACCCCACCTTTGCCTCCATCTCGCCTGAGGCTATTTACGTAAGTTATTGTCAATAATACAATTAAGCCATGAAACAACCCACGGCACGACCCATGCCTTCACATGGTGTGGGATTGGGATGGGTGGAAGCAGGCGCACTGCGCCCACGATGGAAACGACGGACGGAGGTCGAGCGAGCGATGCTACTCACCGCCTACATCACGGTGGTGGTCGCTACCGGCGGGATCGCGATGTGGCGCTTGGGCGCCCCGGATCCGACCGTGGGCGCGCTCTCACTCCTCTTCTGGTTCCTCGCGAACCTCCTGGGCGAAGTGTTGTGGCTGCCGGCGCCGAAGGGGCGCGGGTACCTCAGCATGGCGAACGCCGCCAACTTCGCGACCCTGCTCCTACTCCCCGCGTCGGCCGCGGTGGGCGTGACGGCGGTCGCGGGGCTCGTGGCGGACCTCCTCTTCCGCAAACGGAAGTGGTACCAGGGTCTCTTCAATTTCGCGGCCTGCGCCGTGACCGTGGCGGCCGCGTCGGCGGTGTTCCAGCGCCTGGGCGGGAACAGCGCGAACATCGACGCGCTCCTCTCGCCTCTGAACGCGCTGCCCCTCGCGGCGGCGGCGGTCACCTACTTCATGCTGAACACGTGGCTCATCGCCGGCGTGGTCGCGCTCCACAGCCGCCAGCCGGTCTGGACCGTGTGGCGGACGAGCTTCGCGTTCGGCTACGAGATGGCCGGGGCCGTGGTGCTGAAGCTCCTCGGCTACCTCTTCGCGATCCTGTTCCTCACGTGGGGCTACATGAGCGCCTTCATGGCGGTCATTGCGACCTACTTCATCCGGGACGCGTACATCCGGTACGTGCAGCAGACCCAGCCGAAGGAGCCCGAGGCTCCGTCCAAGGAGGAGAAAGCGGCATGACGCGCATGCGGGTCGTCCGAAACCTCGTTGCTGTCGCCACCCTCCTCGGCCTGACGGGCTGCAACGGCCTCTTCATGAATCCGCTCGCGCCGAAGTCGGACACGCCGAGCGACCCCGTGGCGCTGGCCGGGCCGGAGATCCTCGTCGTCGATGCGGGCAACACGACCGAATACCGCGTGGCCGCGGCGGACAGCGTGCCGACGGGCGGCGACACGGTGGCGGTGGACCGCTCCCTCACGGTCACGGAGACGATCGACGGTCACTACGGCGGACGCATGCACTGCGGACGGTTCGTGCTCTTCGTGCCGAAGGACGCGTGGAGCGGCAAGGGCCAGGTGACGATGACGATGCCGGACTCCACCGTGATGCTGGTGGACCTGGGCATCTTTCCGTCCAAGCTGAACCAGTTCGCGTCGCCGGTGACGCTCTGCCTCATCACCGATGGCACGACCGCGCGGGTCCAGGATCTCGCGATGTACTGGTGGGATCCGGCGGCGGGAACCTGGAAGGCGCAGCCGACGGACAAGAACCTGCTCGACAACCAGTACCTCCTCGACGGCGAGAGCTACACGCAGGGAATGGCCATCGAGCTGCAGCACTTCTCGCGCTACTCCGGAGGCAAGGCCGGCTGGTAACCGGTCTTCCCCTCCTTCCGAAGAGGCCGCCCGACGACCCCCCGGGCGGCCTCGGCTTTTTCCCCCACGGCCAGGCTTGGAACGGCTATCCTCGTCGGCTCTGAACCGGGCGCCTCGATTTCCCCGGTGCCCGCCTGACGCCATTCCTGGAGGATCCATGCAGAAGTTCGACGGGGTCGATTTCCTCGGAATCGACGGCCTTTTCAGTGACGAAGAGATCCTGGTCCGCGACTCGGTCCGCCGTTTCGTGCAGGACCGCGTGCTCCCCGTGATCGAGAAGCACAACCGCGAAGGGACCTTCCCCGCCGACCTGATTCCGGAGATGGCCGAGCTGGGGATGTACGGCGCCAACATCCACGGCTACGGCTGCGCGGGCCTCAACAACGTCGCGTACGGGCTCATCATGCAGGAGCTGGAGCGCGGCGACAGCGGGCTGCGCTCGTTCGTCTCCGTGCAGGGCGCGCTCTGCATGTACCCGATCCACGCGTACGGTTCCGAGGAGCAGAAAAACCACTGGCTCCCGAAGATGGCCACGGGTGAGGTGGTCGGCTGCTTCGGCCTCACGGAGGCCGATTTCGGCTCCAACCCGAGCGGCATGCTCACGACGGCGAAGAAGGATGGCGATTCCTACGTCCTGAACGGCAGCAAGATGTGGATCACGAACGGCGGCGTGGCGCATATCGCGATCGTCTGGGCCAAGCTCGACGGGCGCATCCGCGGCTTCATCGTGGAACGCGGCACGAAGGGCTACTCGACCAAGGACATCCACGGCAAGTTCTCGCTCCGCGCGTCGGTGACGTCGGAGCTCACGTTCCAGGATTGCCGCATTCCGGCGTCCAACATCCTCCCGAACGTGGACGGCCTCAAGGGACCGCTGGGCTGCCTCAACCAGGCGCGTTACGGCATCGCGTGGGGCGGGATCGGCGCCGCCATGGCCTGCTACCACGAGGCGCTCGAGTACTCGAAGACGCGCATCCAGTTCGACCGCCCGATCGCGGGCTTCCAGATGGTCCAGGAAAAGCTCGCCTGGATGATCCGTGAGATCACGAAGGGCCAGCTCCTCGTGCTCCAGGTGGGCCGCTTGAAGGACGCCGGCAAGGTGAAGCCGGAGCAGGTGTCGCTCGCGAAGATGAACAACGTGGACGTGGGACTCCAGTGCGCGAGGCTCGCCCGCGCGATCCTCGGCGCGAACGGGATCACGGACGAGTACCAGTGCGGGCGTCACATGTGCAATCTGGAGAGCGTCTACACGTACGAGGGCACCCACGACATCCACACGCTCGTCGTGGGCGAAGCGATCACGGGGATCCCGGCGTACAAGTAGTCGGCCGCGGCGGCGGCGGTTACGCCTTGCGCCCTCGCACCGCCCAAGCTCGCGCCGTCAGGCGGATCGATCCATCCGCTTCTTCGCGCAGCTTCGAGCGAATCCGGTCCCTCAGGGTATTCCTGCGCTCCGTATCGAGCGACATGACGTACGCGGGTCCCGGTCCCTGGCCACCCAGGAACGGCGACCAGTAGTCGTCGAAGTCATGGAACAATGCGGCCACGTCGATCGCCCGCGTCTCCACGTCCCGCAATCCCGCCTCCGAGAAGATCGACCCGAGTGAGTCCGGATTGCACATCTGGAACCGCGGCCCTTCGTCCGCCGCATTCGGATCGAGCTCGAGGGCGGCGCTCCAGAACGCACGCATGATCTCCATCTTCCCCGAGTAGTCCCACACGTAGACGGCCACCGTGCCACCGACTCGCGCGACGCGAGCCATGTCGGCCGCCATCTGTACCGGCTCGGGAACGAAGTTCATCACGAGGCCCGAGATCGCGGCGTCCACTGAGGCGTCGTCCACGGGAAGGGAACGCGCGTCTCCGACCGCAAACGAGGCCCGCGGATCCGTGATGTTCGACTTGGCGTACTCCAGGAATCCCGCGGACCCGTCGATCCCCTTCACCGACTTCGGCGAAGCACGGTCGAGGATGGTCTGAGTTAGGGCGCCGGTGCCGCAGCCGACATCGAGCCAGTCGAGCTCGTTCGGCATGCCGAGCCACGCCAGGAATTCGGGCGCCACCTTCCGACTCCAGCGGCCGACGTAGCGCTCGTAGGGATTGCCCGAAGCCCAGACGTCGTGGCGAGCAGCCTGGTTCACGCCTCCTCCTTAGAACGGCACGTACAGCATGGCCACGTACTCGTCGTAGTCGGCGTCCGCTCCGGTCGGCGTGCTCGGGTGATATCGCGCGTAGGAGAGCTTGACCTGGGTGAACGGCACCGGCTCCACGTCCACGTCGAAGAAATACCTCCGATTCACGGTTCGATCGCGATCCTTGTCAGGATCCACGTAGTCGTACTTGACGCGCACGTTGACCCCTCTCGAGACTCGATAGACACCTTCGATGAATGCCGCCATGCTGTTGACATCGCCGGAGAAGCTCTCATCCGTCCCACCCGCATACTCGCCCAAAAGCGTCAGCGAATGGAACGTGCGAGTCAAATAGAGCGACCAACGTGTCTTGTCGAAGCCATTCATGTCGTGGTAGCCCGACAAACCGCCCTGGAGCCAGGGATAGGACCAGGCGACCTTGCCGGCGAGTGCCTGAGCTTCACCGATGATGGGGTCCGCGTCGCCATTCGTGTAGGAGAGCTCGAACCAGCCGTTCTTGCCCGTGGATCCGAGAGCAATCCCGGCATCCTCTTTCTGGGAATCGTACGGGAGGAACGCGCGGGTGAACGAGGTGTGATCGTCCTGCCTCAGCCCGAATGGAACCCGAAACCGTCCGACCTGAATGAATGCGTTCTTCGGCAGATCATGGAACAGGGCATAGAACTCGCGCGCAACATAGGGCGGAGTGATGAAGCTCCCTTGGTCATCCACCGTGATGCCATGGCTCCCCACCACAGTGAGATGATCATGGGGCGTGATCGCGACGCGGAGATTGGCCTGCATTGGGAAGAACGAGTAGGTGCCGCTCCCATTCTCGAAGTGGTCCCCTACGAAGATCGTACGCATGTCGACTCCCAGCCGGATCCACGCATTGAGCTGCGGGTCCACGTCCAGCGTCCCGAACTTCGTCTCCTCCTCCATCGAGTGTCGGTTCTTGTCGTACGTGAATCCGAACTCGTTTCGCATGCCACCGCCGTTGGGATCGAAATGGCAGGACACGCACTTGGCGCCTTCGCGCGAGGCGTAGAGCGGGAGCGCGCGCGCCGGCGCGGCCGACAGCGCCGAAACGAGCGCGACCAAGGCGACGAGGACCAAGGGACGGGTTCCGATCACGGCTGGTTCCTCCTTCCTGCGAGGGAATACGCGGGCTCGGGCAGGCGCGCGACCACCAGATAGAGCGCGATCAAGGCGCCCCCGAGCCCGATGAGGGCGATCGGGACGAAGCCGAACTGATCGATGAGTCCGCCGGAAGAGCCGGCGACCAGAGCCTTCATCGGAGCCACGAGCGCGGGAATGATTCCGATATAGGCCGTGTTGTCCTCGTGAGGGCTGAATGCCATCGAGAGATTGTAGAGGGCGAGCATGTCCGCGACGATGAAGATTCCGAGCGCGAACGCGGTGATGAAATAGAACACCGGATGCCCTCCCACCAGCGCGAGCACGAGTCCGAGCACCAACGCTACGTTCGCGATCACCGCAACGCGCACGTATCCGAATCGGTCACCGATCACGCCGGTGAGAACGCTCCCTAGCATCTGCCCTGTGGAGCAGACGGCCAGGTAGAGCGCGGAGTCGCGCGGCTTCAATGAGAAGCGCGCCTCAGCATAGACCGGATAGTACGTGATGAGGAGATAGCTCCCGGTCGAGAAGACGAGCGCCGCGAGGTAGACGCGGAGCCCGCTCCGGTTCCCGAGGATCTCGCGCGCATAGCGGACGACCGTGCCGTGCGGCGTCCCGGCTTCTACGATCGCACCCGGCTCCTCGCGCACGGGCACGAAGAAGATCGCCCCCGCGGCCATGCACACCGCAGCCACGAGGAAGCCCACCGCGTAGTTCGCCGGAAACGCGAGATGGGATCCGAGCACGCGGCTCGCCACCCATCCCCCGATCACACCCATCAAGGTCTGGAAGAAGAAGATCGTCCCGAACGAGCGGGCGCGGAGCTCTGGTCGCGTCACCTTGCCGATGAAGTTGATCCAGACCGGAATGGTGAAGCCCATCAGCACCCACGACAGACCCCACGCCGCGACGAAGAACACGATGTCCACGCCCGGCGATGGCCGGGGCAGGAGTCCGAACCAGGCCGCGATGCCGAGGTACGGGATCGCGGCGAGCACGTGCAGCAGGATCACGAGCCCTTTGCGACGCGCGAGGCCGGCGCTGGCGTATGCGGCGAAAGGACTCGAGAAGGCGTTGGCCAGGATCCAGACCACCGGGAGGGCACCGATGACCGTGTTGCTCGCTCCGAGCTGGCTCAGGAACACGGGGAGCACGGCCACCATCGAGATGAGGGCGAGCGAGACGCCCCAGAAGACCTCGACGGTGAGGAGCGACGCGACGTTCTTGTAGTGGCGATCGAAGGGAAGGGTCAAGGTTTGGGGCCGCCACCCTGCTTGCCGCCCCCCTCGTCCTTTGCCCCGTCAGGCTTCGCAGCGCTCCCTCGCTTGCCGCGCGTATCCCCCTCCTCCGCCCTTCGCCGCTCCTTTTCCGCGCGAATCCGCTCCAAGCGCTCGCCCAGCTCCTTCTCCGCACCGCGCGCGACGGCCCGCCAGTAGCGCGCGCCGCGGAGCTCGTCCGGGAGGTAGCGCTGGGTGACGATCGCATCGTCGTAGTCATGGGCATACGCATAGTCCCGCCCATAGCCGATTTGTTTCATCAGGGGCGTCGGCGCGTTGCGGATCCAGAGGGGAACGGGATAAGGCGGCTTTTCCAGCGCGTCCGCGGCGGCCGCCTGGTAGGCGCGATAGATCGAATTGCTCTTCGGCGCGAGCGCGAGGTAGACGACGAGCTGCGCGAGCGCGGTGTTGGCCTCGGGCATCCCGAGAAAATGCACCGTGTCCTTCACGGTCACCGCCAATCGGAGCGCCTCCAGGTCCGCCAGCCCCACGTCCTCCGACGCAAATCGGACCAGCCGCCGGGCCACGTACATCGGATCTTCACCCGCCTCGAGCATCCTGGCCAGCCAGTAGAGCCCCGCATCGGGATCGCTCCCGCGGATGCATTTGTGGAGCGCGGAGATGATGTTGTAGTGCTCCTCCCCGACGCGGTCGTACGGAAGCGCGCGGCGCTGTGCGGCTTCCCGCACGTCCTCGGCGGTGATCGTGTCCCGCTTCCCGGCCGTGGCGAGCCCGGCCGCGATCTCGAGCGTCTGGAGCGCGGCCCGCGCGTCGCCCCCCGAGATCGAGGCGATGAGCGAAACCACATCGTCCCCCGCACGCACGCCAGAGCGTCCAAGCCCGTGCTCCTCGTCGGCCAGCGCGCGGCGCACGATCCGCTCGAGCGCCGGCGGGTCTAGCTGCGGCAGCACGATGACCTTCATCCGGGAGAGGAGCGCGTTGTTCACTTCGAACGATGGATTCTCGGTCGTGGCGCCGACGAGCACGATGGTGCCGTCCTCGACGTGAGGTAAGAAGGCGTCCTGCTGCGCCTTGTTGAAGCGATGGATCTCGTCGACGAAGAGGAGCGTCGCGGCTCCGGTCGCGCGTCGCCTCTGCCGAGCCTGCTCGATGACCTCGCGCACTTCCTTCACGCCGGACGTGACCGCGCTGAACGCCTTGAAGTCGGCGCCGCTCGCCTGCGCGAGGATGCGCGCGAGGGTGGTCTTGCCCGTGCCGGGAGGACCCCAGAGGATGATCGAGGGAAGGGTGCCCGCGCGAAGGGCGGTGCCGAGGAGCGTTCCGGGAGCGAGGAGCGCCGCGGCCCCTTCGAAGTTTTCGGCCGTGCTCGGGCGAATGCGGTCGGGAAGCGGCGTGCGCGCGGCCCGGCGCGAGCCGGCGCCCTCGGGAAAGAGGTCGAGCGAGTCCCCCATTCCGCCAGTCTACCCTAGGTCAGGCGGAGAGGAACGCGAGTCGGACGGTGCGGGTCCGGGGCCCGTCGAACTCGCAGAAGAAGACCTCCTGCCATCGCCCGAGCTGGAGCTTGCCGCGACTCACGGGCACGAGGACGGAGGAGCCGACCAGGATCGCCTTCACGTGGGCGGCCGTGTTCCCCTCGCTGTGGCGGTAGTCCGCCTTCCACGGGATCAACCGGTCCAGCACGCGCTCGACGTCGGCGACCACGTCGGGATCGTAGCCTTCGTTGACGGTGACGGCGGCGGTCGTGTGCGGGACGTAGACGTGGAGGAGTCCGTCCCCCTGGAGGATGGCGGCGGCTTCGGCCTGGATGCGACGCGCCAGCGGTACGAACTCGGTTCGGCTGCGCGTCTCGACGGTCAGCTCGACCGGATCCGCGCCCACGTCAGCGCGCCTCGATCCGCTCCGACGGCTGCGTCTCCACGCGCGGCGCATCCCCTCCGGAGGGGATCTCCGTGAACGGAACGTCGGTCACGTTGGACGGGTCGACGCGCATGGCCTTCCGACGCTGGACCGGGGCTTCGCGCGCGGACGTGCGGCTACGCGAATCCGTATCCGAACGGGAGCCGGCGGTGACGAGGCGGAGGAGCCAAAAGAGGATGCGAAGGAAGAAGAACACGACGATGACCTGGACGATGCCTCGGAGCATGGTTGGGCGTAGAGCCCGGGTGGCGCGCATGGCGACGTCCGCCCGGGACTACCTCCCCGCCGGAACGCGTACGAGCGGGAGAGCCATCGCCGTGAGCTCCGCCAGCGGGAGCTTCTCGAGGCTCGCCGCGCGCTTCAACACGTCGATGCGCCGTCCCACCATCTGGTCTTCGCGCTTGGCCGCGAAGAAGGTGCCTTTGTTCGTGAGAACGTCCCGCTCGTATTCGGTCGGGAGCGGAAACTCCGACCGCTCGTGCGGAGGAATGTGCTCGTCCAGAAGATACTTGCGCTCGGCCATCTCCTCCTTGGGCATGGGCTCCAGGCACCGCAGAGGAACCGTGACCTGGTACGACCGCAGTCGCAGCAGCTCTTCCCACACGCCGACGCTCGCGATTCCGCCCTGCGGCGTGACGTGGAAATGGAAATACGTCTGGATGTCACGATCCAGCCCCGTCTCTTTCCCGAGGATGATCGCCATGCGCGTGAGCCGCGACAGGCCGCGAATGCCCCGCACCTCGGGCACGGCGCTCGTGTCCGAGAACCAGTACAGCAGCATCAGGAGGTCGCCTCGCGTCATGGGACCCGAGGCCGTGATGTTTCCGTGCGGAACCGAACCGCTCAAGCGTCCCTCCTCGTCTCAGTCGCCTTTGGCGTGGTCGGATCGGTCGACCACGATGTTTCCGTTCGTCGTCCGGAGCAGGAGCGTGGGTCCGCCGCCGCCGCCGATCCGCCCGTGCAGCGTCCGCGCCGTCGATCCGCCCTCGCGCTGAATGGGATAGCCCACCCGCACGCGGCCGTTCGTGGTGCTCGCATCGATCTCCGCCTTCGCGGCGCCGGGAAGAAAGACCTTCACGTCGCCGTTCGTGGTGGTGAGCTCGACTTCTTGTCCCACCTGCATGAGCTCGGCGGCCACGTCGCCGTTCGTCGTCTCGGCGTGCATCTCGCCCCCCACGCTGGCCAGGCGGATGTTGCCGTTGGTGGTGCTCACGTCGACCGGTCCGGAGACCGATCGCACCTCGATGCCGCCGTTCACCGTCTGTCCGTCGATGTCGCCCGAGGTCCCCTTGATCTGGAGGTCCCCGTTCGATGTCTGGAGGATGAGGTCGGTATCGATCGGCACCTGCACGTAGTAATGGATGTTCATGGACGTCACCCGCTGCCCGAGCACATCCCAGAGGCCGACGTTCTCGGTGCGCCTCGGGTAACGGCTCTTGATGGAGATCCGCTCCGGCAGGACGCTCACGTCCGCCTGGACCTCCTTCAGGAGCTCCTGCGCGCGCTTCTCCTCGTTCGCGCGCACGATCCGCGTGATCTGGATGCGAGCCTGCGGTCGATTCCAGGCTTCGACCGTGATCCGGCCGTTCTGGCTCTCGATCGTGAGCTCGCCTCCGGACTGGAGCGGGAAGACGCGCTCGGTGACCGCGCGGGCCTCCGCCCCCTCCGCGGGACGGATCGAGGGACCGATCCCCACCACCACGCCGGCCAGAACCACCGCCGGAACGATGCCAAACCTAGTGTGAGCCATCATGCCGCTTCTCCTTCCCCCGGACCGGGCCGAACTGCTTCCAGCTCAACTACGTCCGACCGTTCGCGAGGGTTTCCCTAGACGCTGAAGCGGATGTTCACGATGTCTCCGTCCCGGACTTTATAGTCTCGCCCTTCGGTCCGCAAGAGGCCCCGCTCCCTGGCTTTGGCCATGGTCCCTTCGCGAATCAGGTCATCGTAGGCGATCACCTCGGCCCGGATGAAGCCGCGCTCGAGGTCGCTGTGGATGGCCCCGGCGGCTTCCGGCGCGGCGGCCCCCTGCCGCACCGTCCAGGCCCTCACCTCGTCCGGCCCAACGGTGAAGAAGGAGAGGAGCCCAAGGGCCTCGTAGGAGACCCGGATCATGCGGATCAGCCCGGGCTCGGTGATCCCGAGCGCCGCCATGAACTCCTTCGCGTCCTCGTCGGCGAGCTGCGCCAGCTCCGCCTCGGTCTTGGCCGAGAGCGCGATCGCGGCAGGCGGGGACGGGTTGAACTTCGCACGGACCGGCGCCACCAGCGCCTCGTCCCCCTTCTGGAGCGATGCGTCGTCCACGTTCACAACCCAGATCCACGGACGCCCCGAGAGGAGCTGGAAGCCGCGGATCGAGCGTTCCTGCGCGGGTGTGAGCCCGGCTTCGAGCGCGGGGCGCTCGGACTCGAGCGACGCCTTCACCTTCTTCAGGGCCTCGTACTCGTTCGGATCCTCGGGCTTCTTCCCCACCTTCACCGCCTTGTCGATCCGCTCGAGCCGCTTCTCGACCACGGCGAGATCCTCGAGCAGGAGCTCTCCCGCGAGCCAGGACGCGTCCCTTGGGGCGTCGACCGACTCGAGGAAGTGCGGCACGGAGGGATCGTCGAAGGCGCGCACCACGAGGACGAAGGCGTCCACGTCGCGGAGCGCGGAGAGGGCGGAGAGACCGCCCCGCTCGCCTCGCGGCTTGTCGACCGCGGGGGCGTCGACGTAGTCGACCTTGGCGGGGGTGTACTTCTTCGGCGTGTACATGTCGCGGAGCCGCTCGAGGCGCGCATCCGGTACGGCGACCGAGCCCAGGTTCACGCGCTCGCCGCGCGCCGAGCCCGATTCGGCGGCGCCCTTGGTGAGCGCGGTGAACAACGCGGTCTTCCCGCTCTGCGGCGGGCCGAGAATGCCGAGCTTCACGCTAGGGGATGGAGAGGGTCAGGACAGAACGGGTCGCGCTCAGGCGCCGCGCTTGGCACGCTCGGCGCGGACCGTCATGGTGTCGGCCTGCTCCTGCGCCCAGGGGGCATCCTCGTCGCCAGGATACTTCTTCGTGTAGTCGAGGTACTTCTCGCGTGCGCGCGTCCAGGACTGCTCCCTCTTGTAGGAATCGGCGACTTGCAGGAGCGCGGTCTTCGCCTGATCGCTCTCCGGATACTTGTCGAGAACGACCTGCGCGTATTTCCGCTCGCCCGGGTAGTCTTTGCTCTTCCGGCTCAGGCGCGCGAGGCTCGTGAGCGCGTCGTCCACGAGCTCCGTCTTGTTCCCGGGATCCAGCGGCATCATGCGCTCGTACCGGCTCTTCGCCTCCGGATAGAGCCCATGCTCGTAGTACCGGTCCGCGAGGCGCGCCACGAAACGCGGATCTTTCCCCTGCGTGGGCTCTTCGGCGATCAGGGACCCGAGCGTGTTCCGTCCCGCGAGGTAATCCTCGACCAACCCCATGAACTCGGCGGGGTGGTAGTAGCCGACCACGCGATCGATCTCGGTGCCGTCCGGCTTGAGGACGAGGATCGTCGGGTAGCTCTCGACGTGGTAGCGCGCGGCCGTGACCGTGTCCACCTCGGCGTTCAGCTTGGCCGCGGTGAACTTCTTCGTGTAATCGATGAACTTGGCGTCGGTGTAGGTAGACTCTTCCAGAGCCTTACACCAGCTTCACCAGTCGGTATAGAAGTCGAGCATGATCGGACGGCCGTTCTTCCCCGCATCGGCGAGCGCGGTGTCGTACGTCGTCTTCCAGGCGATCCCGACCTCCTCGTGCTTGGGCGTGGTCTTGGCGCACGCTCCCACGAGGACGACGGCGAGGGCGCCTGCGATCATCCCCCAGCGTCCGCGATCCATGAGGTCTCCCTGTCGATGCCCTGGCCGCCTGGGATCGGCGGCAACCTAGACTCCCATCATGGGTTCCGCTGGCGTGTCCTGTCAAGCCGGGTTCCGGCGCGGGGTGCCTTCCCGTATGATCCCGGATGGAAGGAGAGACCCCATGAGCGCGTGCTATTTCTGCGGATCCACCCTGGATCCCAAGCAGCGGATCGTCCGCGACAGCTCTTGCACCAGCTGCGGGCGAGACCTCCATGCGTGCGTGCAATGTCGTTTCTACGACCGCCACGCCCACAACCAGTGCCGCGAGCCGAACGCCGAGTGGGTGACGGACCGGGAGCGGCGGAATTTCTGCGACTACTTCGCTCTCAATCCGGTCGCCGCGGCCGGCGCCAAGGCCGTTGATCGCGCCAAGGCGGCGCGGTCGAAGCTGGATCAGCTCTTCGGCAACCCCAAGGAGACGGACGACGAATGAAGATTGACGCGCTCGCCTTCGGACCCCACCCCGACGACGCGGAGATCGGCGCCGGCGGCGTGCTGCTCAAGATGAAGGATCTCGGCCACACCACCGGGATCATCGACATGACGCGCGGGGACATGGGCTGGGGCACGCCTGAAGAGCGCGACCAGGAATGCCTCGAGGCTGCGAAGGTCCTGAAGCTCGACATCCGCGAGAACATGGATCTGGGCGATTGCCGTATCGAGGACACGTTCGAGAATCGATGCGCGGTCGCGGCCATCATTCGAAAGTACAAGCCCGATGTCATTTTCTGTCCCTACTACGACCTCCCCATCGGACGCGGTCTCGGTCACAACGACCACTTCAAGACGGGGATCCTCGTCTCGCAGGCCTTCAACCTGGCGCACCTCCGGAAAGCGCCGATCCCCGGCGATCCCTACCAGGCCAAGGCGATCTACTACTACTTCATCCCACCCGGGATGAGGCCGACCTTCATCGTGGACGTGCGGGAGTACTTCGACGACTGGCTTCGCGCGCTGGAATGCCACAAGACCCAGTTCTCCAATCCGGAGAAGCCCAAGCACAAGAGCCATGCCTGGAGCGTGGTGGATCTGGTGCGCGCTGAATCGTCCGTGCGGGGCTATCAGATGGGAGTGCAGGCGGCGCAGGTCTTCCTGTCCGTCGCGCCCATCCGCGTGCACGACCCGCTGGATCTCGTGCGGGGCGTCGAGACGAGGCCCTGAGCCGCGCTAGCTCGCCTTCGCCTTCCCGTTCCGCCTGTTCGTCCGCGCGCGGCGTTTCTTGAGACGCGCCTCGCGCTCGGCCAGGTAGGCGTCGAGATCCTGCTCGTTCCGGAACAGGCGCTTCTCCGCGGGAGTAGGGCTGTAGCGCTCGCACTCGGCCGGGTCGTACTCGCGGCAGAGATCGGGCCTGAGGGCGTAGTGGCTGCACCGACCGTCCTTCAGCCAGTTGCACGTGGTCTCGAACTGGAGCATCCAGCCACCGTCCCAATCGATCCAGACCGAGACGCCGCGATGGAGCACGTACCAGCGGATGTCGTCGAAGTTCTTCTTCGTGCGCGGCGTGTCGATCTGGATGGCGATGTAGTGGCAGCAGTGGTCGCATCCCTGGCAGGGATTGCCCTTCGGAAGCGCGGTCCTTCCGTCGGGGAGAAGCGGAAGCCCGATCGGCGGACGCGGCGGCTTCTGGGGGCCGTCGAGGGTCGCGACGCCGGGGCGTGCGGTATGGTGTCTGTCATCCTTCACGTGGAGGCCTCCCATCATGGGGTCGTCGGGCGATCCGTTCCCGCAGCATAGCGCGATCGGTCGCAAGCTGTCCCACTATCTGATCGAGCGCCACTTGGGCGCCGGCGGGATGGGCGAGGTCTACCTGGCCCAGGACGTCGCGCTGGGCCGCGCGGTCGCGCTCAAGATTCTCCACAGCGGCGACACCTCCTTCGGCGAGCGACTCAGGCGCGAGGCCGAAGCCTTCGCGCGCCTCCAGCACC
>Ga0207703_10001535_pt1 | contig 20985 bp, 11 predicted proteins | sample KBSSwiS12_FD_184304 | JGI IMG/M metagenome (GOLD analysis project Ga0207703, IMG submission 184304) | Switchgrass rhizosphere microbial communities from Kellogg Biological Station, Michigan, USA - KBS Switchgrass S1-2 (SPAdes) (version 2) | ecosystem: Host-associated > Plants > Roots >...
GCTCGTGCTCGACGTCGTCGAGGCGTGCGGACGTAAAGGGGTGCGCGCCCTCGTCGTGATCTCGGCCGGCTTCAAGGAGGTCGGCCCCGAGGGAGCGAAGCGCGAGGCGGACCTCCGCGCGGCCGTGCGGAAGCACGGCATGCGCCTGATTGGCCCCAACTGCCTCGGCATCCTCAACACCGATCCCAACGTGCGGCTGAACGCGACCTTCGCTCCGGTGAATCCGCCCATCGGGCGCGTGGCCTTCTCGTCGCAGAGCGGCGCCCTGGGCCTCGCGATCCTCTCGTACGCGCGGGAGCTCAACCTCGGCATCTCGCAGTTCGTGAGCGTGGGGAACAAGGCCGACGTCTCGGGCAACGATCTGATCGAGTTCTGGGACGAGGACGACGGCACCGATCTCATCCTTCTCTATCTCGAGTCGTTCGGGAATCCCGCGAAGTTCACCCAGCTCGCACGGCGCGTGGCGCGGAAGAAGCCGATCGTCGCGGTGAAGAGCGGACGCACGGTGAGCGGCGCCCGCGCGGCGTCGTCCCACACGGGATCGCTGGCGGGTTCCGACGCGGCCGTGGCCGCGCTCTTCCAGCAGAGCGGCGTGATCCGCACCGATACGATCGAGGAGCTCTTCGACACCGCGCTCCTCCTCGCGTACCAGCCGGTTCCGAAGGGGCGGCGCGTCGCGATCCTCACGAACGCGGGCGGCCCTGGCATCATGGCGGCCGACGCGTGCGAGTCGGCCGGACTCGAGCTGCCGTCCTTGGCGCCCGGGACGGTGAAGGCGTTGCGCGCCTTCCTGCCGGCCGAGGCGAGCGTGAAGAACCCCGTCGACATGATTGCTTCCGCCAATGCGCCTTCCTACGAGAAGGCGCTTCGCTTGCTGGTGGCCGACGAAAACGTGGATTCCGTGATCGTCATCTTCGTCCCGCCCCTCGTGACGGGCGCCCATGACGTGGCGCGTGCGATCCTGGCCGGCGGAAAAGGGAGCGCCAAACCGATCCTTTCCTGCTTCATGGGATCGCACGGGATCCCGGAGAGCTTGAAATCGCTCAGCGAGGGACACATTCCCTCGTATGCGTTCCCCGAGGCGGCCGCGCGGACCGTGGCCCGTGTCGCGAAGTACGGCGCGTGGCGCGAGCTGAAGCCGGGTGAAGTCCCGAAGCTGAAGGGCGTCGATCCCGAAAAGGCGCGCGCCGCCATCGAGACCTCGCTCGAGGCTGGCGTCGATGAATGGGCCTCACCCGCGGCGCTCCAGGAGATCCTCCAGGCATACGGCATCCGCACGCCGGAGCTTCGAGCGGCGTCGAATCGCGGCGAGGCCGCGGTGGCCGCGAAAGCCATCGGCTTCCCGGTCGCGATGAAGGTGAAATCCCCTGACGTCGTCCACAAGACCGACGTCGGAGGGGTGAAGCTTGCGCTCTCTAGCGAAGAGGACGCCGCGCGCGCGTTCGATGAGATCAGGGCGTCGCTCGCGAAGGCGATGCCCAAGGCTCGATTCGAGGGAGTGACGGTGGAGGCGATGGTGGCGGGCGGAATCGAGACGATCGTGGGCATGTCGCGCGATCCTCAGTTCGGACCGGTCGTGCTGTTTGGCCTGGGAGGCGTGTCGGTGGAGGTCCTGCGCGACATCACGGTCCGCGTGGCGCCGATCACCGACCGCGACGCCGAGGAGATGGTGAACGAGATCCGCGGCTCCGCCCTCTTCAAGGGCTATCGAGGCGCGCCGCCCGTCAATACGGCGACCCTCCTCGATCTCCTTCACCGGGTCTCGCGCCTCGCGATCGAGCAGCCCGAGATCCGGGAGCTGGACCTCAACCCGGTGGTCGTCTTTCCGGGGAACAAGCCCTGCTTCGCCGTGGACGCCCGGATACGCCTCGCCCGAATGGAAGCGTCGGCCGCGGCTCCCGCTGAGACGGTGGCCGCGGGGGGATCGCGTTGAGCCCGGTCGAGCGGAGGGATACGCGGGTCGCTCCCAAGATCCCGCGCAAGGCCCAGGATCCCCGAGGGTGGTTCAGCCGCGTCCTCTTTGGATTCCGCCCCGAAGAGGTGATGACGATCCTCTTCTTCATCCCGATGGTGCTCGCGCTCGCGGCCATGAGCCGCGAGAACGCGATCCTTCCCGGACCGGCGGCGACCTACCCCGGTTCGTTCGTGCGCCTCCTCGCGCTGGTCGGATCCACGGGGCTCTGTCTCTGGATCGTGCGCTACCGGCCCCAGTGGGAGTTCGCGCGGGACGCGATGCCGTTCGTCTTCTGCGCGAACGTGTACGCCAACCTCTACGACCTGATCCGCTTCTTCAACATGGAGAACATCACCCAGCACCTCTACCACTGGGACGTCGCGCTGTTCGGGGTCGAGCCGACGGTGTGGGCCGAGCGCTTCATCGCCCCCGTCTGGACCGACTTCTTCACCGTCTGCTACTGGCTCTTCTACGTCTGCGCGCCGGTGATGGGGCTGATCCTCTACCTGAACCGGGATCGGAAGGCCTTCCGCTACACGATGGTGTCGGTGGTCTTGTGCCTCTTCATGGGCTATATCGGGTACGTCCTCTGGCCCGCGTCCGCCCCCCGGCTCGCCATCTCGCAGATGTATTCGATCGACTTGCACGGCGATCCCACGCTCGACTACACGCGCTCCGCCGTCTCCGCGGTCCCGTTGACCTCCTTCGGCGCGTTCCCGTCGCTCCATTGCGCCGTGGCGCTCCTCGCGCTCCTGCTCGCCTGGAAGCACCTGCGCTGGTTCTTCTGGGTCCAGCTCCCGTTCGGTATCGGCCTCATCCTCGGCACCGTCTATCTACGCCACCACTGGGTGGTCGACATCCTCGCCGGCTTCGTGCTGACGGCGATCTCGTTCTACCTGGGGCCATGGATGGAGGACTTCTGGAGACGGAAGGGCGGCACGGTGGAGTCCGAGGCGCTCTGGACCCCGAAGCCCAGCGGCGGCGACGCCGCGGACACCGAATGGGGACGGCCGAGAAAGGTCGCGGCGCCGTAGCGGCCAGCCCGATCCGGTCGTGAACAAGAAGAGGGCTCCCGAATTCGCCCGGGAGCCCTCTTCGTTTTCTCGCCGGCCGCTTCGCTTACTGCGCCATCATGGCCCTCTGTGCCTCCGCGGCGAGGTCCGTGTACTGAGCCTTCTCGACGGTGACTCCCACGAACTGGATCGTACCGCCGTGGAACGCGCCGGGCGTCTTGTACTGCTGGCTCACCGCGTCCCCGCTGTCGAAGCCCACACACAGGCCGTCGCCCGAGAGGGTGAACTTGCCCGCCTGCGTGCGCATGGGTCCCTGGGCGACCACCTTGTCGTTGACGTAGAGCTTCATCGTCCCGACCGCCTCGCCGTGCTCCCCGGTCTTCTCCCGCGTGAACTCCATCCCGAACGTGTACTTCCCGGGCTTTAGCGGCGGGGAGGCGAAGTCCTGCTCCGGCTTGATACCGAGGAAGTTGTACACGTAGTGGAGCCGGTGATCCTTGATGAAGAGCGAGTGCCCTCCGAACCGTGAGCCGTGGGCGAAGATGACCCCGGACGCGTTCGCGTCCGTGAGCGCGACGTCGGACAGGATCTTGTAGGAGCGGCCGCGCACGTTGACCGCCACACCTTCCGGCACCGGCGAGGTCCCCGGATAGTAGAGGTATCGCTCGCGAGGCGGCTCCGTGGCCGGGCGCTCGGTGTTCAGCTGCTCGACGGTCGTCCGGTCGTCGAGCGGCATGACCTTGTTCTTGTCCGCTTCGGCGAACCAGACCTTGATCAGCTCCTTGAGCTTCCCGGGATTCTCCTTGGCGAGGTCCTTCGATTCGGACCGGTCGACGTCGGTGTGATAGAGCTCCCAGGCATCCTGGTCGAAGTGCCCCTTCCCGGTGAGGGGAGCGTGCACGGCGACAGCCTTCCAGCCGTCCGCCCAGATCGCTCGCGTGCCGAGCATGGTGTAGTACTGGACGTGCTTCTGCGTCGGACCGTTCGGCGGCGCGTCGAAGCTGTAGCGCATGGAGACGCCCGATAGCGGGTACTGCTCCACGCCGTGATAGGTCTTCGGCATCTCGAGCCCGCAGACCTCGAGGACGGTGGGCACGATATCCGTCGAGTGGTGGTACTGATTCCGGATCTCGCCATGCGCCTTGATCCCCTTGGGCCACGAGATCACGAGCGGATCGCAGGTCCCTCCCGAGAAGTTGGAGTAGCGCTTGAACATCTGAAACGGGGTGGAGAAGGCGACGGCCCATCCGGTCGGATAGTGGTTGTAGGTGTCGGCCGAGCCGAGGCGATCCATGAGCTTCATGTTCTCCGACATCTCGTCGGGATAGCCGTTGAAGAACTTGTTCTCGTTCACGGAGCCGCTCGGGCTGCCCTCACCGGACGCTCCGTTGTCCGCGCAGTAGAAGACGATCGTGTTGTCGAGCTGCTGGGTCTGCTCGAGGTAGTCGATGACGCGACCGACCTGCGCGTCGGTGTACTCCGAAAATCCCGCGTAGACCTCGGCCATGTGCGAGAAGAGCTTCTTCTCGTCGGGGGTGAGCGAATTCCAAGGCCGGACCATGTCCCCCTTGTTCGCGACCGAATCCGGGAGCGGGTTGATCGGCGTCATCTGGGTGCCCTGGGGGAGAATGCCCTTCGCGATCATGCGCGGCAGCACCCACTCCCGGTACGCCTCGTACCCGTCGTCGAACTTGCCCTTGTACTTGGCGATGTAGTCCGCGGGCGCCTGGTGGGGCGCATGATTCGCCCCCGGGTTCAGCCACATGAACCACGGCTTCGACGGATTGCTCGCCTTCTGGTCGCGGATCATCTCGATCGCGTGGTCGGCAAGATCCTTCGAGAGGTGATAGCCCTGCTCGGGGCCGTACGGCGGGTCGATGAACCGGTTGTCCTCGACGAGGTCCGGATACCACTGGTTCGTCTCGCCGCCCAGGAAGCCGTAGTAGCGATCGAAGCCCTGCTGCACCGGCCATTGCGCGCGGCTTCCGCCCGGTGCGACGTCTTGCTCGGGGACGTTGTGATCCTTGCCCACCCAGAACGTGCCCCAGCCGGCGTCCTGGAGGATCTGCGCGACCGTGGCGCATTGGGGCGGGATGCGCCCGCTGGCGCCCGGGAATCCGCTCGCCGCCTCGGTGATCGCGGCCATCCCGTTGAGATGGTGGTTGCGCCCCGTGAGGAAGGTCGAGCGCGTGGGCGAGCAGAGCGCCGCCGTGTGCCATTGCGAGTAGGTGAGTCCGCGGTCCGCGAGCTTCTGAAGCGTCGGCATCTCGATCCGGCCGCCGAACGGCGACCAGGCCGCGAGGCCGGTGTCGTCGTAGAGGACGATCAGGACGTTGGGCGCGTCCGCCGGCGGGCGCTTGGGCGTGAACGGCCCCCAGTCCGGCTTGGACTGCCGGACGTCGAGGGCCACCTTGCCCTGGAAGCCGGGCGTGGCGCTGCCGTGCGGATTGCTCCCGACCTTGGCGCATCCGGCGATGCCGGCCAGTAGGGCGGCCGCAACCGGGATTCGTAGGAGAGAATGAGGGATCGAATGTCCTCGGAGCCGAGGTGCTGCGACGCTTGCCATGGGTCCCTTCCTTGGCCCGTTCGCGAGGCAGGGAGCACCGCACGACGGGGTTCTGGTCGTGTTCGGTAGGGAGGCAGGCGAGACTCGGGCCGCCCCCAAGGTCACCACGAAGCGCGACGGTGACACCGGGGGACCTTCGCGTCAAGGGAACCGCTCCGGCTGGACCCATAAAGCGAAGAGGGCTCCCGATCGCTCGGGAGCCCTCTCGTGTTTCTCGACGAGACCGAATCTAGTGCCCGTGCTTTCCGTGGCTGTGGCCGTTGTTGTTGCCGTTGCCGTTGTACGCCTCACGATCGTCGTCGCGATCGCGGCTGTTCGCGCGATCGTTGCGATCGTGGTCGTGGTTGTAGTGGTTCGGGGCGCCCTTCTCCTTGTAGTAGCCCTTCGCCACCGCGTGCGACGGCGGGCCCGGCTCCCTCCAGTGGCGGCGATACTGCACCGGCACCGTGCAGATGGGACGCGGCACGGACGAATATCGGACGTGATAGAACGGGCCGCGCCACGAGTGCGCGCGATACCAGTGATCGCGATCCACGAAGTACCAGTAGCTGCCGTAGCGGTACACGTCGTGGTTGTAGTCGCGAACGAAATAGACGCGGGTGGACGGAACCACCACGACGTCGGGCTCGCTGCGGAAGACGACCTCGCCTCCGCGATACCGATCACCGACCTGGATCTGGACGTCCACGCTCGTTCCCGCCTTCGCCGGCATCGCTACCGTCGTCGACGCGGCCACGACAAGCGCGGCAAGTCCTAGGGTCCATCGATTCATGGCTGGTCCTCCTTGTTGGGTGTGCGGTCCGTGACGCGGCCGCATGTCCACGAAAGAGCAAGCCATGTGCCAGGGCGAGAAGGCGCAAGGTCGGTCCAACCGATTGCGGTGCGGCTACATCGGGGCGTGGTTGGATCGATCCAAAGTGCGCGGGCGTGCGCATCGTGCCACACGCGTGGCCATGGAGTGCACACGCCCGCGCGAATTGCGAGGCGCTACGAATTCACGATGCGATCAGCTCGGCCTCAGACCACGCTCGTGCACGCGCGGCACTTGCGCGCGGCGGCGGGGATGATCTCCTTGCACTCGGGGCATTCCTTCGTCGGCGCTGCGGGCGCGGCCGGCGCCGGCTTCAACAGAGCCTTCGTGATCATGAAGACGCAGAGCGCGATGATGATGAAGTCGACGAGGTTCCCCAGAAAGGCACCGTAGGTGATCGCGTTGCCCGGCGACCCGTCCGGCTTGTGCGAGAGCACGAAGCTGAGCTCCCGCCACTGGCCGCCCGCGGGAATCAGGAGCCCGATGATGGGCATGAGGATGTCGGCCACCAGCGAGCTCACGACCTTGCCGACCGCGCCGCCGATGATGACGCCGATCGCGAGCGCGAGCGCGTTGGTCTGGAGCAGGAATTTCTTGAATTCGTCGAGCATGGATCGCCTCCCTGACCTGGGTCGCGAAGCGGGGAATCGGACCAGAACCTTGCGCCCGCGGGCCGGGCGCGTCAACGCCTCCGGGCCACCTCCTGCGCGTAAACCTCCGCGCTCGGCCGTTCCCCTGTGACGCCGGCCTCATCGCGCGCAAAGAGTCCAAACTTGCCTTCGTAGGCGTCATGCCACTCGAAATTGTCCATGAGGGACCAATGAAAGTATCCGCGCACGTCCGCACCCGCGGCCCGGGCTCGATCCAGGGCGGCGAGCGAGGCGCGAATGAAATCGGGGCGCCACCGATCGGCGCCATCGGCGATTCCATTCTCCGTCACCATCAAAGGGATGTCGAAGCGCGTGCACGCGCGGAGCGCCGTCTCGAGCCCTTCGGGAAGGATCTCCCAGCCGAGATCGCTCTTTGGCACACCGGGGCGAGCACTCAGGGGCCCGTCGCCCCCGAATCCAACCTGCCATCGCGTGTAATAGTTGACGCCCAGGAAGTCGGACGCGCCCTGGAGCGCGTCGACCCGCCGCTTGACGGCCGGCATGCCCGGGATCCAGAGATCGATCATCCCTCCGGACAGCGCGCGCGCCACGGCGACGTCGAAGACGCGCTCCTGAGCCACGGCGGCGATTCGATCGAGGGGCGACCATCGGTTTCGCGGCTCGAGGAGCACCCAGTGCTTGGCCGCGCCCACGAGCGTCGCATGCCCGTCTCCGTCGGCATCGATGCGATCCGTTTCGCGCAAGGCTTGAGACGCCACGCCGTGCGCTTCCAATAGATTCGCGATCACGCGGAGCGCCCGCAAGCGATCCTTGAGGCCGGGAGGGAAGAGGCCGGCGTCGTAGGCGTAGAAGCCGTACACCTCGGGCTCGTTGATCGTGATCCACACGTCGACCAGATCGCCGTAATGCTCGCCCGCCAGTCGCACGTAGCGCTCGAACAGCGCGAGGTTGGCCCGATCCTCCCAGCCTCCGCGCGCGAGGAACCATCGGGGGTTGGTGAAGTGGTGGAGCGTGAGCACGGGCGTGATTCCTCGCTCACGGCATCCCGTGAGGATGGCGCGATACTTGGCGAGGGCCGTGGCGTCGAAACGCCCTTCCTCCGGCTCGATCCGGCTCCACTCGAGCGAGAATCGATAGGCGTTCAAGCCGAGGGATTGAACCCGATCGAGGTCGCGCGACCAGTGTGCCCAGCTCCCGGAGGCTTCGCCGGCCACCGCGCCGTCGCGAATCGTTCCGGGCAGCTTCTCCCAGTCCGCCCAGTCGTTGTTGGTGATGCCTCCCTCGATCTGGTACGACGAGGTGGCCACACCCCAGAGGAACGGAGGAAGCGGCCAGCTCACGCTTCGAGATCCGTGAGGATTCGCGCCGCGAGCCGCGCGGCTTGCGCGCGAATTTCCGGGACCGCGGTGGTCTCCCAGAGCGATCCGCGCAGCGTGGGTCCGAGGGTGGTGAGTGTGGTCGAGGCTCGGCCGTCCCGGTCCAGGATCGCTCCCTCCTTGGTTGCGTCGAGCCCGAAGCCGAGCGGCCCGGGGCGGATCCATCCTCGATCGAAGAGCGCGCGCACGAGCGGGTCGCCCCACGTTCGGTAGTCGACGCTGGGACCGGTCGCGTTGATGACGCGCGTGACCGCGAGCGTCACAGGGGCGCGGCCGCCGCGCGGGGCGATCGTAGCGACGACGCGGTCGGGACGCAACTCGAGGGAGATCAATCGGGCGGCGGCCACGCGGAGCCGCCCGTCCTCCTGCATGCGGTCGATGCGCTCGCGGATCACCGGCGCCGCGCGGTGGCGATGGACGTCCCAGTAGGGGCGGGCATGGCGCAAGAATCGGCGCCGCTCCGCTTCCGGCCAGGAGGACCAAAGCGCCGGCGTCTGAGCACGGATCGAGTCCACGATGCCGCGCCACGCCGCGGGCTCGACACGAGCCTCGCCGCGCAGCGCGCGGAGCGCCTCGCGAGGGCTCACCGGCGGAGACGCGCCATTCCAAGGCGCGCCCATGGCCGGCGCGGGTCCGTGCGCCAGGGACAGGAGCCCGTGCCGGGAGATGGCGTGGATCGCGCCCCGATGTCCGCCGCCGTCGAGCGCCATCGCCAGGTCATACATCGTGAGATTGGTTCCGATCACGAGCAGCGCTGCGTCCGGATCGAGCCCTTCGAGCGCGCCGGGCGACCACGGATCGCGCACGTAGCGCGGACTCTCGTAGAGCGGGAGCGCCCCGGCGACGGGATGATTCGGAGGCGGATGTCCGAGCGCGAGGACCACGCGATCGCCGCTTCGCGTGCCACCCTGGTCCAGCGCGATTCGCGGCCCCTCGGCTGAGATCTCGAGATCCACGACGGTCCCCAGGATGCGCTCGAGACGAGCCGCGGACGAGCGCTCGACTTCCGCGAGGGTATCGCGCACGTAGTCCGCATACACGCGACGGGGGACGAAGCCCTCGGGATCCGGGCTCGTGCCGTCCCGGCCCGACAGCCAGCGGACGAAGTGGGAGTCGTCTCCATCGACCAGGCTCATCCCGCGGGAGCGGACGTTGAGGAGATGAAGGGGGTGGGGCGAGCTGTAGGCCGCCCCCTCGCCGAGGGGCGATCTCCCAACGACGGTGATCTCCAAAGGCCGCCGCGCCTGGGCGAGAAGGGCGTACGCGACGGCCGCGCCGCTCAACCCTCCGCCGATGACGAGGACGCGCCGGCGCGCCGTTTGAGTCATGGGGCAGAGTGTATGGGCGGCCGGGCGAACCTGCTACTATGCACGGCTATGACGCCCGCGTCCCCTATCAAGGTGCTCCTCATTGGGACGAGCTTCGGCGGCGCGGTCCACGCCCCCGGCTTTGCCTCCGACCCCGCGTTCCAGCTGGTCGGCGTGGCGAGCGGACACGAGGAGAACGCCCGGCGCGTGGCGGAGGCGCACGGCATCCCGTACGTGACCGCCGACTGGAAGAGGATGCTCGACGAGGTCGAGGCCGATCTCGTCGCCATCGCGAGCCCGGTCGATCTCCACTATCCCATGGCGCGCGCGGCGCTCGAGCGGCAGTGCCACGTGCTCCTCGAGAAGCCGTTCGCTTTGAATGCGGCGCAGGCGCGCGAGCTCGCGGCCCTCGCCAAGGCGCACGACCTCGTGGCCGTCGTGAATCACGAGTTCCGCCACAAGCCCGGGCGCGCGGCCCTGGCCCGCTGGATCTCCGAAGGAAAGCTCGGCCGCGTGGAACACCTCGTCATGCGCACGCGGCTTCCCGGCTGGGCTCGCGATCCCGCGCGCCGGCTCACGTGGCTCACGGAGAAGGAGCGGGGCGGTGGCTTCCTGGGCGCGCTCGGCTCGCACGACGTGGATCAGCTCACGCTGTACGCCGGTCCCGTGCGCCGCGTGTTCGCCCGGCTCGGCCACCTCGCTCCCACCGCTCCAGGCGTGAGCGCCGCGCATCGCGCGATCACGGCGGAGGACAGCTACACGCTCTTCCTCGAGTTCAAGAGCGGCGCGACCGGCGTCATCGACACGTTCGGCGGCGCGCGGCAGCGCTCGGAGACCATCGAAGCGTTCGGCTCCGACGATGCCTTCGTCGTGACGGAGGGGGATCGGATCGGGCGGCCCGGGCCTCAAGGCTCGGTCGAAGATGTTCCGGTACCCGAGGACCTCGAGCTCGCGCCCACCGAGACGGCGCTCCTGGCCCCGTTCAAGGTGAAGGTCGCGATGCTGCGCGAGGCGATCCGCGCCGGGAATCCGGCCATGGCCTCACCCACCTTCGCCGAGGCGCTCGAGGTACAGAAGGTCCTCGATGCCGCGCGGAAGAGCGATCAGACCGGACTGTGGGTGGCGATCGAAGAGGAGCGCGAGGCGCCCGCGCCCAAGGCGAGGAAGGCGGCCACGAAAGCGCCGCGCCGCTCCAGCGTGGGCTAGCAGCCCAGCATCCAGAGCGGCGCGAGCATCAGAAGCACGAAGATGATGAAGAGGATGATCGGGTTGTGGGGGTTCATCGCCCCCTCACCTTACTTCAACCGCATGATCCGGATCGTCGACTCATCGTTCCCCGCAGACAGCTTCACGAAGTAGACCCCCGACGCCACCACCCGACCCGCCGCATCGCGCCCGTTCCAGGGCGCTCGATGAACGCCCTGCGGCACCGTGGCGTCGACCAAAGTCCGGACCAGCTTGCCCGTGGCCGAGTAGACCCGCAGCGTGACGTGCTTCGAGGCGGGCAGCTCGAACGCGATGTCGGTCGCGTTCGTGAACGGATTCGGTCTCGCGGGGAGGACGCGCGGCGCGGACACCTGCGTGACCGCCGCCGTGGTCTGCGCGACATCCACCGCGATGGGCATCGCTTGGCTCCACGATCCGCCTTCTGAGTCCACGATGCGGAGCATCGCGCCGGGTTGAAGCGAGGCGTCGGTCTCGATCCGAACCCACGCGCGGATCGGCTGAGTGAGCTCTCCATCCCTCATGCGGACGACCAGGAATCGCGACCTCTGTCCGTCCCCTGGGTCGGAAAGCAGGGAATACTCAGACGTGGGGTCGCTCTGATCCACGATGCCGGTGATCCTCGCGCCCGGGGGCGCCTCGATCTCGACTCCCGCGGCCCCGAAGTCGGTCCCCGGATCCACCTCGACCGCCACGTTGGCGTGATCGGGCTTCCAGTACTCCGCATCACCCACGAACCGGACCCGGGTGGGCTCCGTCGTCGACTGGCTCTGCGCCGCGTCGTCGTGCCAGCGCGTGAGCAGCAGGATGTTCCGGATGCAGCAGACCACGTCCCGGACGTCCACGTGCCCATCCTCGTTGCAGTCGGCCTGAGCGAGAGTGCTGTCGGGGCACACATTCGCCGAATCACGGCCTCCGAGAGCACACCGGACGAGGCGGATGACGTCGAGAATGTTGGACCTTCCATCGCCGTTCAGGTCGCAGCCGCCTTCGCCCACGCAGATCCGTCCCGTTTCCTCCACGAGCGTCGGGCAGGGTGCAATCCCTCGTGCCTTCGGGTCGGAGGCGACGGTCGCACCGAACCTCGTGCGGTAGGCGCCATGCGCCTCGGAGCCGATCGCGTAGCAAATGCGGAGCACTCTGGAACCGGGCCCGAGGACCTTTCCTTCGGGCGAGTAGACGAGGAAGCGGACCGTCGATCCGTCGGCGGTCCAGTTCACCTGGAAGCCGTCGGCCTCTCCGATCGCCTCGACCGAGACCGGCCTCAAGATCGACTCTGGGACGGGCACGCCGGGGTCGGTCCTCGGGTCCGTGACATGGATCACCGACTGGAGACCGGCGACCCGCGCTGTGCCGCCGAGCGAGACTACGATGCAGGCGGTCCCGCCCGGAGGACCGACGGCGTCGCAGAAGTCGGCCTGGAGTCCCGGACGATTGAAGGAGAGCGTGTAGCAGCCCGGTGTCGTGCACGAATCGGGGTCCACGTGGAACGCGGTCTCCACCTGGTTGGTGGTGTCTTTCGGTGCGGCCGTGCTGTCCGGCGAGTAGGGAACGACATACTCGGTCGCGGTAGCCGAATAGGATCCGAACGGGTGATACGGGAGATAGAGCTTGCGTTCGTATGGCACGTCCGCCGCGGTGCAGACGACGTCGAGGTTCGGGTTCGGCTCCTGCACCACGACCCGGACGCCCACCGAGTAGGCAGGAACCGGCCCCATGGTGGGAAGAAGTTTGAGCGCTTCCAGCCGGACCCTGAGGAGCGTGTAGCAAGAGTTCGGCATCACGCCTTTGACCACCAGGGCCACGGAGTCGCACGTGGTGGGCGAAGAGGGGACGACCTGGATCGACTGAACGATGGCGGAAGCGGGAGGTACGCCGAACGCCGCCGCGAGCGGGAACGCCAGGATCAAACCGAGCGCCCATGCTCGAAGGGGTTTCCGGCCCGGCCAGATCGTGGACAGGATCGTTCGAAGGGTCACGACGTCACTCCTCTGCGGGGCACCGGCCAGCGTCCAACCGGGGCGATGGGGACCGCCCCGTCCAACCTACTCCTCACGCATCAACGATAATCCCGGGGCCAGCCCGGCGTCATCTAGTGGTGCTCCGGGCGTCCGTCGTGGTCGTCGTCCATGTCGACCTTGATCGCGTGGCGGATGGCCCACTCGATCCACTTGGCGTTGTCCGGAATCCGCGGATCCAGGAACGCGCCGTCCTTGACCAGCCACTTCGAGACGTCGAACGAGATGAAGGCGGTGGCGGGGGAGCCTGGGGCCACCGTGAACCGCCCTCGGATCATGAACTCGTTGTCGATCCGGGTCTGGTAGGTGAACGGGCCGCCTCCGTCGCCTTGCACTAAACCTTCCAGGTAAACCGTGGCTCCAACCAGGAACGGATAGCCGCCTGCGTTCCAGTCAGACGCACGAAGGGCGCGCAGGTGTCCTTGCACCCGGTCGTAGTCGCCCGGAGGGACGAGCTGGGTGCCCAGGCTTTCGGCGCTCTGCGAGAGGAGGTCGAGGACGAACGGCCCGCGGAAGGTAACCATGCCGCCCTCCTCGTGGTCGTCCTCCCCTTCGCCGATCGAGTCCCCCTGCGAGCCCGTGGAGTCCATGTCGCCGTCGTCCAGGGTGTCGGTATCGCCATCCTCGAAGTGGAACCGGACGTCACGCACGACGAGAAGCGCCTTGGTGAACGTGACGGGGATCGACTCGGCGGCCGCGGAATACGCGGTATGGAAGGTGAGTCCCGAGGCGGGCTGCGCCGCAGCGCCTACGCCCATCGCCTTCACGGTCAGCGGCACCTGCTTCGGCCCGGAGACGCTGTCGCTGCCGCACCCTGCCAGGGAGAGGATCGTGAGGGCGCCAGCCATGGCGGAGAGGGTCTTCCATGAGGACGGGTGGCGTAACTCACAGCGGAGCATGGCCTTGGCTTCCTTCCTCGATGTCGTGGCGCGGCCAAATGCGATGGGGAACCTCTACATTATAGCACATTCCGGAGCCCGGGCGGTGGCGCACCCAACCCCCTTGTGCGACACTGGCGTCACACCCGCCCGCGCGTCGGGATCTGGGTGAAACGCGCCTTGCCTCGATTCCGTACAACCAGTGCAACGTCCCCCGCTCGACCCGGAACGGCCATAGGAGATCTCATGACTCCCCCACGCTTGCTCCGTAGGTTCTGCCTCCTCACCGCGATGCTCGCCGTCCTGGTACTCCCGTGCGCAGGCTTCGCCGACGAAGCCGAGCGCCTGCCAGGTGACGCCGTCCCCACCTTCCAGGCCATCACACTGAGCCTCGACGCCGGGAAGATGGACTACACGGGGAACACCCGCGTCCTGGTCCACATTCCGAAGGCGACGAAGACGATCCACTTCCACGCGCAGGAGATGAAGCTCACGAGCGTCGTGCTGAAGGGAAAAGGGAAGTCGTGGCCGCTCGCCACGTCGGAGGGCAAGTGGGGCTTCACGACCGCGACCGCGGCCAGCCAGATCCCGGCGGGGAGCTACACGCTGGAAATCGAGTTCTCGAACGACTTCGACAAGCGCGCCACGTCGCTCTATCGCGTGGAGTCGGGTGGTAACGCGTACACGTTCACCCAGTTCGAGGCGATCGACGCGCGCGGCGCGTTCCCCTGCTGGGACGAGCCCGCGTACAAGATCCCCTACCAGGTGACGCTCAAGGTTCCCGCGGCGCACGAGGCCGTCTCGAACACGCCGGTCATGAGCTCGACAACCGTCAAGGGCGTGAAGACCGTCGTATTCGAGAAGACCGAGCCCACCCCGTCGTATCTCCTCTGCATCGCCACCGGGCCGCTCGAGTACGTGCCCATGCAGGGCATGTCGATCCCGGCCCGGATCGTGGTGCCGAAGGGGAGCACGGCGCTCGCGCAGACGGCCGCGACGATGACGCCTCCGCTCTTGAAGGCTCTGGAGGAGTACTTCGGACGCCCGTACCCGTACAAGAAGCTGGACCTGATCGCGGTGCCGGAGTTCTCGCCCGGCGCGATGGAGAATCCGGGGGCGATCACGTTCGGCGACCGGTTCATCCTGTTCGATCCCAAGACGATGAGCACGGCACGCAAGCGGCTCTACGCGATCTTCGCGGCCCACGAGATGGCCCACCAGTGGTTCGGCGATCTCGTGACGATGAAGTGGTGGGACGATCTCTGGCTCAACGAATCGTTCGCGGACTGGATGAGCTACCGCATCGCGGACAAGGTCTATCCCGAGCTGGGAGCCAGCGAGTACGAGCTCCAGCATCTTGGGAGCGTCATGGCCGAAGACTCTCGCCTGAGCACGCACGCGATCCGGCAGCCGGTGACGAACGTCGACAACCTTTTCGAGGGAATCGACGTCACCTATGGCAAGGGGAGCGCCACGATCGCCATGTTCGAGCGGTGGATGGGGGCGGACACGTTCCGTACCGCGATCCGCGCCTACCTGAAGAAGTACGAGTGGAAGAACGCCGTGGCCGACGATCTCTGGAACGAGCTCTCCGCGGCCGCGGGCAAGGACGTGAAGACCCCGATGGCCACGTTCCTCGACCTGCCCGGCATTCCGCTCGTGCGCGCGGAGCTCCTGGACGGCGGCAAGGTGAAGCTCACCCAGAAGCGCTTCCTCGGCTACGGAGTCACGGCGCCCACGGAGCAGGTCTGGGGCATACCGATGACCGTGCGCTATCCGGGCGCGAGCGGGGTTCAGACCCAGTCGTTCCTCCTCGACCAGCCCACGGCCGCGATCCAGCTCGCGGGCCTCACGACGAAGGCGGCCTGGATCGACGTCAACGCCGGCGGCGGCTATTACCGCACCAGCGTCGATCCCGCCGTGCTCGCGACCCTATCCTCGCGCGCCCAGGAAATCCTGAGCACGACGGAGAGGATCCGATTCATCAGCAACATTGGCGCGCTGGTCCTCGCGGGCGAGGTGAAGGGGGACGACTACCTTCGCACCCTTCAGGGTTTCTCCAACGATCCGCGTCCCGAGGTGATGAACACGGTGATCGGATCGCTGGCGCAGGTGAAGGCAGCCTTCGTCACCACCGACCTGGAGACACCGTTCTCGGTCTATGTCCGGCAGGTGCTCGGGCCGGCCGCGCAGCGCTTCGGTTGGGACCGGAAGAACGGAGAGGAGGAAGAGGTCTCCATTCTGCGTCCCATCCTCATGGATTGGATGGCGGACGAGGGACGGGATGACGCGGCGCTGACGCGCGCGGAGCAGTTCGCACAATCCTTCCGGGCGGACCGGGGCTCCATCGATCCGTCCATGGTGAACGTCGCGCTCCGGCTCTCGGCGATTCGCGGGAAAGCGGACCTCTTCGACGAGTATCAGAAGCGCTTCGAGCAGGCGACGGCGCCCACGGACCGCGATCCCCTCCTCGCGGCGATGGGGAGCTTCCGCGATCCGGCGCTCCGAGATCGAGCGCTCGCGTACTCGCTCGGGCCGACGGTCCGGCCGCATGAAGTCTTCGAGGTCGCGCAGAACGCTCTGGGCCGGCTCGAGAATCGCGATGCCGTGGCTGCGTGGGCGCAACAGAACCACAAGGCCATCCTCGACAAGATTCCTCCGGTATACGCGCCGTTCCTCGTGTACGTGAGCTCCGCCTGCGAGCAGCCCAAGCTCGATCAGGCGTACGCCTTCTATTCGGCGCCCGAGCACACGGTGCCCGGAATGGATGTCGAGCTGAAGAAGATGATGGAGACGGGGGGCGACTGCGTGAAGCTCCGTGCGCGCGAGGGTCCCGCGGTGGCTCGATACCTGATGCAGGTGGGGCAGGGATCCGGCGGGACCGCGCCGGCGGCCGCGAGCCGGGTGCCGCAGCCGAAGTAGACGAGCGCTAGACGGCGACCTTCGGCAGATCCGCGATCAAGCGGACCAAGGCCGCCATGTCGACCGGTTTCGTGAGGTGGGCGTCAAAGCCTGCCTCGCGAGACCGGCGGCGATCCTCCTCCTGCCCCCATCCGGTGACGGCGATCAAGACCAGCTCGCGACCCGCGGAGCTTTCGCGGATGCGCGTCGCCACCTCGTAGCCGTCCATCCCCGGAAGCCCGATGTCGAGGAGGATGAGATCCGGCAGGAACCGCTCCGCCGCCGCGACAGCCTGGAAGCCGTCGTAGGCGGTCTCGATTTCGTGCCCACCGAGTCGAAGCAGCATGGCGAGACTCTCCGCCGAATCCACGTTGTCGTCGACGACGAGGACCCGGCGAGCGGCCGGCGTGGCCACCTCCGCATGAGGGGTGCCGTTCGATTCGGCGGGCGCCATGCCGGCGAGGGCCGGCAGGCGGACGACGAACTCGGCTCCCTGCTCGTGCCCCTCGCTCGATGCCTCCACGCTTCCGCCGTGGAGCTCCACGAGGCGCCGAACGAGCGCGAGTCCGATACCCAGCCCGCCCTGGGAGCCGGTGGACGAGCGGCGTATCTGATAGAACATCTGGAAGAGCTGCGGCAGCTCCTCGTTCGTGATCCCCGCGCCGGTGTCCTTCAACCGGACGACCGCGTCCTCACCGGCCCGTTCCGACCTGAGCCAGATCGTCCCGCCTTCGGGCGTGAACTTGGACGCGTTGTCGAGCAGATTCAGGAAGATCTGCGTCATTCGGACGACGTCGGCGTTCACCCAGACGGTCTCCTGTGTAAGGGATACATGGAGCGTCTGGCCCCGCTCCTGGATGGACGCCTGGATCGTGTCCACCGCTCCTCGCAGGATCTCTCCGAGGTCCGAGCGCTCGCGGCGGATCTCGAGGCGCCCTCGCGTGATCCGGCTCACGTCGAGGAGATCGTCGACGAGCCGGGTGAGGTGGTCGATCTGACGGTCGATCACGTCGTGGCTCCAGCGGACGGACGGATCCTCTTCGGCGCGCATTCTCAGGTATTCGACCGAGTTGCGGATCGGCGCGAGCGGGTTGCGAAGCTCGTGCGCGAGCATCGCGAGGAACTCGTCCTTCCGCCTGTCGGTCTCGCGGAGCGCGTCTTCCGATTCCCGGAGCCGCTCCGTCGAGGCCTCGAGCGCGGACGTGCGCTCGCTCACGCGTCGCTCCAGCTCTTCATTGAGCTGCTCGAGCTGCTGCGTCTTTCGGTAGAGATCGGCGAACACGCTCACGCGAGCGCGCAGGATCTCGGGCACGATCGGCACCGACACGTAGTCCACACCGCCGACCTCGTAGCCGCGCAGCCGATCGATATCGGTCATGTGCACGGCGGATACGAAGATGAGCGCGGCGCGCTGGTGCCGCGGATGCTGGTGGATCATTTGCGCGAGCTCGAAGCCGTCCAGGTCGGGCATGTGGACGTCGATCAGAACCACGGCGATGTCGGTGCGGAGGAGCTTCTCCAGCGCCTCGGTCCCGGAGCTCGCCTGGATCAGGTTCTCGCCCAGGGGACCTAAGATCGCCTCGTAGGAGAGGAGCTTCGCGGGCTGGTCGTCCACCATCAGGATGTTGACGGGCGTCTTGTTCACGACAGGGCTCCCTGGATCAACGGTGCAGCCACGCGCGGAGCACCGACAGAAGCTGCTCCGTGTTGACGGGCTTGGCCAGATAGTCCGACGCGCCGGCTTCGAGGCATTTCTCGCGGTCCCCCTTCATCGCGCGCGCGGTGAGCGCCACGATCGGTAGGCGGCGGAAGGCCGGGTTTTTCCGCACTTCCCGCATCGTCTCATAGCCGTCCATCTCCGGCATCATGACGTCCATCAGCACGATCGCCACGTCCGTGGTGGTGTCGAGCGTGGCCAGGGCCTCGCGTCCGGTGCTCGCCGTGAGCACCGTCATGCCGCGCCGCTCGAGCGCGCTCGACAGGGCGAAGATATTTCGAACGTCGTCATCCACGACCAGCACCGCGCGTCCCACCAGATCGTCGTCGGAGTGATAGAGCCGGTCGAGCATGCGCTGCTTCTCCGAGGGCAGGTCCGAGATCACGCGGTGGAGGAAGAGCGAGGTCTCGTCGAGCAGCCGTTCCGGCGACTCCACCCCCTTCACCACGACGCTCCGCGCGAGCGTGTGGAGGTGGGCATCCTCCTCCGCCGTCAGCTCCTTTCCGGTGAAGATGACGATCGGCAGGTCCGCGAGGGAGCCGTCTTCCCGGAGCTTCTCCAGCATCTCGAGCCCCGACATGTCCGGAAGTTTCAAGTCGACCACCGCGCAGTCGTACGCGACCGTGCGGAGCGCGTCGAGCGCCTCCCGCGCGGTGCCGGCGGTTTCGATCTCGACGTCGTCGTGTCCGAGGAGCTCCGAGATGCTTCGCTGCTCGAGCGCGTCGTCCTCCACGATGAGGAGTCGCTTCTTTCTCGGCGTCGAGTACCGCTTGATCCTCGAGAGCGCGGCCCCGAGCCCCTCTGACGTCGTCGGCTTGGTGAGGAACGAGAAGGCGCCGCGCGAGAGGCCGTGCTGGCGGTCCTCGTCCAGCGTGACGATCTGGACCGGGATGTGGCGCGTCGCCGGATCCTGCTTCAGATGGCTCAGCACCGTCCATCCGAGCATGTCCGGCAGGAAGACGTCGAGCGAGACCGCGGACGGCATGAACTGGCGCGCCAGATCGAGCGCGTCCGCGCCGCGATGCGCGACCAGGACCTTGAATCCTTCGTCGTGCGCCAGATCCATGAGGACGCGGGCGTAGTGCGGGTCGTCCTCCACCACGAGGAGCGTGGGATCGCCCGAAGCGAGCTTGTCCCGGTCGTCGGGCACCTTTTCGATCGCGCGCTCCGGCAGCCGTACCGACGGGAATCGCGAGTGGGGCTTCATGGTGGGGCCGTCCCTCTCATCCCGTTCGGTGGCCGACGGACCGGCATAGTTGCTCGGCAGGAAGAGCGTGAACGTCGATCCGCGGCCCGGCGTCGAGCGGAGCTGGATCTCGCCGCCCAGGAGGTGCGCCAGCTCGCGGCTGATGGCGAGCCCGAGTCCGGTGCCGCCATACTTGCGGCTCGTGCTCGCGTCCGCCTGCTGGAACGCCTCGAAGATGATCTTCTGCTTCTCGACCGGAATGCCGACGCCGGTATCCGACACCTCGAAGGACACGACCGTTCCCGCTTCGTCGAGGATCGGATTGCCCAGACTCCAGCCTCCCGTCGCCACCGTCACGCTGAGGCGGATCCCGCCGTGCTCGGTGAATTTGAACGCGTTCGAGAGCAGGTTCTTGAGCACCTGCTGGAGCCGCTTCGGATCGGTCGTCATCCCGCTCCCGAGCTGCGGGTCCACCTGGATCTCGAAGGTGAGCTTCCGGTTCTCGGCCTCGTGCCGGAACGTGCGGCGGACCGTGTCGAGGAGCGTGGTGAAGTAGATGTCCTCCGCCTCCACCGTCACCGTGCCCGACTCGATCTTGGAGAGATCGAGAATGTCGGTGATCAGGTTGAGGAGGTCCGTGCCGGCCGCGTGGATGCTTCGCGCGAACTCCACCTGCTTCGCCGAGAGGTTTCCGTCCGGGTTGTCGCCGAGCTGCTGGCCCAGGATGAGGATCGAGTTGAGCGGCGTGCGGAGCTCGTGCGACATGTTGGCGAGGAACTCGGACTTGTACTTGGACGTGAGCGCGAGCTCGCTCGCCTTGTCCTCGAGCGCGCGCCGCGCCTGCTCGATCTCCTGGTTCTTGCGCTCCACTTCGACGTTGCGCTCTGCGAGCTGCTGCGCCTTGAGCGCGAGCTGCTCGTTGGTCTGCTGGAGCTCCTTCTGGCGGAACTGGAGCTCGCTCGCGAGCTGCTGCGACTGCTGGAGGAGGCCCTCGGTCTGCATCGTGGCTTCGATCGAGTTGAACACGATCCCGACGCTCGCGGTGAGCTGGTCGAGGAACGCGAGCTGGCCCGGGGCGAAGTCGCCGAGCGACGCGAGGCCGAGCACGGCCCGCATCTCGCCTTCGAAGATGATCGGGAGCACGACGAGGCTTCGCGGGAGCGCCTGGAACATGGCGGCGTCGATGGGCGGCGTGTCGGCCGGGAGGCTCGTGACCAGGATGCGGCGCTTGTCGACGGCGCACTGGCCCACGAACCCGACGCCGAGATCCATCTCGTCGGGGTAGCCCTCCGCCTTCGCGTTGCCATAGCTCGCCAGCATCCTGAGCCGAGGCATGCCGGACACGTCCATCTGGTAGAGGACGCCCTGGTGCGCGTTGACCAGCGGGACGAGCTCGGTCAGGAGCATCCGCCCGACGGTCGCG
>Ga0207703_10001538_pt1 | contig 20977 bp, 17 predicted proteins | sample KBSSwiS12_FD_184304 | JGI IMG/M metagenome (GOLD analysis project Ga0207703, IMG submission 184304) | Switchgrass rhizosphere microbial communities from Kellogg Biological Station, Michigan, USA - KBS Switchgrass S1-2 (SPAdes) (version 2) | ecosystem: Host-associated > Plants > Roots >...
CTTCCGATCTCTTGTACCGGCTCCCCTCGATGAGAATCGGCTTCGACAGCAGATCCCGAATCCCGGATGCCAATCGGTGCGCGGCATTGGCGTTGGTTATCCGGTCCATGAGCACCGCGAGCTGCTCTCCCGCAATACGCGAGGCTCGCAGGGATCCCGCGCCGTCGACCGATTGGCCTGCGCAATGGAAGCTCAGGCGCTCGGCCGCAGCCGCAACCGCGATGGAGCTGATTGCGACTCCGTGAGCCTGTTCCAAACTCGGCAAAGCGCCGAAGCTCACAACCAGCAGCCCGACGCGCGTTTCGCGCATGCGTGCGGACTCTATCGTCGCGCAGAGTTTGCGCGCAAAGCCCACATGGTCGTTAGGATCAGGCGCCCGGACATCCACCGAATCACTATCCGATTCGATCATGGATATCTGCCGGATTGTGACAAAGCACCGATCCACTCCCTGAGGACTCACGCGGGCCTCCACCCGCCGGTCACCGAGCACCAGGCAGCTCACTATCGGCTTGCGTGCCTTGAGCGAAGTGCGCAACGTTCGAATGAGCTCTTCGGCCGCGCCTGCCGGCCACAGATCTGCGAGGGTCTTCCCGATCAACGCTCCAGGCTGAGTCGGGACCCCGAGATCCCGGCCTCCCAGATGCGAAATCACCAGGCCGTCGCGCCTCACGAGCAGGCTGAGATCGGGGAAAGCCCCAACGAATGTATCAGTCAGTTCACTCATGTCTGAGGTATCCCCCGTTAGCCGGTCGCCGCAGCAACAAATCGACGGTCTCGCACAGATCATCTTCGGAACGGCAGACTTCCACGAACCCGGCGCGTTCCAACTCATCGAGGTTTGACTGAGCCCGCAGCTCCAGATCCTCCTGGTCGCGCGCGCGCTCCACGGCCGCACAACCGACCCAGGCGTTGCGCCGCTTTTTGGCCCGATACATGTTGGCATCGGCGACGGCCAGCGCACGATCCCACGCCAACGGCTCAAACCTGCCGGGCGCGAACGGGAACAAGGCGAAGCCAATCGAACAACTCGTGCGCCCGACCCGGCTCTCCCCGAGCTGGAACTTCCGCTTGGAAACCCGATGGCGGATCCGCTCGGCCAGCGCGGCAGCCCCGCGCAGATCGCGCAGGCGGTGGACGATGACGAATTCGTCACCACCCCAACGCACGATTCTGTCGTCGTCGCGCACGCACTCCTTCAGAATGGCGGAGACTTCCTTCAGCAGCCGGTCGCCGGCCTGGTGTCCCAGTTGGTCGTTGATTGGTTTCAGTCGATCCAGGTCGATCAGCAGCAGTGCCAGGCGGGCTGACTGCGGGTCACGGCGCCACTCGCTCAACAACCCTTCCGTCAGCGTGGCAACCGCCGCATCCAGGCCGCGGCGATTGACGAGACCGGTCAGAGGGTCCGTGTGACTGGCGCGCTCGAGAAGTTGATTCGCCCGTTGCAACTGCGAATTCTTCTGCGCCAGCTCCACGGTCCGGACTCTGACCTGTTCCTCGAGATGCGCCTTATGAGCAGCCGCCGCGGCAAGCTCCCTGCGCCGTCGCAACCACAGCCACGCAATCAGGCCGGCGACGGCCGCCGAATACGCGATATACGCATATGCGGTTTTCCAGGGTGGCGGGTCCATTGATACCGGGAGATATCTACCGCGCTCATTCCAAACACCTTCAGAATTTGCGGCACGCACGCGGAAGGTGTACTTGCCGCCTGGCAACTGCGTGTAAGTAGCCGACGAGCGCTCGCCAGCCGCTATCCAATCGTGATCGAAACCCTCGAGTTTGTATTCGAATCGATTGGCCGCGGGCGAAGTAAAATCCAACGCCGCGAAATCGAAGGTAATCAGCCGGTCCTGGTAGCCAAACCGGACCACGGGCAGGCTGTCGTAGGGAATGCCCGTTTCGACCGGGCGGCCGGATGCCGATATACCTGTCAACACGACCGGAGGTGGCAGCGAGCTGGTCTCCAGCGCCCGCGGCAGGAATGAGTTGTAACCATTCGGGCCACCAAAATACAAGCGGCCGTCGTGGCCGAGATAATGAGCGCCGAAATTGAACTCATCGGCCTGCAGGCCCTGGCTGCGGCGGAAGCTGATGACCTGGCGCGATTTCACCTCGAGGCGCGCCAGGCCGTGATTGGTGCTCAACCACAGGCCCCCGTTGTCGTCGGGCAAAATCCCATAGACACTGTTGTTGGGCAGGCCGTCGCGTTCGGCAAAGTTTGCAAAACGGGGCAGCGCGCCTGCGCGGATCGGTTCCGTCGTTGCGTCGAGGCCCGCGGCCCGGGTGCCCACCCACATCACCCCCTGAGGATCGCAATACAACGAGTAAATCGTGTTTGAAGAAATGGACTGGCCGCCGTGCGCGTCATGCCGCAGGTTTTGCAGCTTGCCGCTCACCGGGTTCACTATGTTGATACCTTCGCCGTCGGTTCCGATCCAGATGCGCCCCAGGCGATCCTCGGCAATGGCAGTGACTCTGACGCTGCTGGCGTCGTATCTTATGAATCCATTGAGCCCGGCATCGTACCGCGACAATCCGGCACCGAATGTTCCCACCCACAACGTACCCCTCGAATCCTCGAACAATGACATGACTCCATCGCTGGGCAGTGCGTGTCTGTTGGCGCGGTCATATCGATAGTGCGTGACCGACAGGTCGCGCGCGGAGATGCGCTCGAGCCCCCCCGCCATCGTGCCGGCCCAGATCACACCGTCGCGGTCGGTGAGCAGGGCCATGATCCGACCATCACTCAATGGCCCGCCGGCGCTCGCGTCCCGCATCGTGTTGAGCACCTTGCCCTGGCTGTCACTCACAATCAGGCCACTGCCCATGGTGCCGATCCACAGCCGGCCATCGGCCGCTTCGGTAAATGACATCACGTTTCGGGAAGCCAGCGTCGGCGGGACTTCCGGCCGGCGATGGCCGAAGGACCAGGAGCGGGGATTCCATTTTGCGAGACCTCCAAACTTCGTACCGATCCACAGCAGGCCACTGCGATCCTCAAATATGGAAATGACGTGCGAATCCAGCAGGCTGTCGGCATCGCCCGCTGAGCCCCGATAAAACATGAGCTCGCCGCGTCTCTCATCCAACAGACCGAGGCCCTGGTCCGTTCCGATCCACAGCCGCTGTGCCCGGTCTTCAAACAGGGTCTCGATCACCGCGTCGATGGCCGCGCCGCCTGGCTCGCGCAATCCGACCTGCTCAGCGAGAACACTGCCGGCGCGCACCCGCGCGAGACCGTGTTCGGTGCCTATCCACAAAGTGCCGCTCTTGTCCTCCAGCAGCGACCGGACTCCCTGTTCCTTGACCGCACGGCCGGCGCTCAAAGCCCCTGTACCTGCCGCCCCTGTCAATCGCAGATATTCAACACCCCAATCACTTCCGATCCACATGCCCCCGTCCTGAGACTGCGCCAGCGACGTGATTGCATCTGCGCCGCGAGCCTGCGATGTGACTGTCTCGTGGGTATAGCGGTGTATCGAGCCCGTTCGGGTATCGAATATGGCCAGTCCCTGATCGCGGGTTCCGATCCAGACCGCTCCGGTGCGATCGGCACGAATGACCCGTGCATTCTCCAGTTTGCGTGCTTCTTCCGGCTCGACCCGGGTCGACAGCGAGTGGAACGCTTTGTGACCGGCATACCTGACAGCAACACCGCCGCCCTCCGTGGCTATCCACAGGCTCCCCGAGGCATCAAAACACAGGTCGGCAATGAAGTTTTCCGGAACACTGTCGGGGGATGCGCTGTCGTGTGTGAAATGTACGAATCGATAGCCGTCATATCGATCGAGGCCGTCTTCCGTGCCCACCCACAGGAATCCCAGAGAGTCCTGGGCGATGGCATTGACCGCCAGCTCGGACAAGCCCGCATCCAGGCCGAAGTTTTCAAACCTCATCGGCGGCACGGCCCAGGCTGCGAGCTGCGCGCCCCACAGGAGCAGACCCAGGCAGACGGGGCGCAGGCTGCGCGCGGCTGCGCGCCGGAGGGGCTTGGAGTTGATTGTGAACATCAAAACCGATGCTATGCGCGCAAGTGCGCGCACAAATGTGAACTACTGCGGAGCAAACCCTGGTTGCGGTGCAGCGCGCGGCGCGCCTCGGATTATGACCGGCAACACGCGCACCGAGCGCAGGTGCCGCATGGATAAAACGCGAACCGTTCCTCGACTTTTGTCGGTGCGCACAAATAACTTCCAACTCGACAACGTGGATCGTTCCAACTCTTCCGCGTACTTCGGTCGATTAGGTGTACCGATGATGATGGGTTGCTGTCAAAAGTCAGCTGGATCTGACACCGCCGCGGAGGCCTGTGATCCGCAAGCTCTGGTTCGTCAGCTACAACGCTGTGTGCGAATGCTGAGCAGTGTATCGACTCTGCTGCCACGCGCGGCCGGCGTTTCCGACCTGCTGACCCAGACATGTGATATGGCAATCAGAGTCGGCGGGTACCGCGCGGCCGCCGCAGCTCTGTATCACGAGCCTCACGGTCGGTCACTGACATGCGTTGCTTCCCGCGCAATCAATCCCGGACTTGCCGCCAGGCTCGCCGACGAGATCGTCCTCGCCGGGGCGCGCCCGACCAGCATCGTCGCAGGCGCGCTGCGTACCGGCGAGCCCCGCTGTTGCGACAGCCCCTTGGATCATTCCGCGACGATTGTGCTGCAATCCTTCATGATCGAGCTGGGAATCCATTGCGCGGTGGCGTTGCCGCTGACGGAAAACTCCCGTGCGGTTGGAGTCTTGTTACTCGTCGCCGATTCCGACCTCGCTTTTGGCCAGTCGGAGCTGCAGCTGCTGCGCGATGTGGCGGGCACGATTTCCTTCGCGCTCCGGGGTCACATGGCGGCGCCCAAGTCCTGCGAAAGCTGGCGCAATGATACGGAGACCACGGTTGCCAACCGGGACCATTTCTGCCGGATCGTGGCAGACGTGCTGAGCGCGGCAAGGTTGGGGGAGCGAAATGTCGGTGTGTTGATTCTCGACGTCGAGCGGCTGTCCGTCATCAACGACTCCCTGGGCCGCAAAGCGGGCGATGCGGTATTGCGCTCGTTGGGACAGCGCCTCACCGATGCAAACGGCGCGCAACGGGTCGCACAGATAGCCGGTGGAACATTCGCGATCGTGGTGGAAACCGGCACCTGCGCGCCCTGCGAATCCATACTGCGGCGGGCACTTGCCCTGTTCGATACTCCATTTCGCGTCGATCGGCGGGAGGTTTCGGCCTCAGCCCGCGTCGGCGCCGCCTTTTTTCCGCGGGATGCAACCGAGGCTGCAGCGCTGATACAAAAAGCGGAGTCAGCTTTGTATGCCGCCCGGGAGCACGGTAATCCGTGTGTCCTGTACGACGCCGCGAAGCACTCCGAGACGCTCGGATGCTTCGCGATGGAGCACAAACTGCGCCTGGCCCTGCGGCGCCGCGAATTCCGCCTGGAGTATCAGCCGAAGGTGGAGCTGGCGAGCGGACGAGTGGTCGGCGCCGAAGCACTGATCAGATGGACCAACGCCGAGCTGGCGGAGGTGCCGCCGAACATATTTCTGCCGATTGTTGAATCCAGAGGCCTGATGCCCGAGCTGGGCGACTGGATCATTCGCCGTGCGGCGGCAGACCTGCGCAACTGGGAACAATCCGACCTCCCGGCATTGCGGATCGCCGTGAACGTCTCCACCTCACAACTGCGCATGCCCGACTTTGATCGAGCCTTTCTCGATGCCTGCGGCAGGTGGCGAGACAACTCGTGGGGTCTGGACATCGAGATCACCGAGGGTGTTCTACAAAGCAACTCCGGGCTGGAGATTGCAAGACTGCGGAACCTGCGTGGCGCGGGAGTGCGCATTGCAATCGATGATTTCGGTACCGGCTATTCCTCCTTGAGCCGCCTCGGCACGTTGCCGATCGATGTGCTCAAAATCGATCGCTCTTTCATCACCGGAATACCGGAGGAGGCGACCCGCATGGCGCTGGTGCGAACCATGGTCAGCCTGGCTGGCGCGCTCCGCATGACGACCGTCGCCGAAGGCGTGGAAAGCATCGAGCAATTCACAGCCCTGCGGCGGCTCGGCTGCGATCAATACCAGGGTTACTATCACAGCCGTCCCATGTCCCTCGAGCATCTCACTGAGTCGTTGCGACGGTCCCGGTGACTAACGTCTTACCTGGATCGCTTGCATTTTGCCGAATACGAATTGCGAATGATTCTCATTACCGATAGTCTACCCGGGTCTGAATGGGTACATTGGGAACTCGCATCTTGTCCCCTCTCGTTGATGAGTGGTTGCATACCGACCCCGGCCGGATCCTACCCGGGCTGAGCCTGCTCGCGAACGACGGCGATCCCCAGGCGCAACTGCTGCTCGGTCAACTACTCATCAACGGAGCGGGAATCTCCCGCAATCCGGATCGCGCGTTTCATTGGTTCAAGAGCGCTGCTGAGGCACGCCTTCCCATGGCTATCAACATGGTCGGAAGGTGCCATGAGTATGGCCTCGGGACGCCGGTGGATTTCGAGGAAGCCGCCCGGTGGTATCACCGCGCGGCGATGTTTGACTGTGACTGGGCCATCTATAACTACGCGCATCTGTTGGCCAGCGGACGTGGAGTCCCCAAGGACCGGGCCGGGGCGTTTGTCTGGTTCCGGCTGGCGGCCTCGCGCGGGCACGCTCGCGCAATGCATTTTCTCGGCCAGTACCATGAACACGGGTGGGAAACCCCGGTGGATCGAGCGACCGCGTTTGAATGGTATAGACGGTCAGCCGAGGGCGGTGATTTCCGTGGGCAATGCAGTCATGCATCCGTGCTTGCGGAGCATGGGCATGTTGCGGAGGCAGTCCATTGGGTACGGCTCGCCATAAAGACGGCGACACCTGAGTACCTGCATCAACTGCGGCAGACCCTGTTGAAGTCCGATATCGCGGAGCTGCGCGAGCTCGCGCGGGAGATAGCGATCGCCTCTGGTCAGTGATGGCCCCCGGGATGTACTCTGGACCTTCCTGGTTGCCGCGCCGCTCGCGGCGACCGTCCTCGTGTCAGTCCGATGAGCAAACTTCGCGTCAGCGACACTGTTTCGGTCTCGACTCTCTGGGAGTCGCCTCGCAACGCCAAAGCCTGTTACATACTGGCTCACGGCGCCGGCGCTGGCATGTCTCACGCCTTCATGCAGTCCGTGGCTACCGCGCTCGCCGGGAAGCAGATTGCGACTCTGAGATTTCAGTTTCCCTACATGGAGAAGGGCTCCAAGCGTCCTGACCCGCCCAAACTCTGCCATGCGACCATCCGAGCTGCCGTGGACTACGCACGCGAGCGGACAGATGCCCCACTGATCGCGGGCGGTCGCTCGTTCGGCGGCCGTATGGCCTCCCAGGCGCAAGCCGAGGAACCTCTGCCCGGCGTCGTCGGCCTCGCCTTCCTGGGATTCCCTTTGCATCCGCCGAAAGCCCCTTCGGATGAGCGCGCCGAACACCTGGACGACGTGAAGATTCCTTTGCTGTTCCTGCAAGGAACGCGCGACGAGCTCGCGGATTTGACCCTACTGAAAGCGCTCGTGAAGCGCCTGGGCAAGCGAGCGACGCTGAAGCTATATGAAGACGCTGATCATTCCTTTCACGTGCGCGCCCGCAGCGGAAGCACGGATGCGAAGGTCTTTGAGCAGATGATGGGCGACCTCGACTCCTGGGTGGACAATATCTCCTGAGCCACGGTTGCGGCGGATCCATGCGCAGGTGCCGAAGCCGTCATATCTCTTTGTGAGGCTTCCCCAGGAGTGCAGCGCCTAGACCGCAGGCGGCCGCGAACGACAACCATACGCCGGTAATGGCGCGATTATCGGTGGTGTGAACCAGCCAGGTGCTGATAGCCGGGGTAAAGCCGCCAAAGATCGCCGTGGCCAGACTGTATGCCAGCGCGAATCCTGAAGTCCGGACCGACGCAGGCATGAGCTCGGTCAAAAACACCACCATCGCGCCGTTGTAGCTGGCATAGAGAAATGACAACCACAATTCCGCGGCCAACAACCTGGAGAAGGACGGAGCCGCAGTCAACCACAACATCAAGGGATACGCGCTGATGAGCAGCGCGAGCGTACACGCGAGCAGCAACGGCTTGCGCCCGATCCGGTCCGAAAGCGAGCCCATGATCGGCAACCAGAACAGATTGGAAACAGCCACACACAGTGTCACCTCCAGGCTATCCAACGCCGACAGCCGCAGAACAGAGCTGCCGAACGTAGGGGTGTAGGCCGTGATCATGTAAAACGAGACCGTGGTCATCACCACCAGGCACGCGCCAATCAACACTACCTTCCAGTTTGAACGCAACGAGCGCAGGATCTCGGCCGTGTCAGGATGGTGCCGGCGCGCCGCGAACTCGCCGGTTTCCGGCAACGAACGCCGCAGGACGAATAGAAACGGCACAATGAGACAGCCGAGCAGCAGGGGCACACGCCAACCCCATTCATTCATGGCATCCGGCGACAGCCTCGATGTCAGCACGACGCCCACCAGGGCGGCGACCATCACCGCCACCTGCTGGCTGGCCGATTGCCAGCTCACATAGAAACCCTTGCGGCCCGGGGGCGCAATTTCCGCGAGATAAACCGAAACACCGCCCAACTCCATGCCGGCGGAGAATCCCTGTAACAGCCGGCCCAGCAACACGAGCACCGGCGCAAGGACGCCCAGGGTCGCGTATCCAGGCGTGCAGGCAATGGAGAGAATCCCGATGGACATGAGAGTGAGTGTCAGGAGCAACCCCGCGCGGCGTCCATGTCGGTCGGCGTAGGCGCCCAGTACGATTGCGCCCAAAGGACGCATCAGGAATCCGGCACCAAAGGTGGCCAGGGACAACATCAGGGACAGGTAAGCGTTACCGCTCGGGAAAAAGGCGTTACCGATGGCAGCGGCGTAGTAGCCGAACACCATGAAGTCATACATCTCCAGGAAGTTGCCGCTGGCGACGCGGAAGATGGAGCGGAAAGGCGTTGCTCGAGATGTGACCATTGGCGGCCCTGCGCATGCTCTTCAGGGCCGCTACCCTAACGGGCCGGCGGCAGGGTCGCAACGCCCGCATAACTGTCCGGCGGCGAAACAACACCCATGCGATAGCCGAAAGGCTTCAATAATTTCTCGAGTGTCTCCACAGTCGGACTGCCCCTGCCTGCCTCGATGTCAGTTAGCACGCGGGGCGCGACATCACACATCCGGGCGTACTCTATCTGCGATTTGCGCGCAATGAGGCGCATAGTCCGCAGAAGACGTGGAATGTCCGCCGCTGCCCGGGGAACCAGGGTCACCAGTTCCTTGCGCAGTAACTCGACTTCATCCCGCGACAGGTTGCGATGTACCCGTTGCATCAATCCATCTCCCGCAACTCGCGTAGCTCTCTGACCAGGCGCGCTATCTCTTCCTGGCGATTTTTGACAATGCGAGAGGCAACACCGCAATCACGCATCACCTCGGGAAGTCCGTCGAGCTTTTCGGCAAAATCGCGCATCCAGTTCACCAACGATGGCCAGCCTTCGAACTTTGCACCCGCTTCTTCCAGCCGGACAGCCGCATTCGCCACGATTTTGTTCCAATCCCGCCGATCAGGCGCCTCCCCATCCCAGCGAATGACACGGACAATCGAGCGCGCATCGAGAAACGAAGGACCCAAATCGTACAGCGGAGCCAAACCCTGACTGCCGTCGATGTCCTTCAGTACCGCCATGTTACGGCCGTGGTTGTCTCGATTGCCCAGTGCAATATTCAACAGATCGCGCCGCACGTATTCTCGCAGGTCGGATTCAAAATTCGAGACACATCCCGCCAGGGCGATGAGGACATCGTGATGCCTCACGACCATCGTCGCAGAGTCGATCACGCCGGTGATCGAATAGAGACTCTCCACGCCGAGACGTATCTCAGTCCCGTTCATGTACCGCCGATCAAATCGCGGGATCAACAACGCACCGTCAACATACTCCGGTAAATGTTGGGTGACTCGCAATCCCAATCGCTGAGCAACACGCTGGTACAGAGCTTCATGTTCCAGGATTTGCTTCGCAGCCTCCCCGGCCTCAGGCACGGGAAATTTCAACAGCATGTAACGGCGGACGGCAAAATCGAGCGTCCCGCTGTCGGGATGCCAGCGGCCATGCTCATCTTCGACCACCCAGAACTTAGGCGCCTCCCCCTGGGTGTCCGTTGCACCTGCCACGGTGGCACCCGACTCATGGGCATGTTCAACAAACGAGTCCCCGCGTGCGATCATCTCCTGCAGTTGAAAGCCCGGATGTCTGCTCGGCAGTCGCGGCTCACGCGGTCGTACACGAAGATTGCCGACCGGATTGACTGCCCCCAATCCCAACAGTGACCAATCGGTCAGCGCGCCAGACTGAATACGCTCAATACGCTTTCGGGCCGCACCTTGTGGAAGCAAGTCGATCAGGAACGAAGGCCAATGCTGGAGCTCCCGGGTCCCGAGATCCACCGGCGCACGAACCGTGAGCGCTCTGAAATCCGCGGCGCCTAAATGCTCAACAGCGTAGTCAGCCTCGTACTGCAGGCGTACGGGGCCCGCGCGGGATTCCCCCTCCCGATCCAAAAGACAGAGAGATGCACACGGATGCCATCTGCCCTGCAGGTGGATATCAAATTCCATAACCAGCAGGATAATAGCATATTAAGGCGTCAGGCGAGACACAATTAGCATTTTAGCGCTAATTGCTGGCGGCAGCGCCAACGCCCGCATGCCCGCCTGGCTAGCGGGCCGTTGCCAGCCAACTCTCCGCCAGCCGTACCCACATTGATGCACCGAGCGGAATCAACTCGTCATTGAAGTCGTAACTCGGGTTGTGGAGCATGCACGGCCCGCCGCCATGGCTGCCGTCGCGATGCGCGCCATCACCGTTGCCGATCACGAAGTAGCAGCCGGGTTTTTCGAGCAGATAGAAGGCAAAGTCCTCCGCGCCCATGGTGGGCTCAAACACCTTCACGTTCTCCGCGCCAACAAACTGATTCAACACGCCGCGGACAAACTCCGACTCGGCAGCGTGGTTGATGGTCGGCGGGTAGTTGCGCCTGAAATTGAAATCGCAGGTGGCATCGAATGCCGAGCAGATGGAATGGGCAACATCACACATGCGCCGCTCGATCATGTCGAGCACATCGAGCGTGAAGGTCCGTACGGTGCCCTGCACCTCGCAGGAGTCAGGAATCACGTTCACGGCTTCGCCCGCGTGCACCTTCGTCACGGAAATCACCGCCGCATCAATCGGCCGCTTGTTCCGGGTGATGATCGTTTGAAAGGCCTGCACCATCTGACACGCAATCGGCACGGGATCAATCCCATTGTGAGGCATCGCGGCGTGGGCACCCTTGCCCTTGATGGTGATCTTGAACTCATTGCTGGACGCGAAGGCAGGTCCGACATTCACGGCAAACTGACCGGCCTCGAGCCCGGGCCAGTTGTGGATGCCAAACACCGCCTCCATGGGGAACAGGTCGAACAACCCGTCCTTGATCATCTCACGGGCCCCGCCACCGCCCTCCTCGGCCGGTTGGAAAATCAGGTAGATCGTGCCGTCGAAGTTCCGGTGCTGGGCCAGGTAGTGGGCGGCGGACAACAGCATTGTTGTATGTCCGTCATGACCGCAGGCATGCATTTTCCCTATCGTGACACTTGCGTGCCCGAAGGTGTTGAACTCGGTGATGGGCAAACCATCCATGTCCGCCCGTAGTCCCACAGCGCGATTGCTCTGCCCGCTGCGGATGATTCCCACGACTCCCGTCTTTCCCAAACCGCGGTGGATGGGAATGCCCCATTCCGTCAGCATCCGCGCTACGAGATCGGATGTGCGCTGTTCCTCAAAGCACAGCTCTGGATGGGCGTGCAGGTCACGCCGCACGGCGGTAAACGCTTCTGCCTGCGCAACGATGGGTTCCAGCAGGGTCGTGGGCGGGGCCATGGACTCTCCGTAAAGGGACGCGACCGGTATGATGAGGCTTCGCAGCCTGCAAGGCCAACCGCCCGGAGAGTCACATGATCTACACCTTAGGAGACCGAAAACTGGAGACCGTGGGCGAGGATTATTATGTCGCCCCCAGTGCCCAGGTCATCGGCTCCGTCATTCTGGGGCGTGGTGCCACTGTATGGTTCAACTGCGTGCTGCGCGCGGATTCGGACCGGATCATTGTTGGCGATGGGACCAACATCCAGGATGGCACCATCATCCATGCCGATCCCGGCAGCCCGGCGCACCTCGGCAACAACGTGACGATCGGTCACGGCGCGCTCGTGCATTCCTGCTTCATTGACGACGGCAGCCTGGTCGCGAACCGCGCTACTGTCCTCGACCGCGCCCGCATCGGCCGGAACTGCCTGATTGCCGCGGGCGCGCTGATTCCGCCCGACAAGGAGATCCCCGACGGCTCGGTCGTGATGGGCTCGCCTGGAAAAGTCGTGCGCCAGGTAACAGATCGCGACCTGGCGATGATGCAGCACGCATGCCAGCACTACATCGAACGCGGCCGCGAATACCGGGAGCTGCTAAAGGTTGCGACGCCTGACTACTAGCGCTGCAGTTACGACGATGGCGAGAACTGCCACGTACGTCCGAAGTAGACAGCCTGAAGATCGTCTTCGAAATCCCCGATCCAACCCGCTCCACGCCCGGCGCGATAGGTTCGGGCCTTCGACGAGGGGATGTGCTCGACGGTCACTTCCCGATGCGCAGGGCCTCGCCGGCCTGGGGAGTCAAGCTCCTCGGCACTCACCAGGAAATCATCCGGCCTCTTCCCCCACCGCACACACGATGAGCGGAAGATCTCCTGTTCATCCTGCGGGAATGAATTGAAAGCAATAGTACGCATAGGGTCACCGGTTCGCGTGAGCGTCGAAACCATCAGAAAGTTCGGCACCAACCAAGAATTCTATCTTTGAATTCATCTCCGGTTTGGGTCCTGATGAAGTTATCGAGGTCTGCGGGATCCGGCTCGTTCCGGCCGGGCTCCACCTCAAAAGACCAGGTCTCGTAGTCATCCGGCTCAGAAAGCAAAATCAGGCCGACACCGTGGTTATCCGCATCGAAACACAGTCGATCCAGCAGCGACCGTAACGCCAAGCGTTCAGTTTCCGGAACGTATGCAACCACATACGAGTAATGCGCTGACCGCCGATGTGCCAACGCTTCATACACTGAAGTCACATCCAGCCCCTCAAACGTCTTTATTTCAAACGTGGTCAACTCAACCTGCTGGCCAGGTACAAACTTGAACCTGTTGCAGCTTGCGAGGGTCACGTCCGGGCGTGTCCACTTGCCTCCGGTAGCGCGGCTTCCCTGATGCGCCGTGCAGTCAATGACGAAATCCTGAATCCGATGATCGGGCACCCAATGCGAGCTGATCGTGGATATGATCGGATCGTACAAGTCACCTTCAGACATTTGTGGGACCCTGGGAATGATCAGGTCCGCCTCTGACACAATCGGAACACCGCGCAGGACGCTGCCACCTCGGCCGCGCCCTTTAATCAAGACTCCCGTTTGCAGGAGACGATCTCGAATGAACCAGTATTGATCCTCATTCCAGCCAAGCTTGCAACGCAGTGCCTCATTTCCAATGGCACCTTGCGGAGGTGTCGAGGCTATCAGACGTTCTTCGAGCGCCGTGACTTGCTCGAATGTTAGCTTCTCCTGGGCCATGAGAAGAATTCTAACACCGGAGCGCGAGTCGAGTTAGCGATTCACCGCCTCGCGCGGTCAGATAGCGTGGGAATGATGCGTCGGTTTCACACGTCGGGGCAGACGCCAAATTTCGCGCGCTGCCCCGCGCCCGAAGTTACTTCTGAAAGAACGCCAGGGGAATCGCCTCCGCCATGGCCTTGTAGCCGGCGGGCGATGGATGCAGGTGGTCGCCGATATCGTAGGCGGCGAGCATGCGTTCCGGATGAGCCGGATCAGCGATTGTTTTGTCGAAGTCGACAAACGCATCGAAGTGGCCCGGGGCACGGATCCAGGCGTTGACCTGCGTCCGGTCGGACTCGTTGGCGGCATCGGGATGGTAGAACTCGTTGCCGACAAATGGAGTGATGGTCGCGCCCATGACCTTGATTCCGTGCGCGTGGGCACGAAGGATGATCTGTTGGTATGCCCCGATGAGCGAGTGGACCAACTGCGCATGTTGCGCTTCAGTAGCGGTCTGTGTACGTGTCAGGTTGCCGATGTCGTTGATTCCCTCGAGCACCATCACATAACGCACGCCGTTTTGTGACAGCACGTCGCGGTAGAGACGTGCCAGCGCATTGGGACCCGTCCCGTCGAGCAACAGGCGGTTTCCGCCGATACCTTCGTTCAAGACACCCACTGGGTGCCTGGAACCGGCGTGTTGGAGACGCGCGGCCAGAACGTCGGGCCAGCGGTCATTTCCGTTGGTCGTGGCTCCGTGGCCATCAGTGATTGAGTCGCCCAAGGTGACGATCGAGGCGGCATCCGACTCGACACTCACATCTACGCCAGAAAGGAAATACCAGTGATCAATGGACTGTGTGCCGGCCGGCATTTCGGCCGCTGATACGGACCCACCGGCGGCCAGATACGAGGTGGCGCGGGAGCCGGGATGGCCGGTCTGACGTTCCGGCGGCGCCTCGAGTTGCATCGTCACAGCAAGGTCCGACAGAGGGGCTGCCTCGTAGGTGACAGGGTCGGAGGTGTACTCAGCGCCCGCGGGAATGAAAACGTCAGCCCGGCGGTCAAACGTAACAGCAACATCCGAGGCAGGATCGATGCGGCTGGCGTTTGTGGCCGGCGCGTGGGCTACATGCAGAGCAATGAGGTGAAGCGGCGCCGTGCCGAAGGCATTGGAGACCCGGATGCGCACCATGGACCCGCCCGCAGACAGGTGGACGATCTGGCGTAACGTTCCGCCCCGAATCAGCTCACCGGGAGCGGCGCTGTTTTGCTCGGCGATCATCTGTGAGGACGCCCAGGACCCCAGCCACTTCGGCTCGCTGTGGTGAGGCGCGGCCACTGTGGCGGTCGACAGGGCAATCAAAAGCAGGCTGGTGCTGATGGTTTTCATGGCGCCGTACGTTAGCGTTACCAAACTGCCGTGTAAACGCGCCCGCCATGCGCGTACCACCGGCGGCAGCTCGCCGGCGCGGCCCATTGCGCTTTTCGGTCATCGAAATACAATTCGCCTATGGCAAAAGAGAACAATGGCACCCGCCGCCGGGAAGCCATGGGGGGACTCGCCAAGGGACTGGCGGTCATCCGTGTCTTCAAACGTGATCGCGCCTCGCTGAGCCTGAGTGAGATTGCGCGAAGCGCGGGAATGCCACCGGCGACCGCGCGCCGCTGCCTGCTCACCCTGGAAGAGCTCGGCTACGTGACCCGCAGCGGACGTGACTTCGTACTGCGGCCCAAGGTGCTGGAGTTGGGTGCCGCCTATCTCGACTCGATGGACATCGAGCACCTGACCAAGACCCACCTGGAAGAACTGGCGCGCAACACCGCTGATTCCGCCGCGCTGTGCGTGTTGGATGGAACAGAGATCGTGTATGTCGCACGAACTTCAGTTCGTACGCTGCTGCGCCTCGAGGCCCATGTGGGAAGCCGTTTTCCCGCACATGCAACTTCCACCGGACGGGTGCTGCTCGCAGGCCAGTCACCCGAGCGCCTGGAACAGTTCTTCCAGACATCGAAGCTCGAGCCCCTGACCGACCAGACTGTCACCCATCCGGCCAGGTTGCGGCAACTCATCGAGGAATGCCGCCGCAACGGTTATTCGGCGGTCGAGGATGAGCTGGCCTATGGGGTGGTGGCCCTGGCGGTCCCGGTGTTTGATCAGCGTGGCCGGATCGTCGCCGCGCTCAACAGCTCCAGCCATTCGAAGAAAATATCGAAGACGCGGCTGGTGCGGGAACGCTTAGGGATGCTGCAGCAGTTGAGCCGCCAGATCTCGAACGATTTGCGCGGGCTCCCGGGCCTGTCCCTCAGCGCGACTGTCTGACTTACTGGTAACGGTAGAAGCGCACCCGCTGGATCTGGAACTCCCCGGGAGGCAATCGGATGTGCCGCCCCTGGTGAGTCTGATCGCCATTCAGCAGCCTGCCCGCCACCCAGGCGCCGGCGCTGTTGAAAGTTCCTTCCCAGGCGCTGTCGATGCCCGCCAGCGGGGGACCTGCGCCGAGCGGCGCGAAATTCACAATCAGGCCCTGCCCTGCGATCAGATAGTCCTCGGGCCCGACCTGGATGATGAGCCCGCCGTGATTGACCGGTGTCTGATTGGCCACGGGCGTCCACATGTCAATAAATGACACCGTGAATCGGTAACTGCCGATGTCTTCCGCCACCGGAGTTGAAATGACAGTGCCGTCCTCCAGCACCCGGGGACGAAACCCTGACATCTTGCCGCGGCCCTGGGCCGCCAGTATCGCCGGACTCAGTTGTTGTAACACCGAGTACGCATCCGCGAGCGGATTCGGCTGCTTCGTAGCCACCGACTCGATCGAGAACGGCCCGAATCCAATCGCATCCAGCTTGCCGAACGCATAGAAGGCATTGGCCGGAACTTCGCTCCTGTCCGCGCGGTTCGCTTCTGGAATAAACAGCGGATTGTCGGAACGGCGGTACCTGGCAGCAAGATCGGTGAAATGGGTGAAGTAGATATCCGGCGCCAGGAAATCCAGCGCCGGCGCTCCCGCCTTCCAGATATCGATCAGGTGCGGCAGCGCGCCGCCGCTCGGATACTCACCAGGCGCACGACCCGGCGCATTGAGCGCAACATTGACGTACATCGGAATCGGATACACGGCCTTCCCGGCTTCAACCAGCGCCTGCACATAGCGGGCGTAGTGCCAGGCCGTAAACATTTCGGCAGTTGCATCGCTCTCGCCAAATACGTGGCTCCAATCGCCGGTGGTGCCGCGGCCGAGCTCCTGCGGCACGGGCTCGTGAAAAGCCGACGTCGCAGCAAGGCTGTAGTCGCGAGCCACTGGCAACATGCCAATCTCGTTTTCAACCTGGATCATCACGACCGTTTCATTGCGGCCATCCTTACTGGCGAGATGCGCGAGCAGCGCGCAGAAAGCACGCTGGTCCGCATCACGGGTGGCCGCGGAAAAGGCCGACAGGATGTCGAGCCCCTGGCCATTCGGCAATTGCGCGCGAGGGAAACGCGCCTGGTCGCGCTTCACCCAGGCCGGCACGTACGTGGACATGCTGTTCTTCCAGGCGCCGAACCAAAGAAACACGAGCTTCAGTTGGTTGGCACGGGCCGCTTCGATCGTCGAGTCCACCGAGCTCCAGTCGAAGTGGCCTTCCGTCGGCTCGATCAGTTCCCACGAGACAGGGGTCAGCACCGTGTTGAGATGCATCTGGTGCAGGCGAGGCCAGTGAGGCGCCATGTAGGCCGCGCTGGAAGCGCTCGAGTTCCCCAGCTCACCGCCAATGATCAACATCGGCTGACCGTTGACGATCAAGCGCTTCGCCGTTCCCTGTTGCTCGAGGTGCGGGACCGCGCGCGCGGCCAGGGACCCAATCGCAAGGACCAGCCCTGCCAGCAGCCCGACAACCTGCTTCGCCACTTCCCCCCCTCGTTTCGCGCCCGAATTGGTAGCGCTATCTTAGCATGGGGGCGACACCCGATCGGTGGACCGGCTACCCCTGCTTCGATCGATCGTAAGCGCCGAGACCGGGCTTGTAGGTTTTCTCGTCAATGAACTGGCGGATACCTTCCTTGCGACCTTCGCCGTCGTAGAAATTCGCCGCCTCCTGGGCGCGGATCAGGTAGTCCTCCGCATTGTCGTAAGTCATCTCACCAACACGGCGAACGGCGTCCTTGGCCGCCTTCAGGGCCACAGGATTCTTCTGCAGCAAGGTCCGGGCAACCGCGGTCACGCGCTCCTGCAACTGCGCGGCAGGCACAGCTTCGTTCACGAGTCCCCATTCCGCGGCAGTGCGCCCGTCGATGTTCTCACCCATGAGCGTGTGATACATCGCTCTGCGAAATGACAACAGCTCCCGGGCCACTTTTGCCGCGCCACCACCGGGCAGAATGCCCCAGTTGATTTCCGACAAGCCGAATTGAGCTTCCTGCGCACAGAACGCCAGGTCACAGGCAAACAGAGGACCGTAACCACCGCCGAAGCACCAACCGTTGACCATGGCAATGGTCGGCTTCTGAAACCAACGCAATCGCCGCCACCAGCTGTAAGCCTCACGCTGTGCCTGGCGTGTGCCCGCCAATCCCTGCGCCTCGGTTTCGCGGAAATACTCCTTCAGGTCCATGCCGGCCGACCAGGCAGTTCCCTCGCCCGTCAACACGAGCACACCGACGTCCGCGCGGAACTCGATCTGATCGAGCACACGCATCATCTGCCGGTTGAGCTTGGGACTCATGCAATTGCGCTTTTCCGGCCGGTTGAACCGCACCCACGCAACCTGATCAACCACCTCACAGGCCACGGTCTCCGATTCAGCACGCTCGCTCTGGCTCGTATCGTTGCTCATTACGATTTACTCGGGAATTGAAGTCAGGCTTCGATTGCTATACAATATAGCTATTCCATGATCGGACGCAAGCGAGCCCGTGAGTGTGGTGCCAGTCGACCCATTGAAAGACCTGCCCGGTTATGCGCTGCGGCGGGCGTCTTCCGCTGCGATGCAGAAGCTGACACGCGAGATGGCGCCGTTGGATCTGCGGCCGTCGGAAGCCAGTGTGCTGCTCGTCATCGAGGCCAATCCCAACATCACACAGAGCGAGATCGGACGGATGCTCGAAATCGCCGGTGCCAACATGGCACCTCTCGTCAGCCGCCTGGAGAAGCGGGAGCTCGTGGAGCGCCAGCCGGTTGATGGCCGTTCGCATGGATTGGAGCTGACTGCAGCGGGCCGCGCTCTGTGCGTGCGCGCGAAGAAAGTGATGAAGTCTCACGAAGACAATCTGCTCGCCAGGATTCCGCCGGCCCAGCGCGCTGCGTTTGTATCTATCCTGCAGGCGCTTTGGGATTCCGAACAGTAGCCGCGCCATGCTCCCACCCGCCAGGTTGGATTTCGTCGCGCACTTTGCGCGTGTGTCGCCCGATAAGCTGGCCGTTAATGACCTCGCTCAATCGCGGCGTCTCACCTACGCCGAGCTCGAAGCGGCCGTTCAGAAAGCCACTGTTGCACTGATCGATGCCATGGGCAATCCGATTGGGCAGAGGATCGTCGTGGTTGCCCGCAACAGAGTTGAAATGCTCATCGTGCATTTCGCCTGCATCCGTTGTGGCGCCATCTTCGTTCCGGTGAACTGGCGCCTGGCGCCCACGGAAGTGGCGCACATCCTGGCTGACTGCCGCCCGGCTCTCATCATCGCTGAGCCTGAGTTCGATGGGTTGGTGGACGGCCATGACTGTCCTCGACTGGCGTTCGACGCCATCGAGGCAGAACTTGCAGCCGCCCCGCACCCACGGCATACACCGTCGCCCGACACACCCATCACCCTTCTCTACAGCTCGGGGACCACCGGCAAATCAAAGGGTGTGATCATCACGCTGCTCAACGCTTTTGCGAGCTCACTCAATCTCTCTCTGGATATGCAGTGCAGCGCTGACAGTGTGTTCCTGTGTGACATGCCTTTTTTCCACACGGCTGGCTTGTTTGCTGCCGCGCGCACTCCGCTGATGGTGGGCGGTACGGTTCTGATCAGTCAGAAATTCGATGCGCCCGTGACCTATGAACGGTTGAGTGATGACAGCCTGGGCGTCACTCACTATTTCTGTGTCACCCAGATGGCCATGTTGATGCGGCAGTTGCCCGGATTTGACGGCCGGCGACTCGCGCGGCTCACGGCTCTCATTACCGGCGGGGCTCCCAACCCGGAAGCGCACATCCGCCGTTGGCTGGATGACGGTGTCACCATGATCAATGCATGGGGGATGAGTGAGATCGGGTCGGGGACCTCGCAACCGCTCGGTAATCCGCAGCGTCTGCTGGCCAACCCCAGCGCGATCGGGCTGCCGCATCTGACCCTCGAGATGAAGCTGATGACATCCGATGGACAGGAAGCGGCACCCGGAGAGCCCGGCGAAATCTGGGCCCGTGGCTGGAGCGTTACGCCGGGTTACTGGGAGCGGCCTGACCTGAATGAGCAAGCGTTCGTGGACGGTTGGTTTCGCACTGGTGATATCGCCGTACGCGATGCGTCAGGCGCATTCGCACTGATCGATCGAATCAAGGACATGTATATCTCCGGCGGAGAGAACGTGTATCCAGCGGAGATAGAGGCCGTCATCGTCGAGCTGGCAGGTGTCAGCGACGTTGCTGTTTTTGGAGTGCCACACGATACGTGGGGCGAAACCGGAGCCGCACTGGTCGTGATCCGCGCGGGCTCGCCGCTCGATGCAGCGGCCATCGCAGCTCATTGCAGCGCACGCCTGGCGCGCTACAAGGTGCCGCGCCATGTTGAGATTGTTGCCAGCCTTCCCAGGACCGCATCCGGGAAGATCCAGAAACATTTGTTGCGCGCGTCTTACCGACCGTGACGGACTGTCAGGGTGGGTCCGGCCCGCACGTCCGGCCCCGCGACCGGCCCAGGCGGTCGTGACAGACGCCTGAGCCGTATCCCAGGCGCCTGAGCCCGCTGGGACCGCCGCTTCGGATGTGCCTCGCCGCCTCAGTTCGCCGCGACCTTCGCCGGCGCGTGCTTCTGCTCCTTGATCCAGGAGTTGGTGCGCGAATCCAGCAGATCCAACGGCAGCACGCCGCCGTTCAAGATCTCGTCGTGGAACGCCTTGACGTTGAACTTCGGACCCAACTCCTGGCTGGCGCGCCCGCGCAGCTCGCGGATCTTGAGCTGTCCGAGCTTGTAGGCCAGCGCCTGGCCCGGCCAGGCAATGTAGCGATCGGTTTCAGCCTGGATGGTGGGCTCATCCACCGCATCGGCTTTGCGGAAGAACTCGACCACCTGGTCGCGGGTCCACCCCTTGGAGTGAATACCCGTGTCGACAACCAGTCGGACG
>Ga0207703_10001539_pt1 | contig 20958 bp, 17 predicted proteins | sample KBSSwiS12_FD_184304 | JGI IMG/M metagenome (GOLD analysis project Ga0207703, IMG submission 184304) | Switchgrass rhizosphere microbial communities from Kellogg Biological Station, Michigan, USA - KBS Switchgrass S1-2 (SPAdes) (version 2) | ecosystem: Host-associated > Plants > Roots >...
TTGGTCTGAAGAACCTGTATCTGCATGGCGACATCGCTGGTCGCCAACTCTTCGCAGCACTGGTCGCCCAGCCAGGAATTTCAGCGCGGATCAACGGTCTACGGAAATTCAACACAACTTCTTAGATCCGCGGGTATCCGACGTTGTCGGCTGATCCTTGACACTGAAGGGATCGGCGATGTTCCATGGCGCCCTTTCGCTCTCCCCAGAACTCAAACCAACCTCACGAAGGATGTCTCCATGCACTCAGGGAAGCCCAAGGTCTATCGACACTCGTTGCGCCGCACGGTATGCGCAGCACTGTGTCTGTCTGTGGCGACTCAGGCCCTGGCGTGGAAACACCCCGGCATTGTGGTGAACCAGGATCAATTGGACGCAACCCGCGCCGCGTACCAGGCAGGCAATTCCGTCATAGTGGATCAAGTCAACAAGGCAAAGAACAGCAACTACGGCTCTACCGGCTACTCTGTGAAGGGCCCGTGGCCAGGCGGCGTAAACCAGTGCGGCTCCAAATCAAATCCCAACCATGGCTGTCAGAATGCTGACGATGATTCAAACGCGGCGTATGTGCAGGCATTGCTATGGTACATAACCGGCAACCAGACGTACGCCAACAACGCCATCGAGATCATGAATACCTATGCGTCGAGCTTCAAAGGCTATGCAGGTACAAATGGACTCTCCTGCCCCAGTGGTACCGATTGTTCCAATGGTCCGCTGCAGTCCGGTTGGGATGCGGAGAAGTGGCCTCGGGCAGCCGAGATCATCCGCTACGGCAAAACCAGCAGTGGCGCGACCTCCGGCTGGAGCAGCGCGAGCATCACCGCTTTCTCCAACATGCTGACGAAAATTTATCAGCCTGTGATTCAGAATGGTTCCGGTGTCAACGGCAACTGGGATATGACCATGATCGACGGCACCATGCAGATCGCCGTCTTCACAGAGAATTCGGCCTTGCTGGAGAAGGCGCGCACGATGTGGAAGGGCCGTGTTCCCGATCTGTTCTATCTGGCAGCCAAAGACGGCAACGACCACGCAGCCTCACCGCGCGGCAACCCGAGCTGGTTCGGCCAGACTGTATTCAACTCCACCACCAACAACGTGGGGCAGGAGACCTGCCGGGACCTGCGGCACATGGAAGACAGTATAGCCTCCACGATCTTGACCGCGGAGACGGACTGGATTCAGGGCGGTGAGCTCTATACCGATACCACCATGGCGGCCGAGGACCGCATTGTCGGCTCCATGAATGTCATGGCCGGGTTGGAGAGCAGGCGCACCGGCGGCCCTGACACACTGATCTCAGCGCCGTCGGGCTATTGCACCGGCTCGGGCGCGAGCAACGTCAACAAGATCTCGGTGGGACCGGGTTCCACCTACGCAATCGGGTATAACGCTTACCACAACCGGCTCAACGTCGCGGCGATGGCGAATGGATCGGGATCCACAGGCCTGCACGGCACTGCCAACACCTATAACTGGATCCAGGATGGCCTGCTGACGCAGAGCCTGACCAGCGACCAGGGCAATCACATGACCCTCTTTGAGGCACTCACGCATACCGTGGAGGTCTGCAAAAGGGCAACGTCCGCCTGGACCAATACTGGCTACACCGCACAGACCGGTTCACCGACGGTAAAATTCAATGCAACACCGTCCGGCAACAACATCAATGCAGTAATGGGGCTGTCCAATGGTGCGCAGTCGATCTACACGAGCCTGGCGGCGATTGTGCGCTTCAATCCTTCGGGATTCATTGATGCATACAACGGCACGGGTTACAGCGCGCTGACTTCGATCCCTTACACCGGCGGCACCCGGTACAGCTTCTGGTTCCAACTGAACATCCCTGCCCAGACTTACAACGTCTATGTAACTCCTGAAGGGGGCCAGATGGTGCAGATCGCCTCGAACTATGCCTTCCGTTTGAGTGCACCGTCACTCAACAATGTGACGTATCACGCCGAGGTCGGCTCGAATCAGGTGTGCAGCTTCAATCTGCCGCTGGGTGGAAACTAGGCGGTAATGTTCCATCGGCTGCCGCGCCCGAGGTCTCGATGTGAAGGATTGAGACTACAAGAATGTCGGACGGGTGGCGGCTGTAGTTTTCCTGCAAGGGAGGTAAACCATGTTATGGCCCCTTGCAGGAAAGCTCGATGGACAAACAGCCTCATGATGTGAATATCCCCGCGGGCGGATGGGGATCGGCTAAAGCTACGCTTTCGATTCTGCACCAGGAGCACTCGACGGTTCCGGGCACCAAGGCCATCCTGCGACAGAACAAGCAGGACGGATTTACCTGTGTCAGTTGCTCTTGGGCGAAGCCGGCACATCCGCATTCTATCGAAGCCTGCGAAAACGGCATCAAGGCGACCGCGTGGGAACTGACATCCAAGCGAACGACCCCCGAATTTTTCGCAGCGCACACAGTCACTGAATTGCTGGATTGGCCTGATCTCGCCCTGGAGGATCAGGGCCGGCTCACGGACCCCCTCAAGTGGGACGCTGCAACTGACAAATATGTCCCTGTAGACTGGAACGAAGCGTTCGCTGACATAGGCGCGCGATTGAAGCAACTGGCGCCAGAGTCGGTTGTGTTCTACACCTCCGGTCGCGCATCCCTCGAGGCTTCGTTTCTATATCAGTTATTGGCTCGGGTTTACGGCAACAACAATCTGCCTGACAGCTCGAACATGTGTCACGAAAGCACCTCGGTGGCGCTGCCAAAGACCATTGGCGTGGGCGTCGGCACCGTGGACTTGGACGACTTTCAACACACGGACTGCATATTGTTCTTCGGGCAAAATGTCGGAGTCAACAGCCCGCGGATGCTGCATCAACTCCAGGAAGCGCGGCAACGCGGCGTGCCGATTGTCACGTTCAATCCGTTGCGCGAACGTGGGTTGGTAAGCTTCAGAAATCCTCTGTCAGTGCCTCAGATGGCACTGGGACTGGAAACGAAGATCAGCACCCAGTACCACCAGGTAAAAGTCGGTGGCGACATTGCCGCAGTTACCGGAATTTGCAAGGCGTTGCTCACGGCGGATGACCGGGCAATCGCGGCCGGCCAGCCGCGCGTGCTGGACGTCGAGTTCATTGAGCAGCATACCCACGGGCTGGAGGACTTCACGAAGTTTGTTCACTCCTGCACCTGGGAGCAAATCGAAAGTGAATCCGGATTGCCTCGTTCGGCGCTGGAACAGGCGGCCGACGAGTACTCGAGGGCCAGCCGGGTAATAGCGATCTACGGAATGGGCCTGACGCAGCATCGTCGCGGTGTAGAGGCCGTACAGATGCTGACTAACCTGCTGCTCTTACGCGGGAACATAGGAAAGTTTGGTGCGGGCATTTGTCCTGTACGTGGGCACTCCAACGTCCAGGGACAACGCACTGTCGGCATCACTGAAAAACCGGAACTCGCGCCTTTGGACAAGCTGGAGAAGCGATACGGCTTCAAGGCACCCCGCAACAAAGGTCTCAACACTGTTGAGACGTGTAAAGGTGTGATCGAAGGTCGTGTCAAAGCTTTCGTTGGCCTGGGCGGAAACTTCGTGCGGGCGGTTCCTGAGACGCAGAAGATTGAGTCCGCCTGGCCCGGCCTCGAACTATCGGTGCAGATCGCCACCAAATTGAACCGCAGTCATCTGATCCACGGCAAGGTGTCGTACCTGCTACCTTGCCGCGGACGGATCGAAGTCGACACGCAGGCCTCTGGAGAACAGACCGTTACCACAGAGGACAGCACTGGAGTCATGCATATGTCGACAGGGGTTGCTGAGCCTGCTTCGCCGAACCTTCTGTCTGAGCCGGCCATTGTCGCTGGCATCGCCAAGGCAACCTTGCCTGCCAATCCCGCACTACAGTGGGATCGATGGGTTGCTGACTACAGTTTGATCCGCGACGAAATCGCAGCAATCTATCCCGATATCTTCCACGACTTCAATGCGCGTCGGTCGACTCCAGGCGGCTTTCGCAGGCCGATGCCTGCCGCACAGCGCGTTTGGAAGACGCCGAATGGCAAAGCCAACTTCATTCCGCCGGCAGGGCTGGTCGAAGATCCGGATTTACCGAAACCGGATCCTGAAGTTTTGCGGTTGATGACCATGCGCAGCGACGATCAATTCAACACGACCATCTACACGTTGAATGATCGGTTTCGAGGCATTGAGGGAACCCGTCGGGTCATTTTCATGAATCCTTCGGACCTGCGGCGCTTCGGTTTCATCGATGGTGACATCGTCAGTGTGTTTACCGCTGTTGATGATGGCGTCGAGCGCGTCGTAAGGCATATGAAGATCACGGCTTTCGACATTCCCAACGGGTGCCTCGCGGGTTATTACCCCGAATGCAACCCGCTCATTCCACTTTGGCATCACGCCAAGGACAGCTTCGTCCCAGCCGGCAAATCGATTCCGGTCCGCCTGGTCAAATCCGTATCGAGCTGACAGGCGCTCTCAAGCGCCTTGCAGCTTGCTGCGGAAGACAAAGAACACCGCCGCGAAAATACACAGAGCCGCCCAAACGTAATCGAGCTTGAGCGGCTCCTTCATGAAGTAGACTGAAAAAGGCACGAACACCGACAGGGTGATCACTTCCTGCAATATCTTGAGTTGGGCCACGTTCAGCGCGGTGAACCCAATCCGGTTCGCGGGTACCTGAAACGCGTATTCGAACAGCGCGATTCCCCAACTGGCCAGCACGGCTATGAACCATGGTTTGTTCGCCAGCTCTTTGAGATGGCCGTACCAGGCGAAAGTCATGAACACGTTGCTGACGCACAATAGCCCAATCGAAATCGCGATTGCCCGCATGCTTGAATCTCTTCCGTTAACCGAGGCGGAATTCTAACGTGCGGAGCGCTTCTTGGGCGTCTTGTTGGTGAACTTCTCCACGGCGCTGATCAGCGAACGCTCACCCTCGTCGTAGTCTTCCCATGGCTTGCTTTTTGCGAGCAAGCCCGGAGCCGTCCGCACCGTGTATTTCGTCGGGTCGAGGCCGCGACGAACCTGCTTCCATTCCAACGGCATGGAAACCGTGGCGCCCTCACGAGCTCGCGGCGACAGCGGCGCGACGGCAGTCGACAGGCGATCGTTGCGCAGGTAGTCGAGGAAGATCTTCCCTTTGCGCTCACTCTTGGACATGTTGATCAAGTACTTATCGGGCGAATCCACTTCCATCTGATGACAGACTTCACGGGCAAACGCCTTCGCGACTGCCCAGTCGACATCGGCTTTCTTGTCCCGCGCCAAGGGCGTCACGACATGTAAGCCCTTCCCACCTGTGGTCTTGCAGAAGCAAACGAGGCCGATTGCTTCGAGACGATCACGCAGCTCAATGGCAGCCGTTATCACTGAATCGAACTTCACATCCGGCGCCGGGTCGAGATCGAACACGAGGCGTCCGGGGATATCGGGCTCTTCCGGTACGCAACCGCCGGGATGCAACTCGAGACCCGCGGTCTGTGCGATGGCAATCAGACCTTCAACGCTGTTGATAACAACATAGCTCTGCCGGTCGCCGGACACTTTGATGAGATCGACCAGGTGGGACTGGCCGGCCATGGCATGTCGCTGAAAAAAACGCTGGCCACTGATGCCATCGGGTGCACGGACGATGGAGCATGGTCGGCCCGTGATGTGCGGGATCATCCAGTCGCCGATGGCTTCGAAGTATTCCGCCAGGTCCAACTTCGTGACTGGTTTCTTGTCGCCGGCGTCGGGCCAGAGCGCCTTGTCGGGTTTGGAGATGGTGACGCCGAGGACGGTGTTGGGGCCGCCTGCCGTGGCTGCGGCGGCGGCAGCACCCCCGCCGCTTGACCGAGCGTCCCTGGCGGCCCCTGAGCGGCTGGCCCTGGCGGAGTCGGCGACCTTGGCAGAACCGCGGGCATTGGCAGAACCGCGGGCATTGGCAGAACTATTGGCTTTGGCGGACCTGGCATTCTCGCCGGACCTGGCGCTCTTGCCTGACCCGGCGCTCTCGCCAGATCTGGCGCTCTTGGCGGGCCCGCCGCCGTTGATGGACCGGCCACGTTTGGCAGTCGTGCCCCCTTTTCTGGCGGCACTGGCATTGCTGTGACCTACGGACCTGTCGTCGCCGTTGGTTGAAGCTCGGGCGGCTGCACTTCTCGACGCGCGGCCGGTCACCGAAGACGTCTTGGCCGCAGACCGTTTTGCTGAAGACTTGGCCACGCGGCCTCCTGTGCCTGCACTGCCCGAGGCGCGAGATGTCTTCGCCCGCGTCGCCTGGACCGCGACGCGGCGCGCTGTTGATTCATCGACTGAGATGAACTCTGGCTTTTCGGCGCGGACTTCCTTGGCAGGCTTGTCTTCCCGCAGGCCTTTGAATGCCGCTTGTCTCACATTACCCCCGTCGGTCCAACCGGCAAATTCGATCTCTGCCACCAACTCCGGTTTGACCCAGTGGATGTTACGACCGTAGGGCACGGCCACCTTGCCATGAAAAGGGCTCGCCTTGATTTCGAGCGGCTTGAGCCGCTTCATCAACGATGTCAGGTTCACGCTGTTAAACCCGGTGCCGACCCGACCCACAGGCACGAAGTTGTCGTCCTTGTATACGCCCACAATCAATGAGCTCAGATCACGCTTCTCGGACGACCAACCGCCGATGACGACTTCGTGCCCGGCGCGACACTTGGATTTCTGCCAGGCGCCATTTCGATCCGACGAATAACGGGCATCCAATCGTTTGGAGACGATGCCTTCCATATCCATCGTGCACGCGGATGCCAGGACGTCATCACCCGCTGAAACGACGTGCTCCAGATAGCGGATGCGGTCGCCAAATTTCTTCGGCTGATCGTCGAGCAGCTCTTTGAGCCGTTGCTTGCGATCGACCAGCGGCATTGCGCGCAGGTCTTCGTGCTTCGCGAACAACATGTCGAACACGAAAAACACCAGCGGCGCGGTTTTTCCTTCTGACAACGCTGCCTGTAGCGCCGAGAAGCTCGGGATGCCCTTATGGTTCAGCGCGCACACTTCGCCATCCAACATGCAGTCAGGCAACGATTGGGCGGTGTTGGCAATTTCCGGGAACTTGTCTGTCCAATCCAGGCCCTTGCGGGTCTTCAGAGTGGCTTTCTTGTTTTCGACACGTAACTCCAGGCGATAACCATCGAGCTTCAACTCGTGTCCCCAGCCGTCTCCGTTCGGAGGACGATCCACCAACTTCGCGAGTTGGGGAGCAATGAATGGGGGAATATGGCCGCGGATGTGTTTCGGTTCGACCTTTTCGCGCTCGGCTGCTTCGGGTGCGGATTCTCCGGGGTCGTCGCCTTTTGCCCCGGCCGCTCTCGCCGCAGCGCCCTTGGTCCCAGTCGCTCTCGCTCCGGCACCTCTCGCCGCAGCGCCCGTCCCGGCAGCTCTTTCTGCTTCACCCTTGTTGGAATGCCAGACCGCGTTGGCTTCCGCCTTCGCCCTGCCGCCCTTGGCCAGCATGAAAGGCTTCGGCGAGCGGCCCTTGCCTGCCTTTATCTGCTCCATGGGCCGCCCGGAGGCGACAGATCGATCCTCCGCCAGCACCTCATCGTGATCACCCGGCCGGGCGAAGTCGTCACGATGTTTGATCAACAGCCAGTTGGTGCGCTTCCCGTTACCGTAGCGATCGTTTTTGATCCGCACGAGTACCCAGCTCCCGTGCAACTTGTCACCCTCCAGGCTGAACTTGAGCTCGCCTGACTTCAGGGACCTCTCAGGGGACTCATCTCCCTCAGGGGCCCAATAGCCGCGGTCCCACAGTTGTACGGTGCCACCGCCATATTCACCCGCGGGAATAGTGCCTTCGAAATCCCCGTAATCGAGTGGATGGTCTTCGACCTCCACTGCCAGCCGTTTGTCGGCGGGATCCAATGAGGGCCCGCGGGTCACCGCCCACGACTTGAAAACTCCACCCAGCTCGAGCCTGAGGTCATAGTGGAGGCGACGGGCTGCGTGCTTCTGAATGACAAAGCGCAATGCTTTGCTGGTAGGGACAGACCGTGCGCCACTGGGCTCCGCGGTCTTTTGGAAATCGCGTTTTGCGCGGTATTTCGAGAGTTTTCGGTTGGCCTTCGCCACAACACGCTCCGGGCCGCGGGCGGTTATCTATGCCGCGCGACTCTACCCCTTACGCAAGAGTCGCGCCTGTGCCTTGGCTGCTACGGGGGTGCGCGATGTAACCCAATGGCCAGAGAGGCGTCCGGGAAATGCGCTCCCAGCGGGACTCCGCGGCACCATGCGAATCTGGCGCGGGCGGACATGCCGGGCGCGCCGTGTGAGTGGCGCGGCGGCATGCCTCGCGATAAAGGGCCCCCGTTGATTACTTCCGAATCAAGCCTTCCGCGGTCATGGCTTCGATGACGTGCGGGCGTGCTCGGACACCGTCTGCATAGGTTTTGAGGCGCGCTCCAATCTCCACGCCAACGTGAACGCCCCAGCCAAGGACCGTAAACAGGTACGCATCTGCAACGGTGAACTGGTCGCCCAACAGATATTTCTTATCACCTAACGCCTTTTCTACGTAGGCGAGACGTTTGGCGAGGTAGTTGCGGAAGTAGGTTTTGGTTTCCTCGGTTGCCTCGGAGGAGAACAGGGGGGCGAAGGATTTGTGGAGCTCCGAGTTGATGAAACTCAGCCATTCCTGCATCCGGTAACGCTCAATAGTCCCCGCAGGCGGGGCGAGTTTGGCCGCTGGATTCAGGTCCGAGATATAAGACAAAACGACAACATTCTCGGTCAACAACTGTCCATCATCGAGCTGCAGCGCGGGTACATAACCCTTAGGGTTGATCGTCAGGAAATCGGCACCGTCGACGCGCTTGGTGCGCTTATCCACCTTGGCGATCTCGAACTTGATGCCCGCCTCGTGCAACGCGATGTTTGACGCCATCGAACAGGTGCCGGGGGTGAGGTATAGCTTCATCTAGTGCTCCCTTTAGCGCGGAGGGCCATGCTAACGTTGCGCCTTCGGATGGCAAGGGGTGCGGCATGCGTCTCGCGAACGCGCTGGGTGATAACGCCCGGAACTACGGCGAGCTTGACGGTGTCCATGCCCGGGATGGGAGGAGCTTGCCTATGAGAACGTTATGGGTCGGAAGCCTTGGATTAGTGGCGCTCTTGACCACTGCGGGATGCAAGCAGAAGGAACCGGAGCCGATTCCCGGGCCTAAGGCCCCTGGGATGGGGGTGACGGTTACCCGGGCGGCCGGGATTGCGTGGTTCCAGGGCAGCTTAGATGAGGCGTTCGCCCGGACGCATGGGCACGCCACTTGTGCTGCAGAGCGGTCGCCGATGACGCCTCTGGCGCCGGATCTCTCGCGCACGGCCCGGCCTCGGGTGTCCGTGCCGGCTCCTGTGACTACGACGCGGAGACCGCTGGTTTAACCCCGCTGCTGCTTCGCACTAGTCGTGGGCATTCTTCTTGAGCGCTCGACGCGTTCGCGGCCTCCGCCTCATTGACCCCTTCGTTCAGAGTGCCACGCCAGCCAGCGCCCAACGCCGTGGCATCCGCATTTCCAAGCGCTTCGACGTTCTTCGGCCTCGGTGACAAGTACGCCTTCGCGTCATTCGGCCAGCTGACGCCGCAATCGCGGGACCTCGCCGAAGTCGGCGTGTGCTAAGACGTTTCGCGCCCCACTTCTTTTCGATCCGCCCGCGCGAGGGGACGTACCCCATCAGTTCCGACCCGCGCCGCATCGCTGCTTGGTACAATCCGCCCCGGTTGGGCCTGTAGCACAGCGGTTAGTGCAGGGGACTCATCGATAAATGGTGCCTTCGCGTGGAAACGCGCGAAGTGGACGGGATGGATTCAGGGAAACCTTCGAGCGCCCCGCGCTCATGGCAATCCTGAGCCGAGCCGCCGGTACACCGGCGGAAGGTGCAGAGACTACCTGGGGGCTTCAGCGCCCTTAATCACAGGCACGAGCATCCCGCACCCACACGTCCGTGGGCGCTGCCTTTTTGGCAGTGCCTTCGGGGCACGGGTGAAGAGATAGTCCACTCCTGGCGGAAACGCCGGGGTTTAGTGAATCCCTTGGTCGTAGGTTCGAATCCTACCGGGCCCACAAATTGACCTTCCGCTGACTTCCGTCGAGATCTGAGGAAGTCCTTAAAACCTCTAAATATCCGCCACTTAGCGCCAAATTGGTTCGGTGCTGTCCGTGGACAGCGTAGCATAGGGTGGGGTATACGGGTGGGGTATCTTCCCGTTTCGGATTTCGATACCCCACTTTATGCCAACACTCACGGAGCTGCGGGTCAAAGCTGCAAAACCCGCTGAGAAGCCCTACAAGCTGTTCGATCAGCGCGGCCTATTCATGCTCGTCACGCCCGCCGGCGGACGTCTCTGGCGCTTCAAATACAAACGAGGTGGGGTAGAAAAGCTGCTCACGCTCGGCCAGTACCCCGAAGTCTCCTTGAAGCGAGCGCGCGAGAAACGCGATGACGCTCGGCGGCAGTTGTCGGACGGTGTTGATCCGACGCTGAAGCGCCGTGCGGAAGAGGACGCCGCGACAAACACGTTCAAAGCCGTCGCTGACGAATGGCTGATGACCAAGAAGCACGCGCTGACGCCTGCTACGTGGGCGCGGGATCGGCGCCAAATTTATAAGTGGGTGGTTCCGTACCTAGGAAGCAAACCCATTGCTTCCATCGAAGCGCCCGACTTGTTAGCGGTCCTGAAGAAGATCGAAGCCAAGGGCGTCATCGATACCGCGCATCGCTCTAGGGAAGTCTGCGGACGTGTCTTCCGCTACGCGATTGCAACGGGTCGCGCCAAGCACGACATCGCCGCGGATCTCATCGGCGCTCTCGCGCCACGTACCACAACGCATCACGCCGCCATAACCGACCCCGTCAAAGTTGGCGAGCTACTGAGAGCCATTGATGGCTACGATGGCCAACAGACTACCGCCGCCGCTCTACGATTGGCTCCGTACGTCTTTGTACGTCCCACGGAGCTTCGTGCCGCCGAATGGGTCGAGATGAACTTGGACGGTGAGCAACCTGAGTGGCGGATTCCGGCTGAGCGAATGAAAATGCGAGAAACTCACATCGTCCCCCTGTCGCGTCAGGCTGTCGGAATCCTGCGGGAGTTAATGGTCGTCACTGGACGTCAGCGGTTTGTGTTTCCTGCTATCGGTGGCGGTGGACGACCCATCAGCGAGAACACATTAAATGGCGCACTCCGTCGCATCGGCTATCCAGGTGACGAAATGACCGCTCACGGCTTTCGGACGCTGGCCAGCACGTTGTTGAACGAGCAGGGTGTCCACCCCGACCTCATCGAGTTGCAGCTCGCCCACGCTGAGCGGAATACAGTACGAGCAGCATATAACCGAGCGCAGCGGCTGGCAGAGCGGCGCGCAATGATGCAAAACTGGGCGGACTTCCTCGACCGCCTTAGAACAGATAGGCAATCGCAAAGCTAACGACGCTTATGGGCGCTTGCGGCTCGGCATAGATTAGTTGCCATTACATCATGATGTTGTAAAAATCTCCTATCGATCAAACAGTACCGACACCCCGCACCGGCATCGCGAAAATACTTTGAACACTTTACCGCAGCGCCAAGTCACAATTGCCAGCATTGCCGCATACCCTCGCAGTGCATGCATATCGCGCGGATACTCGGCACGCTACAAAAGCCCCCTCCGTTACCCGGGGGGAAAATCGTCGCTGTCAAAATTCGTGCAATCGATTTTTGTTGCGAACGATATTGTCGGCGGGGTCTATGCTGAGCCATACGCTGGCGGGGCCAGCGTTGCGCTATCGCTTCTATTCGGTAATTACGTTCAGAAAATATTCATCAACGACGTCGATCCTGCGGTACACGCTTTTTGGCGAAGCGCCGTGTCGCAACCGGACGAACTTTGCCGATTGATCAGAGACACAAGACCAAGCGTCAAAGAATGGAACCGACAAAGGGCAATTTACCTTACTGGAAAGCGAGCATCCGCGCTTGAACTCGGATTCGCTGCTTTCTTTCTGAATAGAACGAACCGATCAGGGATTATTGGCTCTGCGGGGATCATCGGCGGCCAAAATCAAAATGGCCCGTGGAAGATGGACGCTCGGTATAACCGCTCCGAGTTGTCTGCCCGCATTGAGCGCATCGCAAGCCTGAAGAACCGTATAAAAGTAACAGGGATTGATGCCGCATTATTTCTAACAAACATCGCCAAGAAACTTCCGCCAGAGTCACTCCTCTATCTAGATCCCCCATACTACGTGAAGGGCGAACGGAGGCTTTACGCGAATTATTACGGTCCCAACGACCACACCGACATAGCGGCAGCCGTCGGCCGTTTACGTTGTCACTGGCTGGTCTCGTATGACCAAGCACCCGCAATTCGACAGCTATATCGCCGGTTCCATTCGCTGTCGTATTCTCTGCGGTATTCAGCGTCGGCCACTTCCCTCGGAAAGGAGGTAATGTTCTTCTCTGACAGGCTTGTTGTCCCCACCGACCATCGCCCCGCTGGCGCTGTAAGCAGATTGCCGAGCGCCACACGACAGAAACGGTCGAGCGCAGGGATCGCTGTCGCAGGTTAAGCGTGCGTCACACCGTCGCCCGCGCATATTGTGAGACGCTTGATTCGCACCAATATACCTTCAGAATTGCAGCCAGTCGGGGGCTGCGCGAGCCCAAATAAGTTATTGATTTTTAAGGACCGACCTGTCAATATGGTAAATGCGACTAATAGCCGGAAGCTGAACATGGAGGGTCACGTCATTGCCCAGTCTTGCCGCTTTTGCAGTATCGGCCGCGGCTACGCGGGCGAGCCATATGACGTCCCGGTCGCACGAACAGCCGATCACTTTGCGATCGCATCTGTTGGCGCGCTAGTACCCGGCTGGGTTCTGATTTGCCCTCGAGCTCATACCACGAACATGGCAGACCTCTACGATGACTCGCAAAGCGTCGACTTGCGACTCAGAGTGTCAGAGATACTTCGGGCTCGATACGGACTTCCGGTTCGACTTTTTGAACACGGTGCGAATTGCGCAGGCAGCACGACCGGCTGCGGAGTTGATCATGCCCATTCGCACTTGGTCCCTCTGGGTTTCTCGCTCCTCGAAGACATTCACGAATTCGATCGCACGTTGACGTGGATACAATGCAAAGCGTCCGAAATACGGAGAGTGGCGAGCGAGCGCGAGTATCTGTTCGCTTCTGACAATGCGTCAGCAATCGACCCGGATGGTTTTTTGGCACTTGTACCAAATCCAACGTCTCAGTTCTTTCGAAAACTGATTGCAACAAAGCTTGCTCGCGAGAGTGAGTTTAACTATCGCACTCATCCGAACATTCAGAACACAATGGCAACAGTCGCCTCTCTGTCGGAAAGCGATTAGTTCGGCATATCTCCGCCGGTTGACAATGAGCAGTTCGACACCGCCACCGCGCGGAGAAAATGGGACAGACGCAGGGTCGGGCGACCCCGCTTCGTCCGCCGACACAACGTCCGAAATCGTAGCCGAATCGACAGAAGAAGCGATCTACTCAGAAGATACGGACAATCGGGGACTGTTCAAACCCAAAAGCAAATATCCACAACAGTATCTTAAGCCACAACGCATCGAAGGTTGGTATATAGCGGGGCTCCTAGCGCTGTCCCTATTGACATTGGCCGCTGTCGGCCTGGGCTTGATGGACAAATTACTTCGTGCCATTTGTGTCGATGCTGCAATTGTTACAGCCGCTCGAAAATACGAATGGATTTGTGGCGGTGGATTGCTCGGTGGAACCGTCTACGCAGCGAAGTGGCTGTATCACGCAATAGCTAAAGGACTGTGGCATGAGGATCGCAAGACCTGGCGCTATCTTTCCCCTTGGATTTCTCTTGGAACCACTGTTGGCATAGGGTCCTTAATAGATGCCGGATTCATGAAGAGCGCGGTGGGCGAACTATCTACAACCTCCGCCGCAGGCCTCACCGGAATGGGCTTCCTTATCGGATATTTGTCGGATCGATTCTTAGCAAAGATGAAGGAAGTCACGCAGGTTTTGTTTGGGGAATCGGAGACCCACTTCAAGCGAAGCGCAGAGTTACGTGAACGACGTGGGAAAAGTGACTGAGGCTATATGCACGACGGCAAGGTGGTTTGGGTAACGCCCACTGCGTGCGACACCATCTCAAGTGATGAAAGCCTGCCAACCGAATTCGGAGCCAAAGCGGCAGGATTGATTTGGCCGCCTAGCGCGTGGATTCCCCGCTACTTCGTCATTTCTCCTGAAATTCACCGACGTCTAAAACTTCTTCCCGAAGCAGAGCGATTCGACTATTTGCAGTCGCTTAAGCAAACCTTGTCGTCCGCCCTCAATGCATCCGAGATTGAACTCGGTGCTGACGTGTTGCTTCGCTCTAATGCGCTTCGAGAAACGCTAACAGAACGAGGCAAATTCAGCAGTATCAAATCAACTGCCAATGAGATTGCCACCGACCTTCATCGACTTTACAAAGAATTCGATTCCGTATCCGAAAGCGAGGCTGTTGGGGTCATAGTTCAGGAATATATCTCTCCGGTTCTGAAAGGTCATTTGTCTAATGAGCGTCGCGTAGCTGAGGAGTACCGGGATGGTTTGATCCTGCTTGAGGATCAAGGCGGATCGATCACGGAGCAAAAGATTAGCTTTCGTCGATGGCGCAGTGACAGGCTTGTGGACAAAGGAGCACTGCTTTGTACGTCGGAACACGAACTTCATCAAGTTTTACGTGCACCTCTCGCCTTTGCTGCCAAAGCAACCAAGCGCGTTCACTACGAATGGGTATGGGACGGTCATTTTGTTTCTATCGTCCAAGCTGATTTAGCGGATGAGCGCACTGCCGGAATAAGTCCTGAGAACATATGGACGGATCAGGCACGGTTAGCAGTTAAAATCGTCGATCTTAACTACTTCTCCGAGGTCACGACCCCTCACAACTCGGCCGCCGGGAAGATGAGGAACCATGCGCTCTATTCAAAGCATGGCTTCTGGCAACCGACTTTCTACAGTCTGAAGAATGAGAAAGTCATCGATAAAATTCTCAAAGGAGAGCGCGATCCTGCGCTCTCCAGCGATTTGGAACGCTTAACCGTCCGTCCTCTCGTTATCCGTACTTCTTCTGAGCCCTCTTGTCCGCTTTTGCCACGCAGTAGCCTTTTGACTACGGTTAATGATGCCGAGGAGTGGCTTTACGGTGCATTTTCGGACGCGGTTCGGGAAAAAAACATTCGTCCCCAAGCCATTACGTTGCTGGCACACCATTTCATATCCGCCAAGGTCGCTGCGTTTTCGACAGGCGCTCCCGAGCGAGTAGATGTTTACGTTGAATCGCTTTGGGGAATTCCTGAAGGTCTTTACTACTATCCATTCGACTCCCACACGGTACATACCTTCGGCGCCGATCCAGATTCGATCTCCGAGTCGGACTTACAACGTTTCGAGAGCAAGACGAAGCGTCGATATAAGTCGCACTTTGTGGCGCCGGACAGCAAAGGTCAATTCGTATGCCATCAGTTGGCAGCACCATGGGATTGGAAATCAACCATCTCTGATAAAAAATTCCTCGCACGAATGGCGTGGTTTACTCGACAGTTGACGAAACTTGAGGGCTTTCCGGTCAGCCTGATGTGGTTTATCCACTGCGAAACTCCACAGGGGCCGGTTGGATTAGTTCCCTGGTACCACGAGAAGCTCTCCGCAGTCCAACCGGACCGAGGATTCCGAAGAAATGCTAGGGATATGATCCTAAACATTTCAACTGAAAAAGATTTAATTGCATTGGAGAGTAGACCTGAGGAAAACAACGCATCCACTGGCAGGCTGGTCTTGGAGTTATCGCCCGTAGAGGATGAGGCAATTCGAAGCGAGAATTTCGCAAGGCGAGTTGGCGTCGCGGCAAAGCGCCTCAATGCCGTCGTTGTCCTGAATGGCGCAAGCTTGTCACATATCTACTACGTCCTCGTGCGAACCGGTGCGGAAATTGTTGCCCGAAACATTGGAGATAGCGTACAAAAGCGGCAAGTTCATGAAAAGCTAGTAAGGGACAAGATTCCCGACACCGTAGCGGCGGCTGGTGAATTTGCGCACATAGCAAGTCTCACGAAGGAAGAGACGGTAGCCGCTTTGAGGATTAAGTTGGTCGAGGAAGCCTTTGAAGTCCGTGATGCGACGAAGGAACAATTGAAAGGTGAGTTGGCCGACGTATTGGAAGTCGTCGAGGCCCTAACAAGGGCCGCCGGCCTTACTCAAGAGGAAGTGGAGGTTGTCAGGCGTCAAAAGGCGAAGAAGCGTGGAAAATTTGAGCAGGGAGTTGTACTGATCGAGACAGCATCTGGCGGCCCAACGCCAGCGAAGAATTCGCTACTCGAATCTTCCCGTAATGAGCCACACAGAGTTCTTCATTCGGAGAAGGCGCCCCCGCTTGAGCGATTTCGAGCGGGCCCAGCTGACTCGCGCGACACTCCTTCTTTTGTAGAGTTTGTGCAAAATGGCTCCGTCTCCCTTACTCACCCTGAGTGGACTATGGAAGCTCCGCGCCACACGCCATTACCGCTAAATACGCCTGTTAGTTATCTCACTTGGTCCATTGATGGCCAGCGAAATGGTGCGACACTCAAGCTTCGAGTAAAAATTCGCCTGGGCCGCACCCAAATGGAATTACCATTTCAGACGGACGGGAGTGATGAAGAGGATTGATGTCTCTTCTATGGCAAAAGCCGTGATCTCGGTTCCTTAGATTTACAGTGCCGTCGACTTGCGCGACTTTGAAACCGTTGCCAAACGGCCGCTCAGGCTGGTGCTAGATAGCAGATGCAGAGACAGCAGGTAAGTCCCAGGGTTGACTATCCGCCCTTTCCTTTCACCGGTTTCTGAGCGGGCAGCGGCGTTAGGAGATCGTGCAGCACGCTATGGCCGCTCCAACTTGCCTTAGCGGTTGCGCGCTCTGCGGACGGCCAACTCTGCGACGAATAGAAAATTGCAGCCTGGACATAGTTGCCCACTGATGAGTATAAGCTGCGCAGAGTAGTCCGACGCGCGTGATCGCCAAATCTTCCTACGTAGATTGCCGCGACGGCACGAAGTGCGTCATGAGAATCAGCCGATTTCAGCAGCTGTAAAGCCGCTTTCACTATAGCGTCTTCTCCTTTCTCTCCTTGGGCAAGACCTGCGAGCACCCACATTTTCTGCCAATCGAACAGCAGCTTGTCATCAACCATCGACAGCAGCATGCCACGTACCGGAGCAGTGAGAAACCGTGCTAGATATGCGCAATAGATTTGCGTCATGGACGGCCGCTTCCTGAATGAGTTCACAACGTGATCGACCGCATAATCCGAGCCAGCCGCAGAGAAAAGCGGTAGGCAGAATCGTTCAATATTCTCTTCATTTCCCGAATATTCACCGATCGAATCAAATAGGATCTTGGTCGCCTCAAGTTTGAGGTCCTTTTCTTGCAGGTCTTTGTCCGACTCGCTCCCATCCTCCCACTCCGACTGAAATCCGTAATCTGTGCTGTATTCTTCGTCGTCGACTTGGCTTGATACCTCTGCGACAGCGTCAGCGAACAACTGTTCGAGATCTGGCTCTTCTGTCACAAGAGCTGACTTCGGCATGATTGACGACTTGGCCTCGTTCAGAACCAAGTCGTAGCTGCGCAATGCTGGGATGATCGATCGCAGCAGAGTCTCGCCTTCGTCGACGCTCTTCAGGAATACATATATGTCATCGACATACCGGGCCGATGGTACATCAAGGTCCTTTAGCACCAGGTCGATCGGCGCAAGATAATAGTTGCCGAAGAGATCCGATGGAAACATCCCCTGCAGAATACCTCGTGAGTTCCGCTCACCGGTGTATCGCGATAGGACCGCCTCAAGCCGCGATGACAGTCCGCTTGGATAGCCGGCATCCTGCAGCACGTTTATTAGCTTATGCTGATTTAGGGAGCCGAAGTAGTTCGCGACGTCGAGCTTGAGGACATAGCGAACAGAATTGGGCTTTGAGTATTTCCCTAAAGCTGTCTGCAACTTGGACCAGCATTTACGAGTTGAGACAAACATCAAAGGGCTGTCGGGCTCGTTTAAGATGTGACTGAATGACCGTGAGGTATCGGTACTATCTTTGACGATCGGACCGGCTTGGTCAGCAAGCGCTTGATAAAGCAGCCGATCGTGCGGCAAAAGAATACTGCCCGGCCTCGAATAACTTGGCCCAAGACGTCTAATCGACGCCTTCACACGTATGCGATATGTCTTCGGGACTTCAATGGTCAGCGGCAATCCGACGCTGTACTTACCATCAGTCAGTCGGGAACGGACTTGATCAATCAGCCGATCTTTCGCCCTGCGGTATACGAAGCCGAGGTGCGGCGCGTAGATGAAATCGGAGCGCAAGTCTTGAACTACGCGCGCGACCGCGAGCTCCCAGTCGATCTGTTTCAGTAGATCCGGGTCAAGACCGAATTGAGAGCCGATTTCCTGCGGAGGCATGTCACCGAACATGGTATCACCGCACGCGGCAGTTCGATCCTCCAAGTAGCAACAATGACGTCGCGAGTAGAAACTGCAGGACTCCTAGCAAAGCAAATGCTCGTCTGCCGGCGATTTCCCCCAGCTCCAAGCCCTGCCGTCGTACAGCTAAAACTCAACCTCATTCGCCAAATTTTTTAGATCCGTCATTCCAGCTAGAAAGGTTCGCCTTGATCAGGCCTTTGAAATGATCCCTCAAGGCGGCAGTCGCCTGCAGCATGCGATGGAGAAAGTAGATGTCTGGCCCGTTTGGCCGCTGCTGCTCATTCGCCGCTCTCGCAATCTGATTGAGGTTTCGGCCAATGGCTCCGACCTCTGCGATGGATCGCTTTAGAGCAGAAAGTTCCGCTTTGGGCAACGGTGCCACTGAGCGAAGGTGGCTTCTCACCAACAGCGAAACGTAGGTGCTGACCGGTATCTCCCTTGCCAGCGCACGCTCTCGAAGAAGCAGCAAATCGTCGGCGTGCAAGCGAACCGAGATTCGCCATCCCTCTGGCAGCGGCTTCGGCGCGCCGATGAGGTCATCAGCCGAATGAATCCTCGGGACTGACGCTGTAACCAAGCGCCTGAGCAAAGCCGACTCAGACAGTCCCTGAGCGCGTGCGGCTGCCGAAAACTGTTCTTTGAGCTCCCGGTCAACCCATGTTGTTAGATGTACACGGTCCATCGTTCACTCTCTAACTTGTTCCAAACTGCTGCCGAAAGGCTATCCTGCCAGTCCTCGAATCTGTCCACAACTGCAAACACGCGATCAGCGACCGCTTGTTGGTATGTTGCAACCCTGAGGAACAGCGAAGGAATGAGCGAAATGGAAGTCTCTGGGTGTAAGCGAACGCCCCTGGATCGCAATGGACGATAAGCTCGCAGACTCGCTCTGCCTGACGGGCAGATGGCCGATTCATTGTTGCGACTTACTATACATCTCGCTGTTGTAGCAGCTTATTTGGTGTTTCGCGGTTGAGAACTCGCTGCGGTTTCCACATAGTGCCAAGCAGGAATATCGCATACCGCTGAGGTCTCACTCATGGATAAGCCGCAAAACCCACAAGGCGAGTTATCACTGGAGAGTCCGGAGCCGACTGAGAAGCCGAAACCTCAGCGGATCTTACGGCTTGCCCAGGTACGGGAGGTAACGGGACTTGGCCGGTCGTGCATCTACCAGCTACAGGCGGAGAAACAATTTCCGCAGCGAATCAAGATCGGCGTTCGTGCGGTCGGTTGGATCGAGTCGGAAGTCCAGCAGTGGGTCAACAAAAAAATTACTCAGAGTCGTGCATCTAATAGAAACTCGTAGTCCTGAACTCTGCGCCGAAAAAGAGGCCGCACGGACCAGCGATTTGTTGCCCTCGCCCGCGCGACCCAAGTTCCCACTGGCTAATTCGCCGAACGCCGGTGAAAAGGTCAACGGTTTCGCATCAGCAGTTCCTCTTCTCCACACTCGAGCCCACCGGCGAGCGCCTCAAGATTTGCGAGGGTGATATTCACCGTGCCCTGCTCCACGTTACTGACATAGTTCCTTTGGAGGCCAGTTCGCGCAGCCAATCGACCTTGGCTGTAGCCGCGCAAGCGCCGAAACCTCTTGAGGTTGTTAGCCAGCCGACAGCGAATTTCCCAACTTGGCTTCCGATTTGTCCCAAGTGTACTGTCTCCTCTGGAGGGTCCATCGCGTGCATTCATGACCACTCCTCCTTGCGCAGACGTGCGACGGCATCCGCGAACAGTGCCACCGGCTCCATTCTCAGCGCTCGAGCAAGCTGTACGATCACGAAAAAGGTGGGAGACCGGCGTCCACGCTCCAACATGCTCGGATACGTCCGGTCGAATTCGCACTCACCGGCAACATCTTCCTGACTCATTCCGCGCTCGGTGCGGGCAGCTTTGAGCGACAGCCCGAACGCACGCGCGGCTCGATTACGGGGGTCAATAACCATAGCTGACCCTCCTTACCCACTGCCGCGAGCAACGAAAGATGACAATGACGCCTAAGATCGGCGGGCACTTCAGCCTGCAAACTCCTTTAAGCGGTGCGATCAGCGATGGTAGATGACGCTTCGACACCCAGATCCAGAGACGTCTGGATGAGTTCCAAGGGCGTTTAACGGCGGGCGCCGCGTGGGCGCGAGTAGAATGACCGGGTCGTGAACCCATAACTGCGTACCTCTAATGTACGTGGCTGTGGTAGCCGTCCGCCGTGGTTCCAGCCATGGCGGGCGGCGCTTAGACCAGCACAGCCCAAAGTGGGGTACGTGTCGGGGTATCGTGGAGGTTAGAACGCGCGTAAAATCTAAGCGGGCCAAGTAGTTACAAACAACCCACGTATCCTACCGGGCCCAAATCCACCTCCGCGGGTGCGTTCCGGGCACTTCGGTAACGATTTATACCGGAGACATGGGTAACACTTTAGCAGCGAAGGGATTCGGCGCGCACTCCACGCGCCCGCACTCCTCGT
>Ga0207703_10001540_pt1 | contig 20923 bp, 23 predicted proteins | sample KBSSwiS12_FD_184304 | JGI IMG/M metagenome (GOLD analysis project Ga0207703, IMG submission 184304) | Switchgrass rhizosphere microbial communities from Kellogg Biological Station, Michigan, USA - KBS Switchgrass S1-2 (SPAdes) (version 2) | ecosystem: Host-associated > Plants > Roots >...
CTTCTCGTGGAGCTCACGGTGGGATTGCGCCACGTGGTGCGTGCACGGGCCCGTTCAGCCGGGGTTGACGCCGAGGATGTGATTCAGGAAGTGCTGCTTGCGTTGCACTTGAAGCGGGGCACATGGTTGCCCGGCACCCCGGTAGCGCCATGGGTGGCTGCCATTGCCCGCAACAAGATCGTGGACGGCTTACGCCGCCGGGGTCATCGAACCGAAATTCCGCTCGAAAGCGTGATGGATACCTTATGGAGTGATGAGACTGAGAGTGAAGGACAAGCGCACGACCTCGAGCGCGTGCTTGGAATGTTGAGCGAGCGGCAACGGGAAGTCGTGCGCGCGGTGTCCATCGAGGGCCATTCCGCACAGGAAGTGGCTGTGCGGCTGCAGATGAGCGAAGGGGCCGTGCGGGTTACCTTGCACAGGAGTTTGAAAGCGTTGGCGGCGATGTTTCGGGTGGTGCCCAATGAAGACTGAAGATCTCATTCGGGTCCTGGCTGCTGACGCGTCGCGTCCGGTAACGCCCGTCACCACGGCATTGTGGCGCGCGCTCGGGCTGGGTGTTTTCGGGTCCGCGGCACTGCTTCTGTTGTTGTTGCACCCACGCGCCGATCTCCCTCGAGCTATCTTCACGCTGCGGTTTGATTTCAAGCTCGTCGTTGCCCTGTCGGTGGCTGTGGCTGCAATGCTGTTTCTCAGGGAAACGGCGCGTCCATTTGTTCCTGAGCGATGGCGTTGGCCGATGGTACTGGGGCCGATACTTCTGCTGACGGGGGTTGCCCTGGAACTTTGGAGGCAGCCGGCGGCCGAGTGGGGCCGGCTGCTCATCGGTCACAACGCCGTTCACTGTCTTTCGCTCGTTCCGATGTTGTCGCTGCCGTTGGCTGTTTGTCTGTTGCTTGCACTGCGGCGTGCGGCGCCGATGAATCCCGGCGTTGCTGGCGCAACCGCGGGATTGGTGGCGGGCGGGGTGGGGTCGATGCTGTACGCGCTGACGTGTCCGGATGACAGCCCGTTGTTTGTTGCCACCTGGTATTCGATTGCGATTGCAGTCGTGGCGGGTGGGGCAGCCTGGGTCGGCAATCGATTGCTGCGCTGGTGAGAGGACGCGGGCCGTGCATGGCTCACTGCGCCACATACCCTCCATCCACAGTCAACACGCTGCCCGTCATGAATTTCGCATCGTCGCTCGCCAGAAACAGGATTGCCGCGGCAATTTCTTCCGGCTTGGCAAGTCGGCCCATGGGATGGGCGTTGGCAAATCCCGCCTGCGCTTCCTTAGACATCGAGATCGAAGTCGATGCCGCGAGCCGTGCCGTCGATCTCAACCAGCGCGAAGCAGACGTCGCACTACGCGCCTCGACATCACCACCGGAGCATTTCGTTGGCAAGCAAGTCGGCGAGCTGCGGTATGCCATGTACGCAGCGCCCGAAGTCATACCGCCCGCTCCTTACAATCTCTCGGAGCTTCCGTGGCTCGGCTTCGATGAGAGTCTCTCGTACCTCGCAATCGCGCGATGGCAACGGACACAGAGCGCGCGCCCTCCCCGCGTGCGATTCGGGTCGCTTGCGTCAATGATGCAGGCGGCAGTCGAGGGGCTTGGGGTGGCGATATTGCCGTTGTTCGCGGCTGAACGTCAGACCGCCTTGGTGCGATTGGGGGCGGTGTTGGATCAGCCTCGCATGAAGCTTTGGGTGCTCAGCCACGAACAGGTGCGGAGCAACGCCCGCGTGAAGGCGCTCTCCCGGCATCTCACCCGAGAGATCCCTCGCGTGCTCTCGGCGCGTCAACAAGCTGCAAATTGAGTTATGCGCGGCGGCGCCGTGCCCGCCAATTGTCGATTGCCAATGGCCCCACTCCGGCGATCAACAGTGTTGCAATACAGGCCAGATAGAGCAGATCCGTCTCGATGCCCGGCTTACCGAATTGCGGGCCGGTGGCCGTGACCGCGAGAAACTTGATTGAACTGAAGCCGAATTGCCAATGCACCGTCACAATGGCTACCAGCAACACGACCACCATCGGAATGCTCACCCAGGTCACATAGGCACCCAACAGCACCGCGAGTCCGCAAGCGAGCTCGACAATGGCGGTCAGCCATGCGAGAAGGCCCGGCGCCGGAAGGCCAAGGCCTCCCAGCGCCGCGGCAAACACGTCCACGCCGCGTTCGAGCTTGAGATACCCATGCACCATGAACCCATAACCTACGATCAGGCGCACGGGAATGGGCGCCCAACGGCTCAGCAAGCTGCGATTCATGTATTGCTCAGTTCGCTGCTATTCCGTTGAGCCCCGCGCCGGCAGGCAATCCATTCAGCGTGCCGAAGTTGGTCAGATGCCCATCGTGCTCAATCTTGAATATGCCGATTGCGCCACTGCCGGCGTTCAGTGAGTAGAGATAAGCACCGTCCGAGCTCACCGCAATGTCGAGGTTGGTGGAGTTCGCTGGATTCACAGCGACCACGGTTCCCGGAATCGGCGAGAGGTTACCCTGGTTGCCGATTGCGAAACCGGAAATTGAGGAAGTTCCCGCGTTCGAGGCATACACAAACCGACCGTCAGGTGTAACCGCGTTCCAACAGTTGGCCGCGCCCAGCGTCGGAACCTCGGCGCTGATGGGCAATAGCTTGCCGCCAGTGGTGATGGAATAGGACGATATCGTAGAACTGTTGGGCGCGGACGTACCGGTCTCGGAAACCAGTAAGGCTCCGTTCGGCGCAAAGCTCGCAGCGAAGGTCCCAGTGCCAATCGCCGGATTCACATTGATTGGTGCAAGACGACCGTCGGGCTGAACACCGAAAACATCGATCTTGTTGGTCGCCTTCTCCGTGACCACGAGATAGCGGCCGTCTTTGCTGAACGCAACCGACCCTGAATTCACGAAGTTGGCACTCAGGAAGCGTCGCGAATCGGGGATGCGCGTCAGCCTGCCATCGTGTATCCGGAACCCCACGACACTGCTGCTGCCGGCCGTATTGAGGACATAGAGCAACTTGCCGTTCTGCGCGATTGAGTTGGGCTCGCTGCCACCGCTTGCCTCCTGGTCGATCAGGAAAAGACGGCCGCCGAAGATGCGGAATGCCGAGACGGTGCCGCTGCCGGCGTTCGCGGCAAACAGGTACGAACCATCGTCACTCAACGTCAACGAGCCTTGAGAGGCCAAAGGGTCGACCGTTCCACCGCTTCCTCGACCACCTGTTTCATATCGGTGCGCCCTCAGGAGGGTGCCATTGGGCAATCGTTCATACGCCAGTATCTCGTTGGAGTCGGCGTCGTTAGTCATGACAAATACCGCGTGCTGCGCGGCGAAGCCATCGTCCTGAGCCGCTGCCGCCTGGGGCGATGCGACCGTTGCTGCCAGGACTCCGATTGCCAGCGCAGTGTGAACTGCTTGCATGTTGAACCTCTGTGAAGGGAAAGATCGCGCTACCCTCTCATCGCTGGTACGACCGCTTTCGTTACACGTGGGGCGGCGATTGTTGCGCTGCTATATCCAGGAAATATTTCGCGGGTCCGGCCGGTCTGGTACGGATGGACTGGACTATCCGAAATGCCCAATTCGCAGATGCGGGTCAGTTGCCGGCGATCGAGTACTCCGCGGGACGGCGCTTTCTGGCAATCCCTGAGCTGGCTTTCGTGGCGGACCTGGACGACATGGCTGCCGAAACGCATCAACACTACATCGCTCAGGGAACGGAGTGGGTTGCGCTGAATGCCACTCAGGAGGTCGTCGGTTTCCTGGCGGCGGAAATTGTTGGCCGCGACCTTCACGTCTGGGAGCTTGCAGTTCGGGCTGACTCGCAGAACCAAGGCATCGGTAGCGGGTTGATCGAGACGGCTACCCGATTTGCATGCGAACGGGGTCTCGACTCCCTGACGCTGACTACATTTGCCAACGTGCCCTGGAATGCATCCTGGTATGAGCGTCTCGGGTTCGTCGTGACACTCACTGATGAGCGCCTCGCCTCTATCGTGCAAACCGAAACGGAGCGCGGCCTGCCCGACCGCTGCGCGATGCGTATGAAACTGGAGCCGGTCCGCATCAGTACCGAAGAAGCCTCGGAAATCGAGACGTTCCTTGCGGAAAAGGTTTACGAGTACAACGCCCGGACGACGGGGTATTTCGATGGGAAGTCATTTTCGGCTGTCCGGCGCGATTCCTCCGGTGCCATCAGGGCGGGGATCAGTGGATATACCTGGGGAGGGTGTTGTTATATCTCCAGTCTCTGGGTGGATGAGTCCATGCGCGGACGCGGAATGGGGACCGCACTCGTCAGTGCTGCTGAAAAGCATGCGGCTTCGAGCGGGGCCCGGCGGATGCTCCTGGCGACTCATAGTTTCCAGGCGCCAGCCTTCTACCAAAGGTTGGGATACGAGCAGGAGGCCGTTATCCGGGATCACCCACCGGGGCATGCCAACTGCTTCTTTGCGAAGTCTCTCACGACCCCTCATGAGAAGCGGTGAGAGCCGCGATCCGGGCTCGGATATCGTCTCGCGCTGTCCGGAACCGTACTCGCATCTCGTCAGCGCTGAGATTTGGATCATCGGACGCCGGGTCCGGAATGGGCCAATGGAGTCGCTTCACGCGCCCCGGAAGCACCGGACAGACTTCGTCCGCGCAGAGGGTGATGACCAGATCGGCCGAGCCCGCATCCACGTCGTCCACGGACTTGGAGTGATGGTCGCGGATGTCGATGCCGATTTCGGCCATCGCCTCAATGGCATATGGATTGACTCTGGAGGGTCGGGACCCCGCGCTCAGAACCTCGGTGTCCGCTCCGAACTGGCGTCGCGCCAGTCCTTCCGCCATCTGGCTACGGGCCGAGTTGGCGACACACAGAAACAGGATTTTCCTGATCACACACGCTCCTGGGCGTCTGATACCGAGGTGATGGCCGATTCCGGGCCACGACGAACCGCCGCTCCCCGCTCGTACCAATCTTTCGTTCCATTCACGATCCGCACGACCGACAGCATGACGGGCACTTCGACCAGAACGCCCACGACCGTCGCCAATGCCGCGCCGGATTTGAAGCCGAAAAGACTGATCGCGGCGGCGACCGCCAACTCGAAGAAATTGCTGGCGCCAATCAGGCAGGACGGCGCTGCCACGCTATGGACCTCGCCGGCCGCGCGATTGAGCAGGTAGGCCAGTCCGGCATTGAAATAGACCTGAATCAGAATCGGCACCGCGAGCAGCGCGATGACCAGCGGCTGAGCCAGGATCTGCGCGCCCTGGAACGCAAACAACAGTATCAACGTCACGAGCAGTGCCATTAGCGAAAGAGGCTGCAGCCTCGCCAATATCCGGTTCAACCCGGGCTGGCCGCCACGGCTCAGCACACTACGCCGGATACTTTGCGCAAGGATCACCGGAACGATGATGTAGAGGACGACAGACAACACCAAGGTCTGCCAAGGTACGGTGATGGCCGACAAGCCGAGCAGCAGTCCTACGATTGGCGCAAAGGCCACCACCATCAGCACATCATTGAGCGCCACCTGGGAAAGCGTGAAATGAGGCTCACCGCGCGTGAGCTGACTCCACACAAACACCATGGCCGTGCAGGGAGCCGCCGCGAGGATGATCAATCCCGCGATGTAGGAATCAATCTGTGATGCCGGCAGCCAGCCGCGAAAGACATGCCCTACGAACCACCACCCGAGCAGCGCCATCGAAAAGGGCTTGACGGCCCAATTCACAAACACCGTGACGGCAACGCCCCGCCAATGTTGCCTGACTTCATGAAGTGCTCCAAAGTCAATCTTCGTGAGCATGGGAATGATCATGAGCCAGATGAGCACGGCTACCGGCAGGTTGACGTGTGCAACTTCCGCCGCTCCGACGGCCTGGAAGAAGCCCGGAAGACTGTGGCCCAGCGCAATGCCTACGGCAATGCACACGACTACCCACAGACTCAGATTCCGCTCAAAGGCCGACATGCGATGCGCTCGAGAGTGACTTGGACAGACATACGGCGGAAGCCGGGCATAGAGAGCGAAATTCTGCACTTTGTTTCACGGCGGGGCTGACACTGTCCCGATCAACGAGTGAGTAACCTCGTCTTCGGAAAAACGCATCTGCGGTCTCAGTCAGCAACACCAGGTGCCGCACCCCTTCCCGAACCGCATCCGCTTCGAGTCGATCGACGAGCTGCGCGCCGTAACCCCGGTTGCGATACGGCGGCATGACCGCGAGTGACCGCACCAAACCCTCCACTCCGAACCGCTCGAGGGCGATGACGCCCGCCACGGACCCTGCTAGCTCCATCACCCACAGATCGAGATGAGGGATGCCTGTGAGATCCGCCGTCGGCAGGCCTGTCGCGCTCAGCAGCGCAACCACTCTCGGCAGATCAGCCGACGTGCCGCGGCGGATGTCAGGTGGCTGAATCACTGGGCTCACAGCAGGCAGAAGTGGCAGGTTTGGAGGCCGAAAGAGCCGCCGGAACGCAGCAACCGGAGCTGGGTCCGGAGGCCTTCACTGGAATCGTCGACGTACCGTGATTGAAAACCGCAGTGTCCTCTCCGTACACGGGGATCGAGGACAGCGAATGAAAAGTTTCCCAGGCGATGCCGCTCGGATCGGTGACCCAATACTTGTTGGATCGCGCATAACAACACGGTTGCTCATCTTCCTGAACCATTTGAGCATCGGCGGCCTGCAACTGTGCCTGCATACCGCGCAGCTCGTCATCTGAGTCCACCTGGAATCCCAGATGATTGACGCCGACCGGCTGCCGATCGCGCGAGATGGCGAAGTTGACGCGCGGATCCTCCAACATCCATTTGGCATAGTCCTGCTTCGACACCGTGGGCTCGGCGCCAAACATGCGAGAGTAGAACCGGATGCTGTCGCTCAAATCGGCCACGGATACGTGTATGTGAAACCGCTTCATGAGGTTTTCCTCTTTCGGGGTGCAACAGGCATTGACACAGGGACACAACTTCGACCGGCGCAGCAGTTCTCGGTCAGAAATCCCAGCAGTGCATTCATCTGCTCATAGTTGGTCGAGTAAATGACGAATCGGCCATCCTGGCGCGATTGCACGAGATCCGCATGGCTCAAAGTCTTCAGGTGAAAGGACAATGTGTTGGCGGGAATACCGAGATGCTCGGCGATCTCGCTCGCGGCCATGCCCTCAGGCCCCGCCTGAACGAGGATGCGATACACCTCGAGGCGACTACCTTGCGCAAGCGCGCTCAAGGCGATGACGGCGGCTTTCGATTCCATAACTCTAGAATCGTCGAATTGACGAGCAGTGTCAAGCGGCGTAAGTCCGCGGCGTTCAATCGTCTGATGAGGTCGAGTCTTGAAAGCGCCTAGCCAGAAGTGGTACACGTGAATCCGGGTGTCGGGCACCGTGAGCGGTGTCGATAGGATCGGGTTGGTCGGGCCGCCAACCGCGTTGGACTGTGGACGATGACACCTATGTCGGATCTCGCACCCGATTTGACGGCGAGCGGTCTCGGGTATTTCTCAGTAGCTGTTTTTGTGCTGGCCTACGTGCTCGTCGTCACCGAAGACATCACGGGCTTGCGGAAATCCAAGCCCCTGGTGCTGGCCGCCGGGCTCATCTGGCTGATTGTATCAATTGCATGGCAGCGCTCCGGAGTCGCAGGTGTCGCTGACCTACTACGCCACAACCTCCTGGAATATGCGGAGTTGCTGCTCTTTCTGCTTGCGGCGATGACCTACGTCAATACGCTGGAGGAGCGGCGCGTGTTTGAAGCGCTGCGCGCCAGGCTCATTGCACGCCGAGTCTCGTTCCGCGCGGCCTTTTGGCTCACGGGGCTGATGGCTTTCTGTCTATCGCCATTCATCGACAACCTGACAACCGCGTTGGTTGTGGGCGCCATTGTCGTAGCCATGGGGCACGGCAAAGTGGCATTCATTGCGCCGGCTTGCACCAACATCGTCGTGGCGGCGAATGCCGGGGGCGCATTCAGCCCCTTCGGCGACATCACGACACTCATGGTGTGGCAAAAGGGGTTACTCGGTTTTTTTGAGTTTTTCAGACTTTTCGCGCCCTGCCTCATCAACTGGCTCCTGCCAGCGGTATGCATGAGCATTGCCGTCCCCAAAGGCTCTCCAACGCAGGAATCGGGCACCGTCGAGATCAAGCGCGGCGGAGTCGTCGTCATGCTGCTCTTCGCGTCAACCATTCTCCTCACGGTCTGCGCGCAGCAGTTTGCAGGTTTGCCGCCGTTTCTCGGCATGATGAGCGGCCTCGGAATACTACAGCTCGCTGGTTATTTCATCCGGCGTCGCGAGGTACGTGAGCTGCGCGAGGGCGAAAGACCCTTCGACGTCTTTATGAGCATCCGGCGTATCGAATGGGACACATTGTTGTTTTTCTATGGCGTGATCCTGTGCGTCGGGGGCCTTGCCGCGCTCGGCTATCTGAACGCATTTTCGAGTGTTTCGTATCAGGCGCTCGGACCGTCCGCCGCTAACGTGCTGCTCGGTCTCCTCTCGGCAGTCATCGACAACATTCCGATCATGTTTGCGGTCCTTACCCTCCACCCGGAGATGTCTCACGGGCACTGGTTACTCGTGACCTTGACGGCTGGCGTCGGCGGTTCCTTGCTTTCCATCGGCTCGGCAGCAGGCGTGGCCCTGATGGGACAAGCGCGCGGCAGCTACACTTTTCTGTCGCACCTCAAATGGACGTGGGCGGTCGCGCTGGGCTACGCAGCCTCGATCGCCGTGCATTTTGCGATCAATGCGGTCTATTTCTGATCGGCCGGAAGGATGAAAAGGTTCCCCGTGACGGGATCATGCTCCAGTCGCAAGCCCGCTGCGGTGAGCCCTTTTCTGAGGGCACGGACCGGTACCTTTCGATCGATCAGGGCAGGCAGATAGCTCACCGGCTTACCTGCCGCGACCGCGGTGCGCGGGCGCCACGGGATGATCTCTGCACTCATGACGCCTCATCCGCGCGTTCAGCAAAGTCCCAGAGAATCGTGATGAGCGCAACGAGGCCCGTGATTGCTGCAAACCCGGTAATTGTTGCGATGAGTTCCATGGGCGACAGCGTGCTCGCCCGAGCGCCTGGCCAGTAGTGGCCGAAGTCATCCAGGTGACCTTCGCCATGTGACTTTAGTCAGGATTGTGGCCTGCACAAGAAGTGGCACCTGCGGGGCGAGCGCAGCTCAGAGTCTCGAATTGACCGCACGGGGCGTTGGCAGGTGATCGGTCGCAATGTAAGTGGTGACTCCGTCGGGACCCGGCTGGGCTGTCACTTGTTTGCGCTGAATCAGACAATTCAGATGCGCCAGGGCCTCTCCCGTTGCCATCTGCAAAGTGCCCTCGCTGATCGGCCGGCGAAACAGCAGGCTGAAAAGGTCGGTTACGCGCTTCGGCTCGGTCAGTGCCTCGAGCAAACGACTCAACGATCGTTCATGGCCGTCGATGAGTTGCCCGATGCGTGCATGCAAGCCATAGAAGGGCTCGTTGTGGGCGGGCAGTACGCAGACATCGTCCGGGACTGCAGCACGAATGGCAGACAGGGATGTGAGCCAGTCGCTCAGGGGATCGGCGTCCGGCTCGGTCGGAAAGACCGAGACGTTCGAAGTGATCTTGGGCAGGATCTGATCGCCTGAGATCAGCACGCGCAGATCCGGGCAATACAAACTCAGATGCTCAGGCGAATGCCCTCGCCCGATGACTGCCTGCCAGCGATGCGGGCCGATGGTGATCTCCTGCCGATCCGACACTCGATGGAAACTGTCCGGCAAGGCATACACCATGTTGCCGAAGTCCCCGAACCGGGCCTTGTAGCGTTCCAGATCGGCGGAGCTCCAGCCTGCGGCCCGGTAGAATCGCAGGCCATCCGCCGGCGCCTCGCGTCCCGTGTCGGCCACCAACATCCGACAGGTGACATACTCCAGGCGAGTCATCCAGAAGGGGCAATCGAATCTGCGAGTCAACCAGCCTGCCATTCCGACATGATCAGGATGCATGTGGGTGCAGATGACCCGTTTGATCGGACGCCCGCCCAACGGGCCGGCCAGGATCGTCTCCCAGGTCGCCGCCGTCTGTGACGTCTTCATTCCTGTATCAACCAGGGTCCAGCCAGCGTCGTCCTCAATGGCCCAAAGGTTGATGTGATTCAACGAAAACGGCAGCGGCATTCGCTGCCATTTCACTCCCGGTGCGACCTCGAGCATCTCACCGGGAGCAGGCACATTTGCAAATGGATATCTGAGCTCGCCGGCCACCATGGGAACCTCGTGGAGGATTTCGCGTCTACCCGGATCCTCCCATGTTCGCCCGGGTTCGTCGAAAATATCGTGTAGATTCCGGCTGCCTGGTAGCGCTATCATAAAACTGCGGCCAATTGCGCATATTCAGGGGGACAAATGAAGATTCATGTCATCTGGGCCATTGCTCTCATTGCACTTCTGACGCCCCCTCTCATCAGGGCCGATGCGAAGAGCGCGCCTCCCACACTGACCGAGTTCAAGAACCCGTCGCTTCCCCCCGAGGTGCGCGCCAGGAACCTGATCTCCAACATGACGCTGGAAGAAAAAGCGGCGCAGCTCGGTCACACCGCGCCGGCAATCGCACGGCTCGGCGTTCCCGAATACAACTGGTGGAACGAAGGCCTGCATGGTGTTGCCCGCGCGGACATCGCGACGGTGTTCCCGCAGGCGATCGGAATGGCCGCCACCTGGGACGTTCCATTGATGCGCCAGATGGCGAACGTTCTCGGTACTGAATTTCGGGCGAAGTATGCACAGAAGGTGCATCCAGATGGAGGGACCGACTGGTATCGCGGGCTCACAGTCTGGTCTCCCAACATCAACATCTTTCGCGACCCCCGTTGGGGCCGCGGCCAGGAAACCTATGGCGAAGATCCTTTCCTGACTTCGCGCCTAGGCGTCTCTTTCGTCTCGGAGCTGCAGGGCAGCGACCCGAAGTACCTGAAGGCCATCGCGACTCCAAAGCATTTCGCGGTGCACAGCGGCCCCGAATCCACTCGACATACCGCGGACGTACATGTCTCACGGCATGATCTGGAAGACACATACCTGCCAGCGTTTCGAGCGACGGTGATGGAGGCGAATGCTGAATCTGTCATGTGCGCTTACAACGCCATCAACGGGGAACCCGCCTGCGCGAACGGCACGCTGTTACAGGAGCATTTGCGCAAGGATTGGGGGTTCCAGGGGTATGTTGTATCAGACTGCGGCGCCGCTGCAGACATCTTTATTCCGGACGGTCACAAATTCGCTCCGAACGCGGAAGCCGGTGTCGCGGCCGGTTTCAAGGCGGGAATGGACCTCATCTGCGGTGACTACCGTAACAACATGAGTACCGAGCCCGCGGCGATCGTGGGCGCCGTCCGTCACGGCCTGCTGCCCGAGTCCGTGCTCGATCGAGCCCTGACCCGCCTGCTCACCGCACGCATCAAGCTCGGGATGTTTGATCCGCCGGCGGGCAACGTCTACAGCAAAATACCGGCCTCACAGTACGACACTCCAGCACACCGTGAAGTCGCGCTTCAGATGGCGAAGGAGTCCCTCGTACTCCTGAAGAACAGTGGCGGACTGCTGCCGCTTCGAAAGGCGCCCCGCGTCATCGCCGTAATCGGCCCAAACGCGGACGACCTGGATGCGCTCGTTGGAAACTATAACGGAACGCCTTCTCAACCCGTCACGGTCCTCGCCGGGATTCGCGCGCGATTCCCACAGTCGAAGGTGGTCTATGTACGTGGAACCAAGCTGGTAGAGGCTGACACATCAGCAGACAAAGCAATCGAGACTGCACGTGGGGCCGATCTCGTGGTCATGGTCGCGGGACTCACTGCCCATATCGAAGGTGAGGAGATGAAAGTGAAGGCGGAAGGGTTCGCAGGTGGCGACCGCACGAGCCTGGATCTCCCGGCGCCCCAGGAGCAACTGCTGCAGCGAGTCCAAGCCGTCGGCAAACCGACAGTACTCGTACTCATGAACGGCAGCGCGCTCGGCATCAATTGGGCAGACCAGCACGTGCCGGCGATTGTTGAGGCCTGGTATCCGGGCGAACAGGGCGGCACCGCGGTGGCCGCCTTGTTGGCGGGCGATTTCAGTCCCGCCGGCCGCCTGCCGGTGACATTCTATAAATCAGTTGATCAACTTCCGCTGTTTGATGACTACTCCATGAGCAGGCGGACGTATCGCTACTTCACAGGCGAACCATTGTATCCATTCGGTTATGGCCTGAGCTTCACGAGGTTTGGCTACTCGAATGGCCGCGTGAGCCAGACGAACGTGGGAGCAACTGACACCGTGACGGTTTCTGTCGATGTTGTAAATTCAGGCCCGGTGGGCGGCGATGAAGTCGTTCAGTTATATTTGACGCATCCAGGGGTACGGGGCGCCCCGTTGCGTGCCCTGCAAGGTTTTCAGCGGATTCACCTCAGCCAGGGTGAGAAGAAGACCCTGGAATTCACGCTGCGCGATCGAGACCTCAGTGTTGTCGACGACAGCGGAAAACGTCGCATTATTCCTGGCCAGGTGGATGTCTGGGTGGGTGGCGGTCAGCCCGCCAGCCGACAGGGTCTGATGCCACCGGGAGGTGTGAAGACACAATTTGCAATCACCTCCAGCGCAACGCTGCCGGATTGAGCATCGGTCACAGAGGATCCGCGACTCGAACCAACAGCGTGCCGGAATTCGCGCCCCTGAAAAGATCCAGAAACGAGCTCGGCAGCTGCTCGAATCCGTGCCTCAAATCCTGGCGATGGACGAGCTTTCCTTCCTTCATCCAACGTTCGAGGTCACTGCGCGCAAGCTCGATTTCCCCGTGAAAATCCGGGAGCACGAATCCCTGTAGGCGCACGCGCCAATACACAACTCGCATCATGTCACGAGGACCGTTCGCGTCAGCCTCGCCATCGTATGCGGATATTTGACCGCACACGGCTATACGACCATGTACGGCGATGTTGTCCATGACTGCCTGCAAGATCTCGCCACCCACATTGTCAAAAAAGACATCAACCCCCGTTGGGCAAAGCTGTGCCAGGCGCTCTCGCACGTTCTGCGATCGATAGTCGATAGTGGCATCGACACCGCAGACGGCGCGCAGCCAGTCACATTTGACCGCTCCGCCGGCAATTCCGATCACCCGGCACCCTTTGATCTTCGCAATCTGCGCAGCCACCGACCCCACGGATCCGGCCGCCGCGGAAATCACCACTGTTTCACCGGGCCGCGGTTCTCCCACCCTGAGCAAGCCGAAATAGGCAGTCAGGCTGTTCATGCCATACGGTCCGAGCGCATCGGTCAAAGCCATATGCGGCGGCACTGGAATCACCGGCGTGTTGGCGCTGTCCGGCTCGAGAACGGAGTAGTCCTGCCAGCCGGAGACGGCTGTCAGTTGCGCGCCGACGGGCCATAACGGATGGGCCGATTTGACGACCTGGGCGCCCGCGGGTCCGGTGATCGGGCTGCCGACGGCAATGGCCGCACGATAACTGCGGCCCGGCGCGTTCATCCAGTTCCGCTGGGTCGGAGCCGGGGCGTACACCAGGTTGCGCACCAGAATCTGCCCGGGACGCAACTGCGGCTCCGGTATCTCAACTTCGGAGTACTCGAAATTCGCGGCGGTGACGTTGCCGGTCGGCCGGCTCTTCAGCAGCCACTGACGGTTGCGAAGCATGCCGGCCTCGTGTCAGGCGGGCTTGTTGAGTCCCTGCAGAAACGTGCCGCACAGGGTTTCGGCAAGCTTTCCCGGGGGGACCTTCTCCACCATGGGGGGATACCACTGATAGGCCCAACTGCACATCCCCAGAAAACCCAGCGCCGTCACCTCTATATCGCATTTACGAAAGGTGCCAGCGTCGATTCCGGATCGGATGATGCCGCAGATCTTGTCGAAATATTCCTGGCGCCGGGCACGGATTTCCGCGCGCTTCGGCCCCTCCAACTCGCCGTAATGCTCGAAGAAGGCGCGCACATAGCCCGGGTGATGCGCGATTTCCTCCAGAATGTCGCGGCAGGCGTGGATCAACATCTGCTGCGGGCTGGAACCCCGCCGCTGCTCCGAATCGAGTCCCTCAATGAGCGCGGCAATGTGCTTCTGGTGGATGGCGTACAGAATGTCGGTCTTGCTCGGAAAATAGTGGTAGAGGGTCGGCTTCCCGAGCCCGACCTCGTCCGCCAGCATCTGCATCGTCGCTCTGTGATAACCGCCCGAGTCGAACAGGTCGGCGCACCGCTCCATGATCTCGAGTCGTTTGTCATCATGAGCCGCGGTCCTGGCCCTGCCGCGCTTCTTTTTTGCCGCCCGGTGCGGTGTCGCGGTGCGCATCAATCCATCTCGCATGCTTGCTGTCCTCGAAACCATCGGAAAAACGCTGCATTCATCCCATCGCCCGCCAAGGCGCCCGACTAGACGGTCGGGTAATGACAGCGTAGGATCCGCAATAGTCATTGTCAATCAACATCATGACCGAGCTGACAATCCGGACGTTTCACGTGTTTGAGGCGTCTGCCACGAAAGTGTGGGAAGTTCTCGCCGACTTCGGCGCAATCCAGCAATGGTGGCCTGCTGATGGCCCGCTGATCATCGAGCGCGTCGAGCTCGAAGGCCGGGGTATCGGCATGATCCGGCACATTTTCAATAGAGGCGCCAGACACCAGGTCAGCGAGCGCCTCGAACAGCTCGACCCGGACGAGCGCATATTGAAATTATCGATCCTCGGCCGGGACTCCGGTCGAACTCCGTGGTACCAGGCGACCGCACGAATCGTGGATCTCGAGACCGACCGCTGTCGACTCGACTACGAAAGCCAGTTCCGCACGCCACGGGGGCGCGAGAACGAGACGCGGGAAGGAATCCTCCTGGCCTATCGGACGATGTTCAGCGGCTTGCAGAACGCGGCCCTGACGATCTAGCACCGGATTTCGTGTGGCTCGCGATCTCACCCCCGACGAGGTCGCGCGTCATGCGAACGGTGAATATGGAGAGTCAGACCCACGCGCAGCGCCACCAGCACAACGAGCTCGGTCGCAGTGAGCCCGCAAAGTGCGAGCAACCCAACATAAATCGGATCGTGGCCGGTGTTACGCAGGAGGTAGCCGAGCGTGAGCAGCGGGGTATTCCAGGCGAGGCTCCCGAGGGCGATTGCGAGTGAGAAATTCCAAGGCTCGAGGCCCAAGGCACCCGCGGCCAGCGGCATGAAGATTCGCACGGTCGGGATAACCTGACCGAGAGCCGTCACGCACACATCATTGCGGCGATAGGCATCGGCCATCCGTCGATAGAGGGAGGGACTCAATAATACGTAACGTCCGAAGCGGCCAACGGCTGTGGTGATACGGTCGGAGCCGATGGCACGGCCGGCACCATACCAACACAGGGATCCTGCAGTGGAGCCTGCCGCAGTAGCCATGATGACCAGAACGAGGGTGTCAGGGTCCGGAACGATCGTCATGCCGATGAATACGAGCAGTGCGTAGGACGGCACGACGGGAATGAGCTTCTCGCCCATGGCCAGGCAGCCTGCGCCGAATGCGCCCAGGCTCAACAGTGCTGCGAAGTGTCCTGATGTGCCCAAATCCATCACTTCACCGCTGCACGCGTTTTGAGGGGAATGCGCCGCGTAATCCGGTAAACGGTCGCGGGTGGAACGTTGGCGAGCGCGTGACCTACGCGGACCGCCTTGAGCCCGATGCGATCGAGCAACGGCCGGCGCACCGGACAGCGCGCACCGTAGGTGAATTGGTAGAAAGCACCTCCATCGCGCAGGCACTCGAAGGCCCCGGTTAGAATGCCCATGACTTTACGTGTTGACATTGACAGCAGCGGCAAACCGCTGATGATCACGCCAGGGGCCTTCTCCCCGGAAAAGTCGCGTGCGCTCAGTTTCGCGGCATCCATTTGCAACACGCAGGCCCGCGGGAAGCGGCGTCGCAGCAACGGAACGAAGTCCGCTCCGTATTCAACGAGTGTAATGTCCCGCTCATCAACCCCGCGCGCCAACAATGCGCGTGTGAATACCCCCGTGCCCGGACCGAGCTCGATGATGGGCGCGCTCGCGGCTGAAATTTCGGCCGTCATGATCGCGGCCAAGGCGGGCCCGGAGGGTGCGATCGCGCCAACGCGCGACGGGTCGCAGGTCCAGGAGCGAAAGAACAACTGCACGTCTTGTAACAACATGCCGCAGATGTTGGCCGGCGGGAATTGCGCCAACATTGCGCCGGCAGGGACGCCTGCGAGCCGAGGTCTGGAGCTGACTAGTCTCCCTGAGCGAGCGGCAGGGTGATTCTGAAAGAGGCGCCGCGGCTCTCATCCAGCACAGCAATCTCGCCGTCGTGCCAGCGTACGATCTCGCGCACGAGATTGAGACCCAGGCCGGCGCCGCGGGGCCGCGGTTGCAAACGATGGAACGGTTCGAAAATTCGCTCCCGGTGTTCAGCGGGAATCCCGGCACCCTCGTCGCTGACAGTGATTGTTCCGGAGCGACCAACACGAACTGCGATCATCCCTTGGCGACCGCCGTGCTCAATGGCGTTCTGCACGAGATTGGTGACGGCTCGCGCCAGAGAAAGCTCATCACCCATGGCACAGACGCGCTCGGTCTCTGGCTCAAAGCAAATCGCGTAGCCTGCATTAATGGCCAAAGGAGCCAGATCCATCGTAACGCGTTGGCCGATCGCAACCAGATCGACGCGCATTCGGTGGCTGCCGGGCTGGTTCAAGCGCTGCAGATCCAGGAGTTGCTCGGCCAGCGCGCCAAGCCGCGCGCTGTCCTCGAGAAGGCGCGTCCTTTCAGAGCTATCCGCCAGTGACTCCAACCTGATCTGCAGGATGGCAATGGGCGTCCGCAGCTCATGAGCGGCATCGGCCAGAAAGCGCTGCTGGCGCTCATAGCCATCATCCAACCGGCCGAGAGCATCATTGAAGGCTCTGACCAGGGGTCTGATTTCGTCGGGTACGCCGGCGATAACCAGCCGGGTACCCGGCGGTCCGCTGTCAATGCTCTCGGCCTGCTCAGCCGCGTCGCCGAGACTCGCCAGCGCCCTGCGAATGACCATTGGTGTGGCAATGAGCGTTGCCAGTGTCATGAGGCCCAAGGTGGGGAGAATAACCCCCCCGAATACGAATCTCAGGCCGTGTATGAATCTCTCCGTCGTGAGCGGAACACCCCCGTCATCGACGAACAGCCCACCTTCCCGCATCGTTGCCGTGATCGTCAGAATAAACAGTGTCAGGATCACTCCCTGCATGGGAACGAGGCGCCACACGAGGCGCCATCGTAGAGATGTAGGGCGGAGTATCATTTTGATGCGCGCTTCAGAAGGTAGCCGATACCGCGTATGCCGTGAATTTCCACGCCTGCATCCGCCTCCGCGAGCTTGCGGCGAAGTCGCGATACATGCGCGTCCAGTGCGTTTGATTGGATTTCGTCGTCGAAGTTGTAAACAGACTCCTCGAGAGCGGCGCGCAGAACAGTTCGACCCATCCGTTGGATGAGCGTTTCGAGCACCAGCAGCTCACGACGCGGCAAATCGAGCAACGCCCCATCGACGCTGGCTGAGCGATGACTGCAATCGAAGCTGAGACGGCCGACTCTCAGCGTAGTCGCCACCAACTGCCCCGGTCGCCGCAGAACGGCGCGCAGCCGGGCCAGCAGTTCTTCGACCGCGAACGGCTTCGCAAGATAGTCATCCGCGCCCTTATTGAGACCTGCGACCCGATCGTCCGTGTCGCCGCGAGCGGTCAGCACGATGATCGGCAGGCCGATCCCCTTCGAGCGCAACTTCGGAATGAGATCGAGCCCGTCGCCGTCGGGCATCTGGCGGTCGAGCAGAATCGCATCATGAACACTGGAGGCCAACGCCGCTTCCGCCTGTGAAAGCGTCGGCGCGTGATCGACCAGTATGTCAAAGCTTCCCAGAGCACTGGCAAGCGCGGCAGCCATTTCGGGCTCGTCTTCAATCAGCAGAAGGCGCACGAGTTGCGATTCTCCAGTTCCAAAGTACCCGTACGCAGCATTATCGCCCCACATTGCGGCAGGGTTACGCGCGGCAGAATACTGGATTTGGGAATCAGCCCGGGAGGCTGCGGAAACTAGGTTGGAGGGGCGTGCCCCGCCGCTTCGAGGATCAACCTGGCAATTGGGTCTGGTTGCGAAATCAGTGAGACGTGGCTCGCGTTGACCTCGATGGTTTTGGCTCCCATGCGCTTGGCCATGAAGCGTTGCAGATCAGGATTGATCGTCCGGTCATCCCTCGAGACGGCGTAGAAACTGGGTTTGCTCCGCCAAGCCGCCTGCGTTGTCTTTCCGGCGAGCAGCTCCTTACGGAACGGTTCCTGGGCTGCATAGAGAACTTTCGCTCTGGCCGGCGGCAAGTCGCCGGCGAAATCGCGCAGGAACGCCTCCTCGCTCAGTCGGCCCTCGTCGCCATCGAAGATGACTCCGGCTGACGCTGGCGGAGTGGGAAATCGCTTGGCCAGGGTCGTATAGTCTTCACCGGCATCGGGCGCTCGCGCCGCTACATAAACAACGCCCGAGACCTTGGGATGCACTCCTGCCTCGGTCACAATCATTCCCGAGAAGGAATGCCCGGCGAGAACCGTGGGCCCGTCCTGTCGATCCAGCACGCGCGTCGCCGCGGCCACCGCTTCGGGCAAGGTCGTCAGTGGATTTTGCACCGACGTCACATTGAGTCCCGCGGACTGCAAGCGCGCGATCACCTCCGACCAGCTCGAACCGTCCGCAAATAGTCCGTGGACCAGTACTACGTTGCGGGCGTTCACAGGCGTGGTCGCCGCCCTGCTGCCCCGCGCTGAAATCAACGAAGCGGCCGTCACTGTCGCGGCAACTGCAAATTCGCGCCTGTTCATCTCAACCCCCATTTCCAGAAATCGAATGACCGTAGCTCGCAGCCGCCGATTCCGGCAATTACCTCTTCGTATAATCGACACTGGCGGCCAATGCGCGCCTGACATCATTCCCCGGAAGCCTGCGCCTCGCGCCAATCCACGGCCCCGAAGCTGGCGTGCCCTAACAGCGTGTACCCCAGGTTTATCACGGACACCCTTTGATGGGAGTCCGGCAGCCCCCGATATCGTCCTTCGCGATTGGACAGGCTGTACCGCAGTGTAATCCCGTGCAAGGCAAATACCCGCACGGTCAGAGCCACATCCAGTCTGTTGATAGTCTCGCTGCCGGTGCTCTCCGTCGCTCCGACCTTACTGATGTAGTAGTTGCGAGCGGTGGCATCCAGATCGGCCCGATCCGCGAAAATGAGCCTCAGGGCCACCAGCGATTCGGGTGTGAGCCCGTAGTGATAATTCCTCGCCCCCTCGCCATTGGGTCCAGGAGCGACCACTCCGGCTCCGTGAATGACACCGCCTCCAGCGTAACCCACACCAGTCAACGCAGTGGTCTGCAGCGCGATGCCGCGCGATATCCACCATTGAGATGTGGTGCCGACAGCACCCGCGGTGTTGGATACACGAAAGATATTCGGGGCGACATAATCGTACAGCCCATAGACGCCCCACACTCCGCGATAATTCGGGCCAGCCTCGTAGTCTGTCCCATACAACAGGCCGCGGCTGAACACCGACTCCACCCCATTGGCCGTATCCAGCGCAAACTCGAAATCAAAGTAGTCGAACGGCCTGTCATATGAATAATCAGGCTTCCCCGGCAATCCATATCCCATGGTGAATGTCGCGACGCCTTTTCCCACATCGATGGTCTGACTCGCCGGCGGCGCGCTGGGATCGGCATTGAACCTGACGTTGGAACTGAAGTGCGTGTTCAGATTCCCACCCACATCAACACGGGTGAACACCGCGGGATCATGACTTTGAAACACGGCAGCAAATCGACCGCCATACGCCAGTCGATTGAAACCCGTAGATGGCGAGATCAGGGCCGCGCCCAACTCGCGCCACCACCCCGGCCGACCGTTCTCACTGCTCTCCAACAGCAGGCTGGCCATGCGAAACAACGGCTCGCCCAGGAAGTTGCCGCCAATCCCGGTCGCAATCTGGTCATTGATGGAGGGTGCAGTATTTTCGCCCGCCTCTTCCCACACGAGGCTCCCCGCGAACGTGTACGCCGAGGCTTGCCAGAAATCCAAACCCGCCGAGCGGGCGAATCCCTGATAGACCGATCCCTGGTAGGGGTGCAGGAACTGGTTGGTCGAGAACTTGTCATTGTCGACCACCCAGCTGCGATGCAAATTGCGCCTGAAGTTGGTAACGGGCCACGGATAGCCATCCGCATCCAGCACGGAATGATCGAACCGATTCAGCAAAAGCTGAAACGATGGAATCTCGAGCGCAGGTACGAGAAAGCTATGCCCATCGCCGGCGCCCCATTCCAGGATAGGCTTGGGCTCGGGGGCCGCAAACGCAGTAGGCGCCTCCGTGGTCTGCGCGCTGCAGCACCCGAATCGTGAGAGGCCGATGAGCAGGGCTGCACATTGGATGAGCGGAAGCGCTGGGTGGCGTGCCATCTTTGTGGGGATAGCAATGTTCGTGCCACCTTAGCCCGAGACAAGGCAGTTCTACCGTACGCCGGGATTCAGGGCACGCCGTCCGGCACCTTCATACCGCCGTTCAGAATCTCCAGGGACAAGCCCGGCAGATAATCGCTGGCGTGCGTTTTTTTGTTGTAGGCCGATGCCTCGCTGAAGGGGGTCGGAGCCTGTGAGTCCGGAACGGTGTTGGCATCCGTACCCGGTGTCGCCCCGGTGCCCGGCGCAGTGAAACCGACGACGCCGTTGATACTACTACCCACAGGCTTGATTGATGCGAGCGCTCCGACATAGGCGGGGAGGTCAGTTGTAGTACCAACACCGCCGCCCGTGCCGCCACCCGCGCCACCACCACCCGTGCCGCCACCACCCGTGCCGCCACCGCCCGTGCCGCCACCGCCCGCACCGCCACCTCCGCCACCGCCACCCGTG
>Ga0207703_10001541_pt1 | contig 20913 bp, 28 predicted proteins | sample KBSSwiS12_FD_184304 | JGI IMG/M metagenome (GOLD analysis project Ga0207703, IMG submission 184304) | Switchgrass rhizosphere microbial communities from Kellogg Biological Station, Michigan, USA - KBS Switchgrass S1-2 (SPAdes) (version 2) | ecosystem: Host-associated > Plants > Roots >...
CGCCAGCAAGCGCGCGCTCACGGTGCCGCTCCTGAAGCAGATGCTCGCCGAAGAGGGGTCGTCGCCGTGAATCTGGCCTTGTTCGACCTCGACCTGACGCTCTTGCCGATCGACTCCGACCACGCCTGGGGCGAGTTCATGATCGAGCTCGGCTGGGTCGACGCGGTCGCGTTTCGCGCCGGCAACGACAGGTTCTACGCCGACTACCGGGCCGGCCGGCTCGACATCGCCGCCTACATCGCCTTCGCCGCGGCGCCCCTGCGCGAGCGCAGCGCCGCCGAGCTCGCGGCCGGACGCGAGCGCTTCATGCGCGAAGTCGTCGCGCCGGCGCTCAGGCCGCCTGCGCAGGCACTGGTCGATTCGCACCGTGCGCGCGGCGACCGCCTCGCGCTGGTCACTTCGACAAACGACTTCATCACCACGCCGATCGCGGCGGCCTTCGGCATCGACGCGCTCATCGCCACCCGCCTCGAGCGCGACGCCGACGGCGCGCCGACCGGGCGGATCGACGGCGCGCCGGCGTTTCGCGAGGGCAAGGTCGCGCGTGTCGGACAATGGCTGGCGGCGAGCGGCGCCGGCTGGTCGGACTTCGCGCGGATCAGCGTCTACAGCGATTCGCTCAACGACCTGGCGCTGCTCGAGCGAGCGACCGATCCGGTCGCGACTAATCCTTCGCCGGAGCTCGAAGCCGTCGCGCGCGAGCGCGACTGGCGCATCCTCACGTTGTTCGCATGATCAAGAAGTTCATCTCCAAGCTCCTGGGCAAGTCCGAAGGCGCCGGCGCGGGCGTTCCGCGCGGCAAGCGCGTCGAGGTGCCGAAGTCGGAGCACGGCATCGACCCGGCGCTGGTCGACGAGCGCGCCGTCAAGGTCGTCTCGACGCTCGCCGACGCCGGCCACGAGGCCTACATCGTCGGCGGCGCCGTGCGCGACCTGCTCCTCGGCCTGCGCCCGAAGGACTTCGACGTCGCCACCAACGCCACGCCCGAGCAGGTGAAGTCGCTGTTCCGGCGTGCTTTCATCATCGGCCGGCGCTTCCGCATCGTCCACGTCGTGTTCGGCCGCGGCCGCCAGGACCGCGGCCTCTCCGAGGTGATCGAGGTCTCGACCTTCCGCGCCATGCTCGCTGCCGCTGACGCCGAGCAGGTGAGCGGCAACGAGAAGACCTCGCGCAAGGACCTCGTCGACAAGACCCACGTCGTCGACGCCGAGGGCCGGGTCCTGCGCGACAACGTCTGGGGGCCGCAGATCGAGGACGCGGCGCGGCGCGACTTCACCGTCAACGCCATGTACTACGACCCGGTGAGAGAGATCGTCGTCGATTACCACGGCGGCATCAAGGACGCCAGGAAGAAGCTGCTGCGGATGATCGGCGACCCCACGTCCCGCTATCGCGAGGACCCGGTGCGGATCATCCGCGCCGTCCGCTTCGCGGCCAAGCTCGGCTTCGAGATCGAGGCGAAGACGCGCGCGCCGATCAAGGAGATGGCGGCGCTGCTCGACAACGTGCCGCAGTCGCGCACCTTCGACGAGATGATCAAGCTGCTGCAGACCGGCCACGCGCTGGCGTCGATCGTCGAGCTGAAGAAGCTCGGCCTGCACCGCGGCGTGTTCCCGGTGCTCGACGTCGCCCTCGACGAGGCGCAGCGCCACGACGGCCGCGAGAAGTTCGTCCGGCTCGCGCTCGCGGACACCGATGCGCGCGTCGCCGAAGGCAAGCCGGTCGCGCCGAGCTTCATGCTCGCCGCGATGCTGTGGCACGACGTGCAGGACGGCTGGAAGCGCCGCCAGGGCGCCGGTGAAGCGCCTTTCCCGGCGCTGCAGGACGCGATCGACGCCGCCTTCGATGCGCGCATCGGCGACATCTCCGGGCGCGGCAAGCTGGCCGTCGACATGCGCGAGATCTGGATGCTGCAGCCGCGCTTCGAGCGGCGCGCCAGCCACTCCGCGCTGGCGCTGCTCGATCAGCCGCGCTTTCGCGCCGGGCTGGATTTCCTGCGCCTGCGCGGCGAGGTCGGCGAGGCCGATCCCGAGCTCGCGGTGTGGTGGGAAGCGCTGTTCCAAGCCGGCGACGAAAAGCGCCGCGACCTGCTCGACAGCGTTCGCGAGACGCGCGGGCCGCGGCGCGTCAAGCGGGAAACGTCGCGCCCGCCGGCAGCGGGCCGAGGCGATGCCGACGCGCCTCGCGCGAACGAAGCCGGGCAGCGCGAGGCAGCGAACGACACGGGGGAGGCGAGCGTTCCGGGCGACGCGGGCGACGCGGGCAGCGCCGACGCCACCGCGCCGCGCAAGCGCCGGCGCCGCCGCCGCCGCCCCGCGGATTCCGCCGGCACGCCGGGCTGAGCGCGGCGATGGCCGGGCCGATTTCGGCGCTCGCGCCGAGCGATGCCTTCATCGGTCTCGGCGCGAATCTCGGCGACCGCGCCCGCCAGATCGAGAGCGCCTGCGCCGAGATCGCCGTGCTGCCGACGACGACGCTGCTCGCCCGCTCGGCGCTCTACGCGTCGGCGCCGCTCGACGCGCCCGGCGGCGAGTACCTCAACGCCGTGGCGCATGTTCGCACCGCGCTCGCGCCGCTCGAGCTGCTGCGCGCGTTGCAGGCGATCGAGTCGCGGCACGGGCGGCTGCGGCCCTTCGCCGGGGCGCCGCGAACGCTCGACCTCGACCTGCTGCTCTACGGCGACGTCGTCCTCGCGAGCGACGAGCTGACGCTGCCCCATCCGCGCCTGCACGCGCGCGCATTCGTGCTGGTGCCGCTCGCCGAGATCGCGCCCGAGCGCGTCGTCCCCGGCCGAGGACGCGTCGTCGACCTCTGCGCGGCAGTCGCTTCGCAGCGCGTCGCTAAACTGGACCGATGACCGATTCGATCCCGGCGCCGCTGCGCACCGTCGCCCTGCTCGCGCTGTCGAACGTCTTCATGACCTTCGCCTGGTACGGCCATCTCAAGTACCTCGACCAGCGGCCGTGGGTGATCGCCGCCTTCGCCAGCTGGGGCATCGCGCTGTTCGAATACCTGCTTCAGGTCCCCGGCAACCGGATCGGCTTCGCCAGCGGCATGACGCTGGCGCAGCTGAAGATCACGCAGGAAGTCATCACGCTGCTGGTGTTCGCGCCGTTCGCCCTCGTCGTCATGAAGCAGCCGCTCAAGCTCGACTTCCTGTGGGCGGGCCTGTGCCTTGTCGGCGCCGTGTATTTCGTCTTTCGCTCGCGATGACCGGCGCCAGGTCGCTCGAACGTTTTCGCCACATCGCGATCGAGGGGCCGATCGGCGCGGGCAAGTCGACGCTCGCTCGCCTGCTCGCCGAGCGGATCGGCGCCGAGCTGCTGCTCGAGCAGCCGGAAGAAAACCCGTTCCTCGCCCGCTTCTACAACGACCGCGCGGGCTACGCGTTCCAGACCCAGCTCTTCTTCCTGTTCCAGCGCGAGCGTCAGTTCCGCGCCATCGCCCAGCCGAGCATGTTCGCGCAGACGATCGTCAGCGACTTCATGTTCGCCAAGGATGCGCTCTTCGCGCAGCTCAACCTCAGCGACGAGGAATATCGCCTCTACGCGCAGATGCACCAGCCGATCGCGGCGCAGCTGGGCGAGCCCGACCTCGTCATCCGCCTGCAGGCGTCGGCGCCGACGCTGCTGGCGCGCGTTCGAAGCCGCGGCCTGGCGATGGAGCACGGCATCGATCTCGCCTACCTGCAGCGGCTCTGCGACGCCTACGCCGAGTTCTTCGCGTCGTACGACGGCGCACCGGTGTTCGCGGTCGACACCGAGCGGTTCCATCCGGCCGAGCGCGCTTCGGACCTGGCGGAGCTGGCGCGAGCGCTCGAGCGCTTCGAGGGACGACGTGGCGTGCTCGGCGCCGGCGCCGCGGACATCGCCTTCGATTGAAGCCGGCTCAGGGCTTGGCGACGACCGTGCCGATGCGGATGGCGACGTTGATCGCACCCGGCGTGACGCCGGTGGTCTCGCCGGAAAGATCGCCGGGCTGAGCGATCGCCGTGCCGCTCTTGCTGATGCGTGCGCCGATCGTCAATTGCGGGGCGCTCGACAACGTCATTCCGGGCGCCATCGCCATGCTGTCGTCGAGCTTGAAGGCGAGCGGCAGGTCCTTCACCTGAGCGCGCTGCACGGCGAGCGGCATGCGGCTGCCGTTCGCGGCACGGGCGAAGACGAAGACCGAATCGCCCGGTGACACCTGTGCCGCCAGCGCCGGGTCGAGCGTCACCGTGCCGCTGACGCTGGTCGCGGCCGTCGAGCTCGCGGCGCTCGCGCCGGCCCGTGCCGCGGCGACCCGCGGCGGTGGCGGACCCGCCGGCGCCGCTTCGTTGCCGGCGAGCTTGTCGCGCGCATCGGCGATCATCGCCTGCACCCGCGGCGCCAGCTCGCTGTCGGGAGGCAGCTGGACGGCGATCTTCTGCCACTGCGATATCGCGACCGCGTAATCGCCGCGGTCGAAGGCGGCGCTGCCAGAGAGCGCAAGCGCCTTGAAGTGTTTGGGGTCGGCCTTCAGGGCACGCTCGATCAGCGCGATCGACTTCGGGTTGTTCGCCGTCTGCTGGGTCGCGGCCACGGCGTCGGCGTAGTCGGCAAGGAGGCCCGGGTTGTTCGGCTCCAGCTCGGTGGCGCGCGCATAGGCGGGAATCGCCTCGTTGAAGCGGCGGAGCACGGTGTACGAGCGCGCGAGCATGGTCCAGCCCTGGACGTCGTCGGGCGTGGTCTTCAAGCGCTCGGCGAGCTTGCCGACCATCGCTTCGATCTGCTGCACCGCGTTCGCTCCGCCCGCGTCCGGCGGCGCCTGAGCGGCGGCGACGTCGGCGGCCACCGGCGCCGGCTCGCGAATCAGCGAAGGCGACCCGGTCTGCCAGTAGCCGATGCCGGCGAGGGCGACGACGAACACCGACAGCAGCGCGACCATGGCGCGCGACGGGCGGCCCGGCGCGGCGCCTTGGTCGCTGAGCAGGTCTTCGCCGATCTGGCGCTCGATCGCTGCGCGCGCCTTGGCGTAGGCGGCGTCGTCGAGGGTGCCCGCGTCGTGCTTGGCCTTCAGCTCGCGCAGCCGGGCGCGCGCCGCGGCGAGGGGATCGACCGTCGCCACGTTCAGGCCGGACCCGGCGTGCCGGCGTTCGCCGAGGCGAGGGCGGCATCGACGGCACCGGGCTCGTCGCCGAGCTCGTCGTCGGCGTCGAAGGCGTCGGCCGCCATCCGGCTGCGCCGGCGCAGGACGATGACGAGAACGGCCGCGCCGCCGACCAGCATCAGCGCCGGTCCGAACCAGAGCAGCAGCGTGGTCGTTCGCAACGGCGGGCGATAGAGAACGAAGTCGCCGTAGCGCGCGGTCATGTAGTCGACGACCTCGGCGTCGCTCTTGCCCTGCTTGATCAGGGCGCGCGCCTCGCGCCGCAGGTCGACGGCGAGCGAGGCGTTCGAGTCGGCAATGGTCTGGTTCTGGCAGACCAGGCAGCGCAACTCCGAAGTGATCTTGACCATGCGCGCCTCGAGCGCCGGGTCGGCCGCCTCGGGCGCGGCTTCCTTGGCCAGCAGCGAGAGCGACATTGCCAGCAGGCAGCCACCGAGGACCGAGCGCAAAGCCGTGATCTTCATCTAGGCGTCGAGCTTCTTGAGCAGCGGCTCGATCTTGTTCGTCAGCACCTCGGGCGTGATCGGGCCGATGTGCTTCATGCGGATCACGCCGTTGCCGTCGACGACGAAGGTCTCGGGCACGCCGTAGACGCCGAAGTCGAGGCCGACGCGGCCGTCCTCGTCGAAGAACGATGCGTCGTAGGGGTTGCCGAAGCGGGCCAGCCAGGCGCTCGCGTCGGCACGCGTGTCCTTGTAGTTGAGGCCGTAGACCGGCACGACGCGTTTCTTGGCGAAGTCGAGCAGGATCGGGTGTTCCTCGCGGCAGGCGACGCACCACGAGGCCCAGACGTTGAGGATGAATACCTTCCCCTTGAGATCGTCGAGGCGCACCGTCTTGGCGGCATCGTCGAGGCGGGCGAGGGCGAACTTCGGGGCCGGCTTGTCGATCAGCGGCGAAGGCACCTCGCGCGGGTCGCGCTTGAGGCCGACGGCGAGCACGATCGCCAGCGCGAGGAACGCGCCGAGCGGGATCAGGAACCAGAGTCGCTTCATGCCGTCGCCGTCGCGTAGGCGGGAACGCGCTCGCGGGCGCGCGCGCGATAGCGGCGGTCGGTCGCGGCGAGCAGGCCGCCGAGCGCCATCACCAGGCAGCCGCCCCAGATCCAGTCGACGAACGGCTTGACGTAGATGCGAACGATCCAGGCCGGGCTGTTCGTGATCGGCTCGCCGAGCGAGACGTAGAGGTCGCGCGTCCAGCCGGTCTCGATCGCCGCCTCGGTGAGCGTCGTCTGCGACGCCGGATAGAAGCGCTTCTCGGGGCGCAGGGTGGTGAGCTTGCGGCCGTTCTGGCTCACCTCGATCTCGCCCTGGGCGGCGCGGTAGTTCGGCCCGCGCACGTCGCTGGCGCCGCGGAAGGTGAAGACGACATCGCCGATCGTCGTCGTCTCGCCCGGACCCATCTGCACGTCGCGCTCGACCTCGCCGGTGCGAACCAGCGTCACGCCGAGGATGAAGAGGGCGACGCCGACGTGCGCGATCATCATGCCGACCATGGCGCGCGGAATCTGGCGGGCGCGGTGGGCGATGCTCGCGCGCATCCCGCCGGCGGGGCGCAGCCGCTCGCTCAGGTCGGTCGCGACCGAGGCGACGATCCAGAACGCCATCAGCAGGCCCGTCGCGCCGACGATGCCGATGCCGCCCTTGGCCCAGGCGACGATCAGCGTCGCGACGACCGCGCTCCCTGCCGCCCACTTCAGGCGCGAGGCGAGGTCGGGCAGCTCGCTCTCTTTCCAGCGCGCCATCGGACCGACGCCCATCAGGAAGACGAGCGGCGTGAGCAGCGGCACGAACACCGTGTCGAAGTACGGCGGCCCGACCGAGATCTTGCCGAGGTTCATGGCATCGAGCGCGAGCGGATAGAGCGTGCCGAGCAGCACCGCGCCACAGGCGACCACGAGCAGGACGTTGTTCGAGAGCAGGAGCGTCTCGCGCGAGAGCAGGCCGAAGCGAGCGCCCAAGTCGACGCTCGGTGCGCGCCAGGCGTAGAGCGCGAGCGACGAGCCGATGACGATGACGAGAAAGGCGAGGATGAAGAGGCCTCGGCGCGGGTCGGTCGCGAACGCATGCACGGACGAGAGCACGCCGGAGCGGACCAGGAAGGTGCCGAGCAGCGAGAGCGAGAAGGCCAGGATCGCGAGCAGCACGGTCCAGTTCTTGAAGCTGTTCCTCTTCTCGGTGACGGCGAGCGAATGGATCAGCGCGGTCGCGACCAGCCAGGGCATGAACGATGCGTTCTCGACCGGGTCCCAGAACCACCAGCCGCCCCAGCCGAGCTCGTAATAGGCCCAGGCGCTGCCGAGGGCGATGCCGATGGTGAGGAAGATCCACGCCGCCGTCGTCCACGGCCGGGTCCAGCGCGCCCACGTCGCGTCGAGGTTGCCGCCGATCAGCGCGGCGATCGCGAACGAGAACGCCACCGAGAGGCCGACATAGCCCATGTAGAGCATCGGCGGGTGGATCACCATGCCCGGGTCCTGCAGGAGCGGGTTCAGCTCGCGACCTTCGGGGGCGGCGGGGACGAGCCGGTCGAACGGGTTCGACGTCGCCAGCAGGAAGAGCAGGAAGCCGAACGAGAGCAGGCCCATCACGGCGAGGATCCGCGCCGACACCTTCTCGGGCAGATGGCGGCTGAAGGTGGCGACGGCGAACGCCCAGATCGTCAGCATCAGCAGCCAGAGCAGGATCGATCCTTCGTGGCTCCCCCACGTCGCGGCGATCCGATACTGCAGCGGCAGGGTGCGGTTCGAGTTGGTCGCGACGTTGAGGACCGAGAAGTCGTTGGCGACGAAGCTCAGCGCGAGGCAGACGAAGGCGAATGCGACCAGCACGAACAGCAGCCGCGCCGACGGCCGCGCCAGCGCCATCCAGTCGGCACGGCCGCGCGCCGCGCCGAGCATTGGCATGACGCCAAGCACGGCGGCGACGCCGAGGGCGATCCAGAGGGCGAGGTGACCGAGCTCGGGGATCATTTGCGGAGCGGCCCGCCGCTCATCGTTTCGGCGAGCTTCGGATTGCCTTGCTGCGCCCGCTTGAGCGCGTCGGCCGCCTCGGGCGGCATGTAGTTCTCGTCGTGCTTGGCGAGCACCTCGCGGGCGATGAAGACGTTGCCCTGCAGCTGGCCCTGGGCAACGACGCCCTTGCCTTCCTTGAACAGGTCGGGAAGGATGCCCTCGTAGCGCACCGGGATCGACTTCGCGGTGTCGGTGACGACGAAGGTCGCCACCTTGCCGTCGCGCTTGAGCGTCCCTTTCTCGACCATCCCGCCGAGCCGAAACGTGCGCGCGCTCGGCGCTTCCTTGGCCGCCACCTGCGAGGGCGAATAGAAAAAGACGAGGTTGCTCTGGAACGCGTCGAGAACGAGCGCGGCGGCGGCGCCGACGGCGCAGACGATGCCGGCGACGATCGCGATCCGCTTGTGGCGCGGCTTCATCGCGGCGCTCCGCCGAGCTCGCGGCGCGCCCGCTGGTGGCGCAGCACGACCAGCACCGGCTCGACCGCCATGCAGGCGAGGGTGACGGCGTAGGAACCCCACACATAGGTGCCGTAGCCACCCATGGCGAAGAAATCGGCGGCACTGTTCCAGTTCACGAGCTTGCTCCTTGGCGCACGGGGGCGCGGGCGACGGCATCGGTGGCCCACGCCGCGTGATTGTCGCGTTCCAGCGCGATCGCCCGGGTGCGGACGAAGATGACCGCGAACGCGTAGGCCCAAAACGCGAGCGTCATCAGCAGCATCGCCAGTAGCATCACGCTGGCCATTTTGGGCGCTGCGGTGACGCTGACGCTTGCCCCTTGGTGCAATGTGTTCCACCAGATCACCGAGAAATAGATGATCGGCACGTTGACGCTGCCGACGATCGCGAGCAGGGCGCCGGCGCGATCGGCGCGGCGGGTGTCGTCGATCGCCGAGACCAGGGCGATGTAGCCGGCATAGAGGAAGAGCAGGATCAGCTCCGAGGTCAGGCGGGCATCCCAGACCCACCACGTTCCCCACGTGGGCTTGCCCCAGAGCGCGCCGGTCCAGAGGGCGAGGAAAGTGAACATCGCGCCGGTCGGCGCGATCGCGCGGGCGACGATCGACGCGAGGCGGGCATTGAAGGCCCAGCCGATCGCCGCCCAGAACGCCATCACGACGTAGAGCAGCATCGACATCCAGGCCGCGGGGACGTGGATGAAGATGATCCGGTAGGCGTCGCCCTGGGTGGCATCGGTGGGCGCGCGCAGCATGCCGAGGTAAAGAGCGGTCGCCGCGAGGATCGCCGCGATCGCCGCGAACCAGGGCACGAGCTTGCCCGCCAGCGGGTAGAACGCGGCGGGCGAGGCGAAGCGGAAGAAGCGCAAGGTGGTGCTCACGGTGACGGCGCGTCGGGGTTCACTCGGTGGCGATGCGCAGGGCGGCGCCCGTCGCCATCGGCGCCAGCACGGCGGTGAAGATCAGGAGCGCGCCGAGCAGCGAATAGTGGCCGCGCGCCGACAGCCCCGATTCGACCGCCGCGACCGCGCCGGCACCGAAGATGATCGCCGGAATGCAGAGCGGGACGATGATCAGGATCAACAACACGGCGCCGCTGCGCAGCCCGAGGGTGAGGGCGGCGCCCAGGCCGCCGAGCAGGCTGAGCACCGGCGTGCCGAGGACGAGGCCGGCGACCAGCGACCCGATCGCCGGTGGCGACATGTCGAAGAGCAGGCCGAACACCGGCGCCGCGACGGCCAGCGGCAAGCCGGTGAGGAGCCAGTGCGACACCGCCTTGGCGAGCGCGATCGAGATGCGCGCGCCGGGGACGAGAAGCATCTGCTCGAGCGAGCCGTCGGCGTGGTCGGCGGCATAGAGCTGCGTGACCGAGAGCATGGCGGCGAGCAGGGCGGCGACCCAGACCACGCCGGGCGCGATCTGGCGCAAGGTCTGCGGCTCCGGTCCGACGCCGAGCGGAAACAGGCTCACCGCGACCGTGAAGAAGGCGATCGGCAGGACGACGTCGACGCGCCGCCGCGCCGCCAGGCGCAGGTCGCGCGCGACCAGCACGGCGAACGTGCCGCTCATGCAAAGGCGGGCTCATGCAAGGCGACGATGGCGGGCGCCGGCTCGTCGATCGGCAGCGGCAGGTGGCTGGTGAGGACGACCGCGCCGCCGCGCCGTGCATGCTGGGCGATGACGCCGGCGAGCAGCTCGACGCCGGCGGCGTCGAGGGCGTCGAAGGGCTCGTCGAGCAGCCACGGCAGCAGCTCGCGTTGCGCCGCCAGGCGCGCCAGGGCGACGCGCCGGCGCTGCCCCTGCGACAGGGTTCGCACGAACGCGTCCTTGCGGCTCGTCATGCCGAAGCGCTCGAGCGCGCCGTCGACGTCGCCGCCGTCGACGTGATGGCCGGCGAGGTGGAGCAGGAAGCGGAGCGATTCAGCGACGGTGAGATCTTCCTTGAGGGCGTTGGCATGCGCGAGGTAGAGCGGTCGAGGCGCGATCTCGGGCGCGCCCGCCCACGCGAGCTCGCCCGCGGCCGGCGCTGCCAGGCCGGCCAGCGTGCGCAGCAGCGTCGTCTTGCCCTGGCCGTTGGCGCCGCGGATCCAGACGATCGAGCCGGCGGCGACGTCGAAGCTGATCGGCGCGAACAGGACGCGGTTGCCGCGCCGACACTCGAGCGCGCGCACGGTGAGCACCGCGTCGCCGGGCGGGTTCGCGTTCGGTGCCTGGTCTCCTGTCATCGACGGTCCTCGCCCCCGGGGTTGGCGGGGCGTGGCCGGCATTGTCGCGGAACGCACCCCGGGCAGCCGGCCGCTTTGTGAGCGCTCGTACACTTCTTCGCTTTTGCCCCCGATCAAAGGAACAAGATGCTGTTCGGCAAGCTGCTGCCGCGCGAAGGGAACTTCTTCGAGCTCTTCAACCAGCACGGCGCCTACATCGCCGAAGGTGCGCGCGCGTTCATCCGGCTGATCCAGCACTACGCCGACCCGGAGCTGCGCGACAAGCACGCGAACGAGGTCGGCCATGCCGAGCGCCAGGCCGACAAGATCACCGCCGAGGTGAACCGGCTGCTGCACAAGACCTTCATCACGCCGATCGACCGCGAGCAGATCCACGGCCTGATCAACGCAATGGACGACATCCTCGACCTCCTCCAGGACGCGAGCGAGACGATGTCGCTCTACGACGTCCAGGCGGTGAACGAGGACATCCTGCGCCTCGGCGACCTGAGCGCGAAGTGCTGCGAGCGGGTCCAGCACGCCGTCTCGCTGCTGCCCAAGATCAGCACGCCCGACGTCGCCGCGGCGGCGCTGAAGACGTGCGAGGAGATCGATCGCCTCGAGTCGGACGCCGACCGGGTCATGCGCTCGGCCATGTCGCGCCTGTTTCGCGAGGAGAAGGACGTTCGCGAGCTGATCAAGCTGCGCGCGATCTACGAGCTGCTCGAGTCGATCTCGGATCGCTGCGAGGACGTCGCCAATCTGATCGAGGGCGTCGTCCTCGAGAATTCCTGAGCGGCCGGCCCGCATGACACCGACCGAGATTTCGTTCGGCGTGGTGGCGCTGCTGGTCGCGCTCGCCGTCGCGTTCGACTTCATGAACGGCTTTCACGACGCGGCGAACTCGATCGCCACCGTCGTCTCGACCGGCGTCCTGAAGCCGCAGCAGGCGATCGTCTTCGCGGCCTTCTTCAACGTCGTCGCGATCTTCATCTTCCACCTGAGCGTCGCGGCAACGGTCGGCAAGGGGATCGCCGATCCCGGCGTGGTCGACCATCACGTCGTCTTCGGCGCGCTGATCGGCGCGATCGCCTGGAACGGCCTCACCTGGTGGTTCGGCATCCCGTCGAGCTCGTCGCACGCGCTGATCGGCGGTATCGTCGGCGCCGTCATCGCCAAGGCCGGCACCGGCTCGCTGATCCCGGCCGGCATCTTGAAGACGGTGATCTTCATCTTCGTCTCGCCTGTGCTGGGCTTCCTGCTCGGCGCGCTGCTGATGGTCGTCGTCGCCAACGTCTTCCGGCGCGCGTCGCCGCTCAGGGTCGACAACCTGTTCCGTCGCATGCAGCTCGTCTCCGCGGGCCTCTACAGCCTGGGCCACGGCGGCAACGACGCCCAGAAGACGATCGGCATCATCTGGATGCTGCTGATCGCCTCGGGCTACGCGAGCGCGGCGTCGCCCATGCCGCCGACCTGGGTGATCTGGGCCTGCTACATCGCGATCGGCCTCGGCACGATGTTCGGCGGCTGGCGCATCGTCAAGACGATGGGCCAGAAGATCACCAAGCTGAAGCCGGTCGGCGGCTTCTGCGCCGAGACCGGCGGTGCGATCACCCTCTTCCTCGCCACCGCGCTCGGCATTCCGGTCTCGACGACGCACACCATCACCGGCGCGATCGTCGGCGTCGGTTCCGTGCGGCGGGCGGCTGCCGTGCGCTGGGGGCTGGCCGGCAACATCGTCTGGGCCTGGATCTTCACGATCCCGGCGTCGGCGTTCGTCGCCGGCGTCTTCTACAGCGTCAGTTTCGCGCTGTTCAAGTGATCGCCGCGCGGGACTCGAAGTAGCGCTGCGCGGTGAAGGCGATCGTCGCCACGGCGACGGACGTGCCGACGGCGAGGGCGACGACGACCCCGAAGTAGGTGAGCCAGCCGCGCTGCAGCGCCGCCGACGCGGCGCCGTGTCGTGCCGCCCAGCGCTCGTCGCTCGCGAGGCCGTAGACGATCGCCTGCAGCATCGTCGTTGCCAGCATGACGCCGAGGAACGGCACGAGGAGGGACCCGCGCGCATCGTCGACGCCGAATTCGCGCATGCGCCAGAAGCCGTAGGCGCCGACGAGCGTCGGCCAGGGGTGCAGCCAGGCCCACACGTCGCGGCCGCCGTGGAGATAGAAGCGATGCAGGCCGAAACCGCCGCCGACGAGCGCGAGCCAGGTCGCAACGGCGCGCGACCGCGGCCGACCGGCCGCTGCGCCGGGCGGCGTCAAGCCGGCGCCGTGGCGGCGCCCGGCCCGAGATGGCGCTGCATGACGACGACGTCGAGCCAGCGGTCGAACTTCCAGCCCGCGGCCGCGATGGTGCCGGTGTGGGCGAAGCCGAGCGCCCGGTGCACGCCGATCGAGCCGCCGTTCTGCGAATCGCCGATCACGGCGAGCATCTGGCGCGCGCCGGCGGCCTCGCAGCGCGCGAGCAACTCGGTGAGCAGGAGGCGTCCGTGGCCGCGGCCGGCCTTGTCGGGCGCGAGGTAGACCGAGTCTTCCAGACAGAAGCGATAGGCCGGACGGGGCCGGAACTGGTTCGCATAGGCATAGCCGCAGACCTCGCCGGCTTCCTCGAGCACGAGGTAGGGCAGGCCCTTGGCGACGACGTCGTCGCGCCGGCGCGCCATGTCGTCGAGGGTGGGCGGGTCGATCTCGAACGTGCCCGTGCCGTGGCGCACGTGCCAGCCGTAGATGGCCGTGACTGCCGGCAGGTCGTCAACGGTGCTCGGGCGGATCAGGATTCGGGTCATGGCGTGCAAGCTCGCGCGAAGTTTATAATGCGCGGTTTTTCGCGGGATCCGTCCCGTCATCGAGGTATTCACCATGGTCGTCATCCGGCTGGCCCGCGGCGGGGCGAAGAAGCGCCCCTTCTTCAACATCGTCGTCGCCGATTCGCGCCTGCGCCGCGACGGCCGCTTCATCGAGCGCGTCGGTTTCTACAACCCGGTCGCCTCCGGCGCCGAGCAGCCGCTGCGCGTCGCCTTCGACCGCGTCGAGCACTGGACCGGGCACGGCGCGCAGATGTCGCCGACGGTCAAGCGCCTGGTCGAGCAGGCGAAGAGCGCCGCCTAGTCTTGGCCACGGGCGTCCGAGCGCCATGGCCCGCGAAGCGTTGGCGCCGTGGCCGGACGATGCCCTCGAGGTCGGCCGCATCGGCGAAGCCTGGGGCCTGAAGGGCGGATTTCGAGTCCTGCCCTACGCCGATCCGCCCGAGGCGCTGCTGGCGGCATCGCGCTGGCACCTCAAGCCGGCCGAGGTCGCGCGCCGCCCGGGCAGCGCAGCCCCCTTGCCGGCGACGCTCGACATCGCCAGCGTGCGTGAAAGCGGCGACGGGCTGATCGCTTCGTCGCCCGGCGTGCCGGACCGGACCGCGGCGGAGGCGCTGCGCGGCGCGCGCATCTTCATCGCCCGGTCGCAGTTCCCGAAGCCCGCCGCGGACGAGTTCTACTGGGCCGATCTGATCGGCCTGGGTGTCGTCACCCGGGAAGGACTGGCGCTCGGCAGCGTCGTCGGTTTGCTCGACACCGGGCCGCACAGCGTCCTTCGCATACAGCCGCCGGCGGCCGACGGCGAAGAAGTGCTGATCCCATTCGTCTCCGCCTACGTCGACAGCGTCGACCTCCCGGCGCGCCGGATCGTCGTCGACTGGGGCCTCGACTACTAACCGCGGCGCACGCCTGCCATGCGCATCGACGTCATCACGCTGTTTCCGGAACTGTTCTCGGCGCACCTCGTGCACGGGGTCACCCGGCGCGCCTTCGAGCCGGGCCGCGTCGACGTCCACCTCTGGCCGCTGCGCGACTTCGGCGATCCGCCGCATGCACGCGTCGACGACCGGCCCTACGGCGGCGGTCCGGGGATGGTGTTGCTGGTCGAGCCGCTCGAGCGCGCCCTCGCGGCGATCCGCACCGCCCGCGCCGAGGCGACGCCGGTGCCGTTGGTCAGCTTCGCTCCGGCCGGCGCGCTGCTGCGCCAGGCGACCGTCGAGCGGTTCGCGGCGAGCGCCGGCGCGATCCTCCTGTGCGCGCGCTACGAAGGCGTCGATCAGCGATTCGTCGACGCCCACGTCGATCTCGAGCTGAGCATCGGCGACTACGTCCTCTCGGGCGGCGAGCTGGCGGCGCTCGTGCTGCTCGACGCCCTGGCGCGCCTCCAGCCGGGCGTTCTCGGCGACGCCCGGTCGCACCAGCAGGACAGCTTCTCGGCCGGCCTCCTCGACTGCCCGCATTTCAGCCGGCCGGAGCGCCTGGCCGACGGCACCGCCGTTCCGGAGGTGCTGATGTCGGGCAATCACGCCGCGATCGACGCCTGGCGGCGCGAGCAGTCGCTCGCACTGACCGCCGATCGTCGCCCGGACCTGCTGGCGCGCGCCCGCGCCGAGGGCCGGCTCTCGGCCGCCGACGAGGCCTGGCTCGCTCGGCGGCCCCCGGCAAAGCTATAATTTCAGGTTTTTCGATCCTCTGCCGCGCTGGAGCCTCGCTCCCTTGCAACAAGAAGGGCCGCCCGCCGGCCCGCCAATCGCCGACCCTCGGCGCGCGTGCACGATCGCAGGAGCCCTCCGTGGACATGATCCAGACCCTCGAGCGGGAAGAAATCGCTCGCCTCAACCGCACGATCCCGGCGTTCGCGCCCGGCGACACCGTGATCGTCAGCGTCGTCGTCGAAGGCACGCGCAAGCGCGTCCAGGCCTTCGAAGGCGTCGTCATCGCCAAGCGCAACCGCAGCCTCAACTCGAGCTTCATCGTTCGCAAGGTGTCGAGCGGCGAGGGCGTCGAGCGCACCTTCCAGACCTACAGCCCGCTGATCGCCTCGATCGAGGTGAAGCGGCGCGGCGACGTGCGCCGCGCCAAGCTCTACTACCTGCGCGATCGCTCGGGCAAGTCGGCGCGGATCAAGGAAAAGCTGGCGTGACGACGTCGCGCCGGCGCAGCCGGTCGCCGCAAAGCGGCGGGCCAGCTTTCGCTGGCAGGCAAAAGCTGGCCTGATCCCGGCGCTCGGGTGAAGCGGGGCGCGCCACGGCCAGCCTGCCTTTCGATCCCGAGAGCCTGCCGGTTCTCGGCGCCGACGACCATCTTCCCGCCGTCCCGGCGGCGAGCTTCGACCCGGCGGCGATGCGGCGGCGCTTCGTCGCGCCGCCGACGTGGCAACCCGAGATCAAGATCGAGCGGCGCGTCATCGAGCGCGAGACGACGCACGCTTCCGTTCTCGTGCCGCTCGTCCTGCGCGACGAGATGACGGTGCTGCTGACGCAGCGCACCGACCACCTCAACGACCATCCGGGACAGATCAGCTTTCCCGGCGGGCGCGCCGAGAGCAGCGATGCCGATGCGACGGCGACCGCGCTGCGCGAGGCGCACGAGGAGATCGGCCTCGAGCCGTTCGAGATCGAGGTGCTCGGCAGCCTGCCCACCTACACCACCGGCACCGGCTTCATCGTCACGCCGGTCGTCGGCCTGGTCCAGCCGGGCGCTTCGCTGCAGCCCGATCCGTTCGAGGTCGCCGAGGTGTTCGAAGTGCCGCTTGCGTGGCTCATGAACCCGGCGAACCACCAGCGCCACGCCGTTGAAGTCGCCGGCGCGACGCGCCGGTTCTTCTCGATCCCCTGGCAGGGCATCGACGCCAACGGCGTCTCGCGCCGCTATTTCATCTGGGGCGCGACCGCGGCGATGCTGCGCAACCTCTACCGATTCCTCGCTGCCTGATCGCGAGCGTCGCATCGTGCGCGCCGGGTCTGCGCGAGAGGCACGCCGCTATGATCGCCCGCGATGAGTTTTTTCGCCGTCCTGCTGGCGCTCCTGCTCGAGCAGGTGAAGCCGCTGCCTCGCGGCAACGTCGTCCACGACTCGCTGACCGGCTGGATCCGCGGCACCGCGCGCAACTTCGACGCCGGCAAGGACAGCCACGCCTGGGTCGTCTGGTGCATCACCGTGCTGGCGCCGACGATCGCCTGCGCCGCGATCTACATCGGCCTCGCCCACATCAACACGCTGCTCGGCCTCGCCTTCGACGTCGCCGTCCTGTACCTGACGCTCGGCTTTCGCCAGTTCAGCCACTACTTCACCGACATCCGCGCGGCGCTCGAGCGCGGCGACGAGATCGAGGCGAGGCGGCTGCTCGCCGAGTGGCGCCACCTCGATGTCAGCGAGCTGAGGACGTCGGAATTCCTGCGCCACCTGATCGAGCACTCGCTGCTCGCCGCGCACCGTCACGTCTTCGGCGTCTTCTTCTGGTTCGTCCTGCTGTCGACCTTCGGCCTCGGTCCGGCCGGCGCGGTCCTGTTTCGGCTCGCCGAGTTCGTCAGCCGCTATTGGTCGTACCGCAGCGGCAGCGCCGGCATCGCCGTCAACGAGCGACTGAGCGAGCTGTCGCTGCGCCTCTTCCACCTTCTCGACCACGTCCCGGCTCGTCTGACGGCGTCGGGCTTCGCGGTCGTCGGCAACTTCGAGGAAGCGGTCAACTGCTGGCGCCGCGACGCGTCGCTCTGGAAGCACGACAACGAAGGCGTGATCCTGGCGGCGGCGGCCGGTGCGGTCGGCGTCCGCCTGGGCGGCGGTTCGGCGCCGGGCCTGACGCCGGACCGCTCCAAGACCTTCGAGGCGGGCGCGCCGCCCGGCTCAGCGGCCGCGGAAGGATCGACGCCCGGGGCGCCGCCGCAGCTCGGCCACCTGCGCAGCGTCGTTGCGCTCGTCTGGCGCTCGGTCGTCCTCTGGATGCTGTTGCTCGCGCTGCTCTCGCTCGCCAACCTCATCGGCTAGCGGCAGTCCACAGGGCCTACAACTCCTCGAAGATCTCGCGGTAGATGCGATAGCGCGATTCCGCGATCTCGCCGCGGCCGAGCGCCGCCAGGACGCCGCAGCCGGGCTCGTGGCGGTGCGTGCAGTTGTAGAAGCGACATTCGCTCGCGTGGCGGCCGATGTCGGGCATCAACGCGGCCAGGCGATCGGCAGCGATGTGGCGCAAGCCGAATTCCTGGAACCCGGGCGAGTCGATCAAGGCACTCGTTCGCGCCGCGTCGAGCCAGTACCACTGGGTCGAGGTGGTCGTGTGGCGGCCGGTGTTGAGCGCTTGCGAGATCTCGCCGATCTGCGCCTTGGCGTCGGCGACCATCAGGTTGACGAGCGTGCTCTTGCCGGCCCCGCTCGGCCCGAGGACGAGCGTGGCCTGGCCCGCGAGCAGCGGCGCCAGGCAGGCGTGCGCCTCGGCGCCGTCGCGCTTCAGGGCGAGCTCGAGCACGTCGACGCCCATTGCGGCATAGGGCTGGAGGCGCTCGCGCGCCGCGGCGAACGCCGGCAGGTCGCGCTTGTTGAGGACGATGCGGGTCGCGATCGCCGCCTCGGCGGCGGCGATCAGCGCGCGCGCAAGCTGCGACTCGCTGAAGACCGGCTCGGCCGCGACGACGACGAGCAGCTGGTCGATGTTGGCGGCGAACGCCTTCGTCTTCCACTCGTCCTGGCGGTAGAGCAGGTTGGCGCGCGGCAGGATCGCCTCGATGACGCCTTCGTCGCCCGATGCCTGCCAGCGGACACGATCGCCGACGACGGCGTCGCTCTTCTTGCCGCGCGTATGGCAGAGGACGCGTGCGCCGTCCTCGCCCTCGACCAGCAAGCGCCGGCCGTGCCCCGAAACGACCCTGCCTTCGCGCGCCGCCGGCAAACCCTCAGCCGAGGAAGGCGACGAGGGCATCGGCTTTGGCGGCGCAGATGAAGTCGTTCGCCGAGATGCCGCCGGCGGAATGGGTCGAGAAGCGGACGACGCAATGGTCGAAGCGGACGGCCAGGTCGGGATGATGGTCCTCGACGTGGCACATCCACGCGAGGGCGTCGACGAACGCCACCGTCTCGAGCCAGCCCTTGAAGGCGAACCGCTTCTCGATCGCGCCGTCGGTGTGGCGCCAGCCGCTCATCTGGGCGAGGTGGTTGCGGATCGCGTCTTGGCTCATGGCGCTGGCGCGTGCCTGGCACTTCTGGGCAAGGAAATCGGTCATGGTGCGATCGGCTCCGATGGCCGGCCGACGAGCGCGGCGAGGCGCTCGACCGCCGGCGGGTGCGAATAGTAGAACCGCGCGTACAGCGGGTCGGGAGTGAGCGTCGAGGCGTTGTCCTCGTGCAGCTTGAGAAGGGCCGACGCCAGGTCTCGGCCGCTCGCGTGCGTCGACGCGAAGGCGTCGGCCTCGAACTCGTCGCGGCGCGACCAGCTGGCGAACAGAGGCGACGCGAACACGCCGAACACCGACGAGACGAGCAGAAGGAGGATCAGCGCGAGCGCGTCGTTCGGCAGCGTCAGGTTCGGGGCGACGCCGAGGCCGCTGTAGAACCAGGCCTGGGTCGAGAGCCAGCCGAGGAGCGCGAAGAAAGCGAGGGTGAGCGCCGCCATTGCGATCATGCGCTTCCTGATGTGGCGCAGCTTGAAGTGGCCGAGCTCGTGGGCGAGCACCGCCTCGACCTCGCCGTCCGCCAGGCGCGAGAGCAGGGTGTCGAAGAAGACGACGCGCTTGGCGCTGCCGAAGCCGGTGAAGTACGCGTTGGCGTGCGCCGAGCGCCGGCTGCCGTCCATCACGAACAGGCCGCGCGCGGCAAAGCCGGCGCGCGCCATGAGCGACTCGACGCGGGCGCGCAGCGGCGCGTCCTTCAGCTCCTCGAAGCGGTTGAAGAGCGGCGCGATGAAGCTCGGCACGATCACCTGCGCGGCGACGACGATCGCCATCCACGCCGCCCAGGCCCAGAGCCACCACGCGGTGCCCGCTGCGCCCATGATCCACAGCACGCCGGCAAGGAGCGGGATGCCGATCAGCGCGCCGATGGCGACCCCCTTGGCCGTGTCGGCGAGCCACAGGCGCCAGGTCACGCGGTTGAAGCCGAAGCGCTGTTCGAGGCGAAAAGTCGAGTACCACTCGAACGGCAGCTCGAGGATGGCGCCGACGACGACGAAGGCGACGATCAGCGCGACCTCGTAGGCGAGCGCGCCGGCGCGTGGCGCGACCGCGTCGCGCACCGCCGCGTTGAGCAGGTCGAGGCCGCCGAACAGCGTCCAGCCGAGCAGGACGGCGGCGCCGGCGACCATCTGCCAGTGCGCCAGGCGAACCTTGGCGAGGGTGTAGTCGGCGGCGCGTTGGTGCCCGGCGAGATCGACCGACGAGCGGAATGCGGCCGGTACCTCGTCGCGATGCAGAGCGACGTGGCGCACCTGGCGCGCGAGCAGCCAGGCGCGAATGGCGAGCGACACGACCAGCGCGGCGGCGAAGAGGGTCGTCCAGACGAGGAAGGACATAGCCGCCAGTGTAGGTGCGGGCGCGCGCCGATGAGTGCTGCGAGAATTTGCGCCGGGAGCCTTGCATGACAACCGACACCGCGCTGACCGCCGACGACCACAACCTGGTCTGGATCGACCTCGAGATGACCGGCCTCGATCCCGCGCGCGACCGGATCATCGAGATCGCCGTCGTCGTCACCGACGCCCAGCTCGGCCGGCGCACCGAGGGCCCGGTGCTGGCGATCCATCAGAGCGACGAGACCCTCGCCGCCATGGACTCGTGGAACACCGGCACGCATGGCCGCAGCGGCCTGACCGACCGGGTGCGCGCCTCGACCGTCGACGAGGCCGAGGGCGAGCGGCAGGTGATCGAGTTCCTGCAGCGGTACGTCAGGAAGGGAGCCTCGCCGATGTGCGGCAACAGCATCTGCCAGGACCGGCGCTTCCTCGCCGTGACGATGCCCAGGCTCGAAGCTTTCTTCCACTACCGCAATCTCGACGTCAGCACGCTCAAGGAGCTGGCGCGGCGCTGGCGTCCCGAGCTGCTCGCCGGCTTCCACAAGGCCCAGGCGCACACCGCGCTCGCCGACATCCAGGAGTCGATCGACGAGCTCGCCTACTACCGCGAGCATTTCCTGCTCGCGCCGCCGACGGCGGACTCTGCGCGAATCGCGCCAGCGATGTAGAATCATAGGCTTGCCGCGATCCGTCCACGAGAACGTTTACGAATTGCGGCGATTCGTTCATCCCCTCTGACCGCCTCGGTCGCACGTCTTCGGCTCCGCCGATCGCGTCAACCGAGCTCTGCACGCAAGGTCG
>Ga0207703_10001542_pt1 | contig 20908 bp, 19 predicted proteins | sample KBSSwiS12_FD_184304 | JGI IMG/M metagenome (GOLD analysis project Ga0207703, IMG submission 184304) | Switchgrass rhizosphere microbial communities from Kellogg Biological Station, Michigan, USA - KBS Switchgrass S1-2 (SPAdes) (version 2) | ecosystem: Host-associated > Plants > Roots >...
TCGCAAAACGATCCGCCGTTGCGGTTCCCGTGCACCTGGAAGTGGCTGGCTCGAACGACTCCGCGCAGCTTCGAGCGAGCTTCGGTGATCGTATGCGCAGCTTGCTGGCTCTGAAGAGAAAGCCCACCGTTGGATGGGCAGTGGACAAAGGCACGGTGCGTTTTGACAGTGCGGTGCCGGTACTGCCCGCAGAACAAGTGGTGTTGGTCCGCGGTCGCGTCAGCCAGCTCGATCTGCCGGCCTATGCAATCGCATGGCGACGGCTCCGTCAGGACTCTTTGCCCACCATCCGCACGCAAATGATCGCCAATCACATGCTGGTCGGCGATCACCGATACGACGAGGTGTCCTTGCGAGCCGAACGCACGAGTGCGGGTACCAACTTGTTGCTCGACTCGACAGCAGTAGCAGGCATCGTGCGTTGGCCAACACCTGATAGAGTCCCGCACAGCAGTGGCGTCACATCCGACCCGCAGCCAGCGGAGATCCATTTCACGCGGCTGGACCTGCCGAATGGAAGCCTGCCAGGCGATGGGGTCGGTATCATCGCCGCATTGGCGCCATCCGCATCGCTGGCCGTCGATGAATTGAACTGGCGTGGCCGGTCACTTGGCCGCCTAACTGGAACCATGACCTCCACGGACCAAGCCGTCTCCGTCGAAGACGCTCACTTGGTCAACAGCACGCAAGACGCGCACGGGGTGCTCCACTGTCAGACAGCGGCGCCCACATGCCGGCTGAAATTCGCAGTCGACAGCACCGACGCCGCAACCACACTCGAAGACTTCGGCTTCAAACCAGACCTGACAGCCAGTAGCGCCTCGCTGAATGGTGAAGTTGAGTGGCACCCCACACCCGGCCAGCCATGGCTGGCCGGTGTACAGGGCACCGTCACAATGCGCCTCGCCGACGGCACACTCCGCAACTCGAGCGACCGCGCATTGCAATCGCCCCTGGCCGGCGTTGGCAATCCCGACACGCTCGCGCACGACACACTCGATGGTTCGCGCGATGCACCTTTCGCCGCCCCCGCCGCTGGTGTTGGCGCCGGGCGCCACGAGTCGGCGTCCGTAGCGCGCAACAACATTCGCGAGGCCGCAGCCGCCCCATTCGCAACGCTGACAGACGTCGGCGACGGAGCGGGCGATGGCCTCGACGTCGGCGCGTCGTCCACCAACGCCGACAAGCGTCCTTCCACGGTAAGAGCTTCGTCGCGCAGCTCCGCGCTGGCAAGCGTCGACACGTCGGTCGGCGGCCCCACCGGTCCCACCGGCCCTGATGTGGCAACCCGCACCGGCCCAGATGTAACCGCTGCTGACGCAGGTTCGGCAGCAGTCACGGATGTCTGGTCGCGAACCGCAGCGGCTTCGGACGCCGATAACACGAGACCTCAACCGTTCGCGCTTCTGGCAGTCCCGGCGCTCGTCAGCGCGCTCGACGCGCCAGGGGCGGCAGGAAGCTCATTGACGAAGCAGCAGCCAGCGCTGCATTTCGACCACCTGGAGGCTGACTTCGACCTGGCCGACGGCCAAGCTACCACCTCGAATCTGCACTTCGACGGCGACGCCGAAATTCTCATGCGCGGGCGGATCGGCATCGTCTCCCGGGATTACGACCAGCAGGTATGGCTGCTACGCGGCGAGGAACGCCTGCCAGCAGCCGTCCGGCGCTTTGGAGCCACCCCTAGAGTGGCTGCAGCATGGCTCTCCCTACGCGACCTATTCGGCGGTGGCGGGTCCCAGGACCGCTCCCGAGCTGTCCTACGCTTGCAAGGCACGTGGGATGACCCGATGGTAGTGACAGCGAACTGAACCGACCGGCCGAAGCCACTTCCTGTAGATTTTCGACCCATGAGTGCCATTGCAGCGATCCAAATGACGTCCGGCCCGGACGTAGCCGCCAATCTCGAGCAGGCGCGGCCTCTGCTGGAAGACGCCGCCCGGCGCGGCGCCCAATTGGCCGTACTGCCGGAGAACTTCTCGTTCCTGGGCCTCAGGGACACCGACAAGCGCGAGGTCGCCGAGGCAGACGGCTCCGGCCCCGTGCAGGACTTTTTGGCCGCGACGGCGAAAAGGCTCAACATGTGGATCGTCGCCGGCACGACGCCCATAAAGGCAGGCGGCGACGGCAGGGTAGCCGCAGCGTCCCTCGTCTACGACGCGGCCGGTAACCGCGTAGCCCGGTACGACAAAATCCACCTGTTCGACGTCGACATCCCCGGCAAGGCCGAAAAATATCGCGAGTCCGCCAACGTGGCGCCCGGCACAAAGACAGCGGTAGTCGACACGCCCGTGGGCAAAGTCGGCCTGTCAGTCTGCTATGACATCCGCTTTCCCGAGTTGTTTCGCCGCCTGAGCGCCGCGGGCGCGCAAATCCTGACAGTGCCGTCCGCCTTCACCGCTCCCACGGGCCGGGCCCATTGGGAAACGTTGATGTGCGCTCGCGCCATCGAGAACCTGTGTTACGTAGTCGCTCCGGCACAATCGGGCTTCCACCCCAATGGCCGCGAAACCTACGGTGACACCCTGATTGTTGATTATTGGGGCCGCATAGTGCAGCGCTTGCCGCGCGGCCGCGGTTGTATCGTCGCGCAGGTCGACCTGCAGCGCCAGGCGGAAACCCGCCAGAATTTCCCGGCGTTGCAACATCGCGTCTTCGCAGGAGAATAAATGTTGAGTGAGCAGTCCAACCCAGCCAGCCCGTCCGGCCAGTCCATCCAGCCCATTGATGCCTTGGGGATCGCCCGCGATCTGATCCTGAGGCCCAGCGGCCTCGACAACAGCCGCCTGGACAAGGTGTTCGGTGAAGTGCTCACGCACTCCGTCGACTTCGCCGACCTGTATTTCCAACTGTCGCACGAAGAGGCCTGGTCCCTCGAGGACGGTATCGTCAAGGATGGCAGCGCCAGCATCGAGCAGGGTGTTGGTGTGCGTGCGCTGTCCGGTGAGAAAACCGGCTTCGCGTATTCCGATGAGATCATCCTCCCGGCTCTGGAGGAAGCGTCCCGTGCGGCGCGCGCCATTGCCGTCCATGGCGGTGACAAACAAATACGCGCCTGGGAATCGAAAGTCGGGCACTCACTGTACCTGCCCGGTGATCCCGGTGTCGGATTGACCGACCAGCAGAAAGTGGAATGGCTGGAGCGGGTCGACCGCGAGACCCGCAAGTTGGATCCGCGCGTTGTGCACGTGACCGCCAGTGTCACCGCGGTACACGAGGTCGTCCTGATCGCAACCAGCGACGGCGAGCTTGCGGCCGACGTGCGTCCGCTCGTGCGATTCAACGTGTCAGTGCTCGTCGAGCAGAACGGCCGGCGTGAGCAGGGCTACTGTGGAACCGGCGGTCGTTTCTCGCTCGCCGACCTCGTGGCCGGCGATAAGCCGCTGGCGCTGGGGCGTGAGGCCGTGAGACAGGCTCTCGTGAACCTGGAAGCGAAGCCCGCGCCGGCTGGCGCCATGACGGTGGTCCTCGGCCCGGGTTGGCCTGGAATTCTGCTGCACGAAGCGATTGGTCACGGTCTCGAAGGCGATTTCAACCGCAAGGGCACGTCCGCCTTCGCCAATCGCATTGGCGAGCGCGTAGCCGCGCCCGGTTGCACGATCGTCGACGATGGAACACTGTCGCGCCGCCGTGGTTCCCTGAACATCGATGATGAAGGCACGCCGACCCAGTGCACGACGCTCATCGAGGACGGGATCCTGCGTGGCTACATCCAGGACAAGCTGAATGCGAGACTCATGGGCGCGAAGCCCACCGGAAACGGCCGCAGGGAGTCATTTGCGCATTTGACCCTGCCGCGCATGACCAACACGTACATGCGCCCGGGGCCGCATGATCCTCAGGAGATCATTCGCTCGGTGGAGCGCGGAATCTACGCTGTCAATTTCGGCGGCGGTCAAGTTGACATCACTTCCGGAAAATTCGTGTTCTCGGCAAGCGAGGCCTATGCCATTGAAAACGGCAAGCTCGGTGCGCCGTTGAAGGGCGCGACCCTCATCGGCAACGGACCTGATGTGCTCACGCGCGTGAGCATGGTCGGGAACGACCTGAAGCTGGATGATGGTGTTGGTACTTGCGGCAAGGATGGCCAGAGCGTTCCCGTCGGTGTGGGCCAACCCACGCTGCGGATCGATGGCCTGACGGTCGGCGGTACAGGCTGACCCAACAAACGGCGGCCCGCTGCATGGCGCACGGGCCGCGCCCATTCGCTGCGGCGTTCGTCCAGGTCAATCGGGCGGCTGGCGGCCCCCACAGCCGCTGAAGCAGCGAGCCGCGCGCCAAAACCCGTAAAATACCGGCATTTCCACAATCAATGCCGCTTGCATTCCTGTTTGGCCCCAAAGCCAGCAGGAATGCCCTCTCGTCTCGACCAACATGTTGGTCCACAGTTCGCGTGCGGACGGAGCAGGACGCACCCGATGAGACGAGAGCACTCGGCCATGCGCTCAACTCATTCAGCGCGAACGACTCGCGGTCCGTGCGCCGAGCAGACGGCGAGTGGCCTTCCCACCCACTCGTCGTCTGTGAGGGCGGCGCTGTCGCATCTTTCGCTGAGGACACGTTGTCTGTAAGTACAGACACACTGCACGCGCAACCACTAGCGTGTAGTGTCCAATGTGATGCATTTGTGTCAGTTGTTGCTCATTGTTCGTGCGCATGCGTCGAACATAATTTTTACACGGCGTGAACGTGCATCCGAATTCGATGTCTGTCCGTGTGGGCGTACCGAAGATGTGACGGCCTGCACGCCGCGCAAGTCGTTGGGTCCGTAGTTTGCTCGCTCGTTCTCGTTCTACTTTCAGTTGAGGATCTACATGATGCACTCCGAGCCCGGACTCGCCGACACTCAGAAACTGAAAATCCCCGAAGGCCTGGTGAGTGCCCTCGGTCAGCACAAACCGAAAACCGATTACGGCATCGAGGCGCTCAAGCCCTCGTTCTTCGGACGCCTGATGGAAAAGCTGATCGGCCCCCGGAATTGATGTCCCGCAAAAATTGATGTCTATCGGCGTGCCGGCCCCGTGAGACACGGGGTCGTGCATCGCCGCAGTTCCCGCCAAGGCATGCGTCAGGCTACGATGGGTCATGACGCGCCCAGGAAAGCAGCGCTTATCCCGGCCCCTCTATGAGGGCCTGCCATGGATGTACGTGGCAGGAGGAGCCATTGCGCTGGTCGGAAGCTACTTCTGCCCCTGGAAAGGCCTCAGCATTCCAATCGGCGTATTAGGCCTCCTGGGCGTCCTGGGAGGCATCGTGGTGCTGCTACGGCGCCGTGACTATCGCGCCATGCGATCCGAGTACGGCCAATCTGATTCCACGCTCGAGGACTTGGGAAGCGAAGACCAGGGCAAACTGCCCTGACTCATGGCCAGCGCCAACCTGTCCGGCCCGCTCCAGCTGTCCGGGCTGGGTTATTCCAGCTGCTCTTCGTCCACCACGCCCGTATCGACCACCCCGGTCGAGATGTGGACCCCAGGCACAGTGTCCGTCATCGCGGCACGTGACCGCGCCATCCGCTCGTCCACATAGATCAGCTCGTGCTTGCCAATCACAACAACGTCGCCGTCGTTGAGATAGTGACGCCGCACGCGCTTGGACTTCACGTAGATGCCGTTGGTACTGTTCAGATCCTCAACCACACTCGAATGCATGGTTGTCACAATCTGACAGTGATGCCGGCTCACAAACCGGCTGTCGATCTGCAGGTCATTGTCCGGAGTACGTCCGACAATGATGCGGCCGACTCGAAGCATCCGCTCTTCAACAGTTCGGCCATCGGTCGCGACGAGCAAACGGCCGTGAATGGGCGCGCTGTCGTCCGGTGCTTCCGCTGAAGCGTGGTGTTCCCGATCCGCCGGATCATCGCCACCGACCCTGACAGTGCCGGCCCGTTCCGCAGCGGCGCGCGCTTCGGAAGCCTTCACCTGCAATGCATTGCGTGCCGAGTACTCAACCCACCGCAACTCTTCAATGGCCTGGTTTATGTCCGCGAGCGTGACAACGTCACGATCAGAGGTAAACGCAGCCATCAGCGCAGTGTCACACAACGTGTTGACGAGGCGCGGCACGCCGCCGGTGTACTTGTAAATCTCAACGAAGGAGTCTTCGGAGAAGATCTGCCTGTCGCCGGCGCCCGCAACTTCGAGACGGTGTTGGATGTACGCACGCATTTCCTGCGCGGACAACGTCGTCAGGTGGAACCGCAAGCGTATGCGCTGCGTGAGCTGAATCAACTCCGGCGCATCGAGCTTCTCATTGAGCTCCGGCTGCCCGGCCAGGATGATTCGCAGCACCTTCTCCTTGGTGGTCTCCACACCCGAGAGCAGGCGAATCTCTTCCAGGACCCGCATCGACAGGTTCTGTGCCTCGTCGACGATGAGCAGTACCTTGCGCCCGGCCGCGTACTGCTCAATGAGGAAATTGTTGAGCGTGGCAATCAGCTCGGCCTTCTTCATCTTGAAAGGCGAGAAGCCGAACTGCACCAGCACCGCCTGCAGGAAGTCGACCGCGGACACCTGTGTCTGGTTGATCTGCGCGATCACCACATCCGACTGGATTTCCTTCAGGAATGACTCGATCAGCGTCGTCTTGCCGGAGCCGATTTCGCCTGTGATCACGACGAAGCCGTCGGTGAACCAGATCGTCGACTCCATGTACGCCTTGGCGCGGGCGTGCTGCTTGGACAGATACAGAAACTGCGGGTCCGGACTCAGTCGGAACGGCAGCTCCTTCAGTTTGAATGGATCGAGATACATGCGTGCTCGTTTTCGAGAGCCGGGTGGCCCGCGCGATTGTTTGTTGGCGTGCGATCACCGGCCTCAAAGTCGAAAGAGGCCGGCAGTCAATATTCCCTGCGCCTAAGCGTCGGATCTTAAGGGATGCCCACCCCGGGCGCCAATTGTCCGAGCAACCGCCGTGCCCGCTTGTCCCGTGCGGTGGCGGTGGCTTCGACCAAGGTGCAATGACCGAGCTTGCGGCCGGGCCGTGGCTGTTTACCATAGTCATGGTAGTGCAGCTCGCCCTCCGCCAGCAGGCTCTCCCGGGGTGGCAGGGTCCCGATCAGGTTGAGCATGGCGCTGTACCCCAGGGCCCGTGTCGAGCCCAGGGGCAGGTTCAGGATCGCCCGCAGGTGGTTCTCAAATTGACTGGTGGCGGCGCCTTCAATGGTCCAGTGACCTGAATTGTGCACCCGAGGGGCCATCTCGTTCGCAATCAGCTTGCCGCCTTTGACGAAAAACTCGATTGTCAGAATCCCGGTATACCGGAAGTGCTTCAGCACCTTCTCCAGGTAGCCCGCCGCCAGCTTCTGCCAGCGCGGTGGTCCATAGGGGGCCCGCGTGAGGCGCAGGATGCCCCCTGCGTGGACGTTGCCATTCAATGGATAGATGACGACCTCGCCACGCGGGCTTCTCGCGCCGATGATCGAGACTTCGCAGTCAAACGGGATCATCTCTTCAAAAAGCAGGGGTTGGGTACCCAAGTCCGCCCATGCCTTCTCTACATCGTCTGGTGTTCTGAGGACCGCCTGTCCCTTACCGTCGTACCCGAAACGTCGCGTCTTGATGACGGCCGGAAGACCTATGTCTCGGACCGCGCGTGTGAGCTGAGCTCGTGTGCTGACAGCCATCCATCGCGTTGTTGGGACCCCGAGGCGTTCAAACAGCTTCTTTTCGCTGACACGGTCCTGCGCGGCTGCCAACGCCGGGATCGGAGGGGCAATTCGCGTGTCACCTTTCAGGGCACGCAATGCATCCACAGAAATGTTTTCCCAGTCGAACGTCAGAACTTCGGAACGCTCTGACAGCTCATTGAGCAGCCGGGCTTCCGTGAAAGCTCCAGTCAGTTGGGGTGCAACCTGTCCCGCCGGCGCATCTCGAGCCGGATCCAGAAATAAAAAGTTCAGTCCCAGCGGATAGCCCGCCAAAGCCAGCATCCGGCCGAGCTGGCCAGCGCCCACGATTCCTACTGTCATACTTTGTTGATTGTTCGCGGATCGGGAGTTTCGAGTACGCCGGCAGTCTGACGCTCGCGAAAGCCTTCGAGCGCAGTGCTGATCTGCGGATACTTGTTCCCAAGGATGGAGGCGGCGCAGAGCGCTGCGTTGGTTGCGCCTGCAACGCCAATCGCGAACGTGGCCACCGGAATGCCCGCTGGCATCTGCACGATCGACAACAGTGAGTCGAGTCCGCCCAATGTTTTTGACTGCACCGGGACACCCAACACCGGCAGGGTCGTCTTTGACGCTGTCATGCCTGGCAGATGAGCTGCTCCACCGGCGCCGGCGATGATGACTTCGATGCCGCGCTCACGCGCGGTTGACGCATATTCGAAGAGCAGGTCAGGAGTCCGGTGCGCTGACACAACGCGCACTTCGTGAGGAATCGACAACTTATCGAGCAGGTCGGCAGCCGACTGCATCGTCTCCCAGTCGGAGGTTGATCCCATGATGATGCCGACGAGTGGTTTCATCTAGGCATTGTACCGAGGGTCGCCGCGTATCGCTCGCCCTTGGTGGTCAGGGTGGTGGCTCGGCCTCAAACAACGCACGGAGCGCGCGGAATAAATCGCGGCCCGCTGTCCCTTTGCCGCCTCGTTCCCGCTCGGATTGGGCCGCACTGATTTTGCTCAGCCACTCCGTGCGCTCGAGACCCGGTCGCCATCGTTCGAGCTCATCGAGTGCGGCAGCGCCTTCCAGCAGAAGCCTTTCCCGCCACGCTTCGAGACGCTTGAAGCGCTCGGCCTCAACCGCTGATCGCCCTTGACGCGCCGCCAGCGCAGCACGAATGGGCTCAGGATCAATCTCCCGCATCAGCTTGCCGATGTACTGGCGCTGCCGTGCGCCGCCCCCACGGGAGGAAGTCCGCTTCGCCTCTCGAACGGCTTCAACGAGGACTTCCGGAAGATCGAGCGCGACCAGCTCGGAATCCCGCAATTCAATGAGCTCGACGCCCAGGTCCTGAAGCCTGTGAGCATCGCGCTTACGCACGCTCTTGCTGGGCTTGTCGTATTGGGGGCGGTCTTCGTCGTCGGGGCGGGCCAAGCTTTCTTCCTTCAATCAGGGACACTGCGGCCTTGCATCAGACCGCTGCTGGTACAATTGTGCCTTACTACTGGGTCACTCAAGCACACGTAATGCAACAGGCTCCGGCCGACGATACTGGGATTGCGCAACTCAAAGACGTAATCAGATTTGTACTGGAGGAGGCTGCGCGCAAGGGTGCGACGCAGGCTGCGGCTGATGCCAGCATAAACCAAGGCCTCGGCGTCACGGTTCGGCTCGGCGAAGTCGAGACCGTCGAGTACCAGCGTGACCGCGGATTGGGAGTCACCGTCTATTTCGGCACCCGGAAGGGCTCCGCCAGTACGGCAGACCTGGGGATGCAAGCAGTGCGGGACACGGTCGAAAAGGCCTGCACCATCGCACGCTATACCGCGGAAGATCCGTACGCCGGGCTCGTTGATCCCGAAGCTCTCGCACGGGACATCCCCGATCTGGATCTCGATCATCCGTGGGCTCTGAAACCGGAGCAGGCCATTGAGCTTGCGCTTCGTTGTGAAGCGGCAGGACGGGCTGTGGACCCCCGCATCACCAATTCCGAAGGTGCGACCGTCAACACGCAGCGTCACATTGGCGTGTACGGCAACTCCCTCGGATTCCTGGCTGGTACGGCTGGTACCAGCCACTCGGTCAGTTGCTCGCTGATTGCCCAGCACGCTGAGGAGATGCAGCGCGACTACTGGTACAGCAGCATGCGTGATGCGACGGAGCTGGATACTCCCGAGTCCGTCGGCCGCATTGCCGGTGAACGCGCCGTGGCCCGGTTGGGGTCGCGTAAGTTGACGACTCGCAAGGCTCCTATTGCGTATTCGCCGGATATGGCTCGCGGATTGTTCAGGCATTTCATCGGTGCAATCCGGGGCGCGAGTCAGTATCGCAAGGCCTCGTTCCTGTTGGACGCGGCCGGCAAGGAAGTTTTCCCTGCGTTTCTGCAAATGCAGGAACGACCGCATATCCTCAAGGGTCTCGCAAGCGCTCCCTTCGACGGTGAAGGCGCAGCAACGCATGATCGCGACCTCATCCGCGACGGTGTTCTACAAGGCTACGTACTCGGCAGCTACTCGGCACGCAAGTTGGGCCTCAAAACAACAGGCAATGCCGGTGGCGTTCACAACCTGATCGTCGCTGCTCCCGGCAAGGCTCTCGACATGCCGAGCTTCCTGGCGCGGATGAAGACGGGCCTGTTGGTTACCGAGATGATGGGGCAAGGCGTGAACGGTGTGACCGGCGATTATTCGCGCGGTGCCAGCGGCTTCTGGGTGGAGGATGGCGTGATCGCTTATCCGGTCCATGAGATCACCATCGCGGGTAACCTGAAGGACATGTACAAGAACATCGTTGCCATCGGCAATGACGTGGATGTCCGCGGCGGGATCCGCACGGGCTCGGTGTTGATTGGCGAGATGACAATCGCGGGCAACTGAACGATGTGATCGGCGGCCGGCGTTGATGGCCGTCGGCGCAGAGGTCGGCGGCGGGCGGTTGCGTTCAGCGCGGTGGCAAGCGCGGGCGCACGAAGTTGGCAGTGCTGTCGAGGTCAGGCGCCGAGTCGCCTACGAGGTCTTTCAACGTCATGTCGTTGCAATGCTCGCGGCGTTTGGCGTCGATCTGCGCAAGCAGCAGGTCCACGGCCGGGACGGCCGACTCCCGCGGTGGCATGTGCCCGCTGCGCAGATTTCGCGCCATCTCCAGGATGTCGTTGACGGCAATCCGGCTAATGTCCCGGGCGCACAGCAACTCGGAATCGTCTGTGATCTTGATCAGGCCCCCTCGCTCGAGCGCTCGAGCCATCTTGGCCACTGCGATTCCAGGCAGTTGCAACTGACGCGACATGCGATTGATCGTCCAGCGCTTGCCGCCGGTCAGGTGCATCTGACCTACCAGGAACATCAACTTCAACGCCAGTTGTTCCAGCTCCACGCAGGAAAGTCGCAGCTCCTGGGTGCCAACGCGAAGATAGGTTGGGTTTTGGACGTAGAAGGATAGTTGCGCTCCGGCGAGCAGGATCAGCCAGCCCAGGTAAGTCCACAGCAACGCAACGACGATAATGGCGAAGCCGGCATACACGATCGTGAGTCGTGTTGCATGGACGACGAAAGCCGTGAACATCTTGCCAACGGCCGCCCACAGAAAGCCGCCGGCCAGCGCACCGATGAGGGCAGGCCGCCACAGGACCCGGGTGTTGGGCACGAGCATGTACATGCCCATGAAGAACACAGTCACCATGACATACGGTGAGATTGCGATCGCCAGATCAGGCAGCTGTTGCAGGAAAGGCATCCTGGCCACTTCCTGGACCGGGGTGCTGTTCATCGTGGCATGTGACAACCCGATGAACGCAACGAGCAACAACGGGCCTACGACGAGCAATGACAGAATTTCGGCCACCCGCCGGCCGAAGCTGCGCGGCTGCTCGACCCGCCACAGGTAATTGAAGCTGTCCTCGACTTTTTTGACCGTGTCGAGCAGTGTCCAGGCGAGCAAGGCAAACCCCAACGATCCCACGATGCCGCTGCTGACACGGTCGGCAAATTGCATGACGCGCGCGGTGAGTTGGGTCGCTGACTCGGCACCGACCGGGCGGAAGAACTCGTAGACAATCGGTTCCAGGTCCTTGTGCGCGCCGAAGACCTTCAGGATGGCGAAACTGAAGGCGAGGAGCGGAATCAGGGACAGCAGGGTGGTGTACACCAGCCCCATGGCGCGCAGATTGATGTCGCCGTGCCACAGGTCGCGGATCACGGCATATGGATAACTCAACGTCCGGATGAGCAGGCCGAGCAGGTCGGAACGGGTGGACGCCGGCCCGAAGAAACACCAATCGAGGAAGGCCCAGATCCTTTGCATCATCCCCGCAGTGTACAGGGTAACATTCCCCGGATGACGCACCCGTCTGGCTATCCGCAGCGCATCGTCTGTTTGACAGAAGAAACCACGGAGACCCTGTATCTGCTGGAAGAAGACTGGCGGATTGTGGGGATTTCAGGCTTTACCGTGCGGCCTCCGCGGGCCCGGAAGGAGAAGCCGCGCGTCTCGGCTTTCACCAGCGCCAAGATCGACCGCATCGTCGATCTCCAACCTGACCTCGTCCTCGGGTTTTCGGATCTGCAGGCAGACATCGCGGCCGCGCTGGTGCGTGCGGGTATCGATGTACATGTGTTCAATCACAGGAGCGTCGAGGAAACGCTGCGGATGATCCGGACGTTGGGCGGAATGATCGGTTGTGAATCAAAGACTCAACGGCTGGTCGAGCGGCTGGTGGCTGGCCTCGATGACGTGAAACAGCGTGCTGCGGCACTCCCGCGCCGTCCCCGGGTTTATTTCGAAGAGTGGGATGAGCCGCAGATCTCCTGCATCCGTTGGGTATCGGAACTGATCGCGATCGCAGGTGGGGAAGATGTGTTTCCGGAACTTGCGGGGCAATCGTTGGGACGCAATCGAATCATTCATGATCCGGCGGAAGTGCCCCGGCGGGCGCCTGACATCATCCTGGGGTCGTGGTGCGGGAAGAAGTTTCAACCCGCTCAGGTCGCGGCGCGGCCGGGTTGGGCACAGGTTCCAGCGATCCGCTCCGGCTTCATTCGCGAAATCAAATCGCCCATTATTTTGCAGCCGGGACCGGCTGCGTTGACCGACGGCGTGCGGGCGATTCAAGAGGTGATTGTTGAGTGGGCGGCGGGGACACCCGCTGCGCCGGCTGCCGCTACGACAGGCCGCGCTTCGTCTTGATCAACTCGTATGCTTCGATGACCTGCTGCGTGCGCTGCTTGGCGTGCTCGATCATCGACTCGGGCAGGCCGTTGGCTTTCAACTTATCGGGGTGATTACGGCTCAACTGGCGGCGATACGCTTTGACGACTTCGCCATCGCTGCTGGAAGCTGAGCACTCGAGGACACTGTACGCCTGGTTGAGCTGCTCCGCTGCGCTGCTGCGAGCTGTTTGTTGGCTGTATTGTTGGCGGAACGTTCCGCTGCGAATCCGCAGCACCGCTTCAATCTGTGACAACTCGACCATGGAGACATTGAGCCGGTTGGCCGTGTACCCGAGCAGCTGCCGCGCGGGGCCCTCCATGTTGTTGCCCAATAGCGCCGCCCGGACCTGTATTTCCATGAAGGTCCGCATCAGTGCCGGCCGTCCGCGGGCAACATTCGCCAGCGACATCAGCTCGCTCGGGAGATTGAACTCGGGCTGTTTGCCGGAGCTGAAGTGATCGATCGCGGTCCGCACCTGATGCTCATTGAGCCGCAGGTCGGACATCACCGCGCGCGCGGCCGCGATTTCGCTTTCCGACACCCGGCCGTCCGCTTTCGCAACGTGTCCCATGACGCGGAACGTCGACCGGAAGAAATGCTCGCCGACAGCGAGGGAATCGGGGTCGCTGCGCAGCCGAGGCTCATCGCGCCCGTTCGTATACTCGTCAATCTGGTGGCCCAGCACCACGCCCACGGCCGCGCCCACGGGTCCCCCCACGAGCAGCCCGATAGCGCCCCCGACGACTTTTCCGGCGAACTTCATGCACTGCTATAATACCAAGCCCGGCGAGCCTCTTTCAGGCGCTAAAGCACAAAGCAAACATGCCGTCGTCCACGTCATCGAACGGTTCACAGTCTCCTGCGGTGTTCCGCACCGCTCTGCGCGGTCTCGAGCGCATCCACGAAGGAAAAGTCAGGGATATCTACGCAATCGATTCACAATCGATGCTGATTGTAACGACCGATCGGCTTTCGGCTTTTGACGTGGTGCTGCCGGATCCAATCCCCGAGAAGGGGCGGGTGCTCACCGAAATATCGAATTTCTGGTTCAACCGTACCCGGCACATCGTGCCGAACCAGCTGACGGATCGAGCCGTTGACAGCATCGTGAAGGATGCTGACGAGCTGGCATTGCTGCGAGGACGCACCATGGTCGTGCGACGCCTGAAGGCGTTGCCGATCGAGGCTGTAGTGCGTGGTTATCTCATCGGGTCCGGGTGGAAGGATTATCAGAGGACCGGCGCGCTGTGCGGAATTATGTTGCCGCCGGGAATGAAGCAGGCGGAGCGACTGGCGCAGCCGTTGTTTACGCCCGCCTCCAAAGCTCCGGCCGGCCAGCACGACGAGAATATTTCTTTCGCCGACGTCGAGAAGCTGGTGGGTTCGGATCTCGCCGCCAAGGTGCGCGATACGGCGATTGCGATTTACAACTTTGCTGCGGAGCACGCGCGCAGCCGCGGCATCATCATTGCCGACACCAAATTCGAGTTCGGTGTGGATGCGGCCGGGCAGTTGGTGCTGATCGATGAGGTGTTGACGCCGGATTCATCGCGGTTCTGGCCCGCCGATACCTACGTGGTTGGAACGAGCCCGCCGAGCTTCGACAAGCAGTTTGTACGCGACTACCTGGAAACGCTGGACTGGAACAAGAAGGCGCCGGGGCCGTCCTTGCCTGCGGACATTATCCAGAAGACGAGCGCGAACTACCTGGAGGCGCTGCGCCGGTTGACGACGTAGCGGATGTTCCGTGTTGGCACAGGTGTGTACCGCCGCGCTCGGCAACCGGGGCGCCATTGTGCCGAATCCGTAGCCTGCGCCATTGCAGCACCAGCCAGGCTCGCCCGGGTCGGCCCGCCCCGCGTAGACTGATCCCATGCAAACACCATGGATCGCTCCCTCCATCCTCTCAGCCGACTTTGCGCGGCTGGGCGAGGAGGTTGATGCCGTAGTCAAAGCCGGCGCTCAGGTCATCCACTTCGACGTGATGGACAACCACTACGTCCCAAACCTCACCATTGGTCCGCTCGTTTGCGAGGCGCTTCGGAAGCACGGTGTAACCGTGCCAATTGACGTACACCTGATGGTGAAGCCGGTAGACCGGATAATCCCGGACTTTGCCGCGGCGGGTGCTACGTTCATCTCCTTCCACCCGGAAGCAACCGAGCACATCGACCGCACCATTGGGCTGATCCATGAGCACGGCTGTAAAGCCGGCATGGTGTTCAATCCCGCAACGCCGCTGGATTACCTCGATTACACGCTGGAGAAGCTGGACATGGTGCTGCTCATGTCCGTGAACCCCGGCTTCGGGGGCCAGAAATTCATTCCGTCGGCCTTGCACAAGCTTGCGGAAGCCCGCAAGCGCATCGACGCCATAGAGCGTCCAGTGCGCCTGGAAATCGACGGCGGGGTGAAGGTGGAGAATATCCGGGAGATCGCCCGGGCGGGCGCGGACACCTTTGTGGCGGGCTCAGCGGTCTTCGGCAGCAAGGACTACGCGAAGACGATTCGCCAGATGCACGACGAAATCGAAGCGGCCCGGAAGCCGGCGAAGTAGCCCAGGCCCACCCCGGCCAAAGAACCCGGGCTCCGCGCGGCTAGTCCACCGTTCGGGGATAGTGCCGCGCCAATTTAAAAACTAATCCTCGTCATCCTCATCATCATCGTCGTCATCATCCTCGTCATCGTCCATATCCATATGGGCGGTGGACTTGGCCGCGCCTGCGGTGGCGGGCTTGGCCGGGACGATAACGGGGCGGGTCTTCATCTTCGGACGGGCATTGAAGACCACAATGGTCTTGCCCGTGGCCCGAAGCAGCCCCTGCTCCTCCAGAACCTTCAGCACGCGGCCAGCCATTTCGCGTGAGCAGCCAACCAGGCGGGAGAGCTCCTGCCGGCTGACCTTGATCTGCATGCCTTCCGGATGCGTCATCGCGTCCGGCTCGCCGCAAAGGTCCATGATCGCGTGTGCAACGCGGCCGGTGACGTCGACAAACGCCAGATCGCCCAGCTTCCGGTTGGTCCGGTCGAGGCGAGTAGCGAGCTGCGTCGCCAGCTCGAAAATCAGGCCCGGGCTCTCCGCGGCAATCTGCCGGAAGCGCGGGTAGGTCATTTCCGCCAGCTCGCACTGGTTGCGGGTACGCACCCAGGCACTGCGCGTGGGCTGTTCGTAGAACAGCCCCATTTCACCGAAGAATTGACCGCGATTGAGGTAGGCGAGAACCATCTCATTGCCTTCCTCGTCTTCGATCATTACTTCGACCGAGCCGCTGATGATGTAATAGAGGACGTCTGGCAAATCACCCGCATGAATCACTACCGTCTTGGACGGAACCGTCCGGATACGGCAATAACTCAAGAACCGGTTGATAGCCGGGATGTCGCTCAACGGCTTGATGTTTTCTTCCATCACGGCTCCCCGAATGTCGCCTGTAAGCGGCGGCCCGCTTTTTTATACATATGTCTGTAGAACTGCAAGCGCTGCCCCCGCCGCGGTGTTGCTTTAGAACTCAAGAAAGCTATATCCAATGAGCTGCGGTGGTCATGACCTTCGCCACGTGGCGCATGAGCGCTCGCACCGGTGCCGGTAGCTCTGAGGCTCCAGCCGATTTTGCGGTTGCACCATGTTCTATCTCGTCCGTCCGCATTACGTTCAGTATCGCACGGCTGCGTGTGTCGTCTGCAGGTAAACGTGCCAAATGTTCGTTTAGATGGCCTTCAACCTGCCGCTCTGTCTCAACAACGAAGCCGAGGCTGGTGCGATCACCCACGGCCGCGGCGAGCGCGCCGATGGCAAATGAGCCGCAATACCAGAGCGGCACGAGCAGGCTCGGCCTCGAATCCAGCTCTTTCAACCGTGTTTCGCACCAGGCAAGGTGATCGGCTTCTTCGTGCGCCGCACGCAGCAACAGGTCACGTGTTGCCGCTGATCGGGAGATGAGGGCCTGCCCGTGATACAAGGCCTGGGCGGCAACTTCGCCGGAATGGTTGACGCGCATGAGGGCGGCTGATTCGCGGCGGTCCGCCTCGGACAGCTGGGGGCTCGGCACCGGTGTGGTCGGTGCTGTTGGGCCGGCCGCGGCGATTGGCGTTGGGCCGGCCGTGGCGGCTGATGTCGGCGTCGTTGGCGTTGTACCGGTAGGAGCGCCACCGGCTTGCGCCGTACGCGCTGCGTTCGCGGGAGCCGGCGGGGCATCGGGGACGGGACGGGAGGCGTGGGCTGGGGCGAACATGGCCCGCAATGCCCGATCGGCTACCGAGATCAAATGGTCTAAAGGATGTCCGGACTCCATTATTGTCATTATAAGCAGGCCCGAGCATGCTTCGCGCCGGCTTTGCATTGGACGCACTCCTCGACTACACTTCCCGACCTTTTTTCGACCCCCCTTTTAGCGGCCTGATTTATGAACCAGCCTTCAACCCAAGTGCGCGTGGCACTGAGCCCCCAGACGGTTTTTGCCAAAGCCGGCGCCATCCGCGGCGATTGGTACCTCATTGATGCCGAGGGCCAGACCCTTGGTCGCCTGGCTACGGCCATTGCCCATCGCCTGAAGGGCAAGCACAAGGCTGATTACAGCCCGCATGTGGAAATGGGCGATCACCTCGTCGTGATCAACGCCGAAAAGATCCACGTGACCGGACGCAAACTGTCCGACAAGTTTTACTACCACCACACCGGCTATATCGGCGGCATCAAGTCTATTGCCCTCGAGAAGCTGCTGGCCGAGCACCCCGAGCGCGTCATTGAGATCGCCGTGAAGGGCATGCTCCCGAAGAACCCGCTGGGCCGCGCGATGTTTCGCAAGCTCCACGTGTTCGCCGGAACAGAGCATCCGCACCAGGCACAGCAGCCCAAGCCGCTCGAGATCAAGTAAGGACCGAAGACTAAATGGCCACTCAGCAAACCAACTACGGCACCGGCCGCCGCAAGACTGCAACGGCGCGGGTGTACATGAAGCCCGGCACCGGCAAGATCACGGTGAACGATCGCCCCCTCGATCAGTTCTTCGGTCGCGAGACGGGTCGGATGATCGTCCGTCAGCCCCTCGAAACGGTGCAGTTGACGAGCCGGTTTGATTTCACGGTGAAGGTCGACGGCGGTGGCATCACCGGCCAGGCCGGCGCCATCCGTCACGGAATTACCCGTGCGCTCATGGAATACGATGAGTCCCTGCGCAAACAGTTGCGCGACGCCGGATTCGTCACCCGCGACGCCCGCGAGGTGGAGCGTAAGAAGGTCGGACGTCGCAAAGCACGCCGCGGACCTCAGTACTCCAAGCGCTAATGCGATATGGTGGGCGAGGCCCAACGGCCTCGCTCAGCCTCGCCTTCGGAGGCCCGCGCCCCGCAGGCGCCGGCGGGAAAATCGTTCCAACGATTTTTGCCAACGAACTTGGGGGATCGTCTAGTGGTAGGACAACGGACTCTGACTCCGTTTACCTAGGTTCGAATCCTAGTCCCCCAGCCAAAATTGGAAGAGGCCCCGCACCTGCGGGGCCTGATCATTTTGGGCCCGCTCTCGAGGCGGGCCTTTTGCATTGCTGGGGCCGATGGCGCGGGGCAGTCGTGCTACCGGGCTGCGCGCGGAAGTTCGCCCGCCACACCCAGGGCGCGATTCACGAATAGCCGTTTGAGCTCCTGGCTGCTGTTCACCCAACCCAGCCCCCGTTGGGCCAGCCTGGAGACAGGACCGGTGCCGTGGGCGAGGAATCGATCGAAGGCATCGATTGCCGTGCTCATGAAAGCAACTTCACTTTTTCGCCAGCGCTCATACGGGCGCAGCACTCGCAGCGCGCCTGGATCCTCGCGCTCGGCGCGTGCATCCAAAACCAGCTGCGCGATGGTTGCCGCATCCAGCAAACCCAGGTTCACACCCTGGCCGGCCAGAGGGTGAACAACGTGTGCCGCATCTCCGATGAGCGCGCACCGCTGAGTCACGTAGCGATGGGCACCGATTCGCTGCAACGGGAAAGTGAACCGTTCGCTGACCAATCGTGTTGGTCCGAGCGCGAGATCCGAGGCTCGCGTGAGCTCGGTGTTGAAATCGGCCGCTGGCATTGCAACCAGGTCGGCTGCAAGGCTGTTGTCTGCCGACCAGACGATGGAGCTCGTGCCATCGGCGAGCGGTAGGAATGCCAGCGTTCCATTGCGCATGAACCGCTGCCAGGCGGTTTTCTCGTGCGAGCGTTCCGTTGCAACAGTTGCAACGATCGCCGTCTCGTTGAAATCGGACACGCTGGCGGTGAGTCCAACGGACTCGCGCACGGCTGACCTGGCGCCGTCCGCGCCGATCACCAGTTTTGCTGACAATGTGCCCGCGCTGGTTGCAACGGAAACGGCATCCGCGCCCACGTGCAACTGCTGGAAGTCAGCAGACTCCAGTTGGCCGCCGGCGGCGGTGAATTCGTCCAACAAGGCCGCCTGGAGCAGGCGATTTTCGATGATGTAACCGAGATTCGGCTCGCCGACCTCCGCCGCGTCGAACACCAGGGCTTTGGAGGGAGCCACGCTTTCGTGCCAGATGCGCATCCGCTCGTAAGCTTCGATGCGGCGCCCTGTGAGGCGGGACCAGGCCCCCGCGGAGTTGAGCACGCGCTCACTCGCGCGCGAGATGGCGACGACGCGAGGCTCCAGTGGACTATCAACCGCAGGCATCTGCGGGCGCTTCGGCTCGATGATGCAGACCCGCATCGGTGTGCGGCTGTTGGATGACTCGCGGGCGAGGAGGGCGCCGGTGCAGGCGCCAACCGGGCCGCCCCCAACGATCAACACGTCGAGCACGTTGGTCATGTCAGCCTCAGTCCTCGCGCGAGGCGCGGAGTCGGGCCGCCAAAGCCCGCGCTCACCCGAGACAATGCGCTTTTGGCCGGCGGGGTCAGATCAAACAGGAGCAGCCCGAGGTTGCGCAGAATCCCAACGCCGGGGCGGGTGCTGGCAAACATCTTCACCAGGCCGTCGGTGAAACCTACTACCCCGCGGCGGTCGGTTTCGCGCCATGCGGCAAACTGGCGCAGCAGCTCAGGCGAACCAACATCGACGCCATGGCCGATAGCAGCACCGCTCGCGCCGGCATGGCCCGCGCCCCGCGTGACGTCGCCCACCGGCCCGGCAGTCGGGCTGGCGCCGGAGGCACCCGCGGGCGAACCAACATCGGCGGCACCGGCGCTCGGTCGCGTGCCTGGGGCGGTGCCCGGAGCGACCCCCGGGGCCAGGCCAACATCGCGCCGTCCGTCACCGAAGGCGCCGACGATAACCTCGGCCAACATGGCCGCGTCCCGTAATCCCAGGTTGAACCCCTGACCGGCGACCGGATGCAATGCCTGCGCGGCATTGCCAATCAGGACAGTGCGAGCGGCGACAGTGGTGGCGGCTCGTGTCAGCTTCAACGGGTAGGACGCCCGCACCCCGGCACGTACGAACCGGCCGGCGCGCCAACCGAAGCGCTCCTGCAATTCCCGCAGGTAAGTGTTGTTATCAAACGACAAGACGTCCGCGGCCCGGGCCGGCGTGCAGGTCCAAACGACTCCATAACTCCCATCGCGCAACGGCAACACAGCCAGCGGTCCTGACTCGGTGAATCGCTCGTAAGCGGTTCCATCATGCGGCCGGTCGGCGGCGACATTGGCGACAACCGCGATTTGGTCGTAGTCCTCAACATCTGCTTCGATGCCCGCGGCAGATCTGACGACCGAGTGTGCGCCGTCGGCAGCTACGACCAGCCGTGCTGACACCGACTCGTCACCTATGCGGAAGGAGATCGCGTCGGTCCCGATTTCGACCTGCTCGGGGCGCGCCGGCACCCGGAGCAACACGCCCCTGGCGTCCCGGAGCTTCTCCCACAAGGCCGCACCGATGACCCTGTTGGATATGACATAACCAAACGCATCGATTCCCTGGTCCGAGGCAACCAGCCGGGCGAACCCGAAGCGTCCCGCATCGGAAACGTGGATCGTGCGAATCGCAGCCGCCTCGGCGGCGAGTCGATCCCAAACACCTAAACCCTGGAAAATCCGCCGGCTGGAATTGCCGAGCGCAGTGGTGCGGTCATCGAAGCTGGGTTGGGACTGCGAGCCGGGCGGAGTGCCTTCAACGAGCAGG